>Ga0101944_10000937_pt1 | contig 72547 bp, 68 predicted proteins | sample DewCreD2012metaG_FD_75245 | JGI IMG/M metagenome (GOLD analysis project Ga0101944, IMG submission 75245) | Hot spring sediment bacterial and archeal communities from British Columbia, Canada, to study Microbial Dark Matter (Phase II) - Dewar... ... | reverse complement strand
ATCTGGCCCGCGCTCACCCAGACCGCCCGCCCCAGGAAGCCGCCAGAGGATTGGTGTTCGCTTCTGGCATGGCCGCAATCACGGCGGGAATTCTGGCGCGTGTGAAAGGTGGGCAGACCATCATCGCCCAAGAGCGCCTGTACAGCGCCACGTTTAACTTCCTGCACGACCTGGCCCCCCAATACGGCATTCAGGTGGCGTGGGTGTGCGAAGGCCACCCCGAAGATTGGGAAGCGGCCTTCGCTGCTCATCCCAACGCGGCCCTGGCTTACGTCGAAACCCCGGTTAACCCTACCCTGTCAATCATTGACCTGGCCGCCGTCGCGGAGATCGCCCACCGGCACGGGGCCTGGCTGATGGTGGATAACACCTTTGCCACTCCCTACTGCCAGCGGCCCCTTACTCTGGGCGCGGATATTGTCGCACATTCCACCACCAAGTATTTGTCGGGACATGGGCAGGTGATCGGCGGGGCGGTGGTCAGCCGCCACCCAGATTACGTCAGTGGGCCGCTCACCCAAATGTTTCGCATTCTAGGCGGCTGCCCCAGCCCCTTTGATGCCTGGCTGGCTAACACCGGCCTGAAAACCTTTGAACTGCGCATGCAGCGCACCTGCGAGAACGCCTTGCGCGTGGCCCGCTTCCTTCAAAACCATCCCCAGGTGGAGCGGGTGTACTACCCCGGCCTTGAATCTCACCCCGATCATGCTCTGGCAATGCGCCAAATGACTAACGGCGGGCCGATGATGTCATTTGAATTAAAGGGCGGCTACCAGGCCGGCGTAGCCCTGATGGAACGCGTGCGTATTGCAACGCTGGCCGTCAGCCTGGGAAACGTGGATACCCTGATCTCGCACCCGGCCAGCATGACGCACTCTAACGTCCCCCCCGAATCGCGCTGTCAGATGGGCATCTCCGATGGTCTGGTGCGTTATTCGGTCGGCATCGAAAACGCTGACGATTTGATTTCCGACCTGGATCAGGCGTTAAGTTAAACCGCCCGTTGCTGTTTGTGGTTTCGCTGCTAACTTTGGTACAATTCAGGCCGCCATGAAAAAACGTCTGGTCGTTGGCATATCCGGCAGTTCAGGGGCCATTTTAGGCATCCGTCTGCTCGAGGCACTTCGCAACAGCGCCATTGAAACGCATCTGGTCATTACCCCGGCGGCTCGGCTTACCATTGAGCAAGAGACGCCCTACCGCACTGCCGACGTGCTGGCGCTGGCATCGCAGCACTATGCGCCGCACGATATCGGTGCCGCTATTGCTTCCGGTTCGTTTGAAACCCTGGGCATGGTGGTCATCCCCTGTTCGATCAAATCGCTCTCGGCCATCGCCAACAGCTACAGCGACGATCTGCTGGTGCGTGCGGCGGATGTGACCTTGAAAGAAGGCCGCCCACTGCTCCTGGTCGTCCGTGAAACGCCCCTGCACCGGGGGCATCTCCGCCTGATGGACCTGGCCGCCCGCGCCGGGGCGATCCTGTTTCCGCCGGTCCCCGCCTTTTATGCCCATCCGCGCTCCCTTGATGAGATGATTGATGCTACAGTGGGGCGCGTCTTGCGGCGAATGGGGATTGAAAATCACCTGTACAGCCCATGGCAGGGGATCGCCAAAGACCGTTCCACGCCGGCCCCTGCGCCAGAAGCTTCCGCGCCGCTTTCTGGCCCATTTGTAGACTCAGACGTATGGGATACGCCGGTGATGACGCTCGCCACCAGTGCGCCGGATGGCGCCCCCCACGCCGCCGCCGTGTATTTTGCGGCTACAGCCGACCGCCGCAGCCTGTATTTCTTCTCAAAGGCAGACAGCCAGCACAGCCTGGATATTGAGCACAGCCCGCGCGCCGCCGTTACCATCCATCCCATCGCCGCTGATTGGATGCAAATTCGCGGCCTGCAACTGCGCGGACAGGTAACGGCAGTGCCGCCTGGCCCAGAATGGGAGCGCGCCTGGCAGGTTTACCTGCAAAAGTTCCCCTTTGTGAACGATCTGGAGACGATTGTGGCCCAAAACCACCTGTATTGCTTCCGCCCCACCTGGGCGCGCAAGATGGATAACCGCGATGGGTTTGGCGCCCAGGAGGAATGGAGCGAGGCATGAACGAAGAGCGTCTTACCAAAGCGGCCCTGCGGGGCGAGCCGTCTTATGTCTGGCGGGCCGGGCAAGAACGCCGCCTGGGGATGATCCACACCGCCGCCGGCGAGCGCGCCGCCGGGCGCGTGCTGGTGGATGGCTGCGGCGTGGGAATGTACCTGGAACGCCTCGCCCGCACAGCCCGGCAAGCCATAGGACTGGATATTGAACTGGAACGTACCCTGGAAGCCCATCAGATGGTCGAGCAGGTGGTTTGTGGGGCCGGAGAAGCCCTGCCGTTCCCAGAAGGTTACTTTGACCTGGTTCTCAGCCACGAAGTCCTGGAACACGTTCAGGATGACCGCCAGGCCATCCGCGAGATCATTCGGGTGCTGCGTCCGGGGGGGAGGCTGGTTTTGTTCGTCCCCAACCGCGGGTATCCTTTTGAAACGCACGGCATTTACTGGCGCGGGCAGTACCACTTTGGCAACATCCCCCTGGTCAACTACTTACCGCGCCGTCTGCGCAACCGGTTAGCCCCGCACGTGCGCGTCTATACCGGCGCAGATCTGGCGGCGCTCTTTCAGGGACTGCCGGCGCAAATTATCTCACGCGCCATCATCTTCGGAGCTTATGACAATATCATTGCCCGGCGCCCGGCGCTTGGGAAAACCCTACGGGCCGTTCTACAAACGCTAGAGGCTACTCCTCTGCGTATTTTTGGATTGTCACACTTCTGGGTGGTTGAAAAACGATGAATGACTGCTGGGCCGCATAGTCACAGGCTGCTATGTACCTTTGCGCGCAAAACCAATTTTGCTATAAATAGTAAAAATATCCTCCTCGCAATTTTATAGAATATCACTATAATGGTAATGACAACCTGTCAGTTTTGTTAGGTTTTCCTGGAGTTTGGGTTAGGGTAGCAGTACAACACGGGGAATATCACCGTTCCAAAGTACGGGGGGATTTTTATCTGAGGAGGTGATGGCTGGGAGTTAGTTTCACATATTTCCATTGATTTTTTGGCTACTTCAAACTCGCTGAGCGCGAGTCTTGGTTCACCTTACGCCATTCTTTTGAGAAGAGGAAAATATGAAAACCGCGAGTCGCATTGTTCTTTCCCTACTGTTGGTAGGCCTCGTACTGATCGCCTCGGTTTCAAGCGCCCAGGCCAACAAACGGGTCTACAAAGCCCTGCTCGCCAGCACCAACGAGCTTCATCCCGTAGTAGATTCCACCGCCAAAGGCTCAGCCGTGCTCACCATCCAGCCCGATGGCAGCGTCCGCTTCCTGATCTCCGTGCGTGGTCTGAGCAGTGATCCCGTTGGCGGGCACTTCCATGGGCCGGCTACGGCCAGTGAAAACGCCCCGGTGATCGGCACGATCTGCGGGTCTGGCCCGAATTGGGGCTTTTACAGCACCTGCACGCGCAACGCCGATGGTCTGCTGATTCTGGAAGGCGTGATTGATGGTGGCGTCCTCTATCGCTGGGGCCTCACCGGTCGCCAGTTCATGGAGTGGTTGGATGGTGGTCTGTTGTACATCAACTTCCACACCACCCTCAACCCGCTGGGCGAAACGCGCGGCCAAATCTTGCCACGTTAACCCTTTCTTACCTCATCTGACCATCCGGTTACAGCCCGCCATTTTTCAGGCGGGCTGTAACTTAACTGCTTAATGGCGGTTGACAGGAACTTCTGTCTGTTATATACTTCGATATATGAACAATCATTCATATATCGAAGACTTACCCACTCTGGATTCTCAGACAGCAGCGTGCGAAATCAACGTCCTGCATGAAGATCGCGTCCGCATCGCCAGGGCCGGTTTGCTCGATGAAGCCACCGCTGACGGCCTGGCCGAAGTCTTTCAGGCTGTGGCCGACCCCACCCGCATCCGGTTGATCTCCGCCCTGATGCAAACCGAGCTGTGCGTGTGCGATCTGGCGGCCACTCTGGGCATGAGCCAGAGCGCAATCTCGCATCAGCTTAAGCTGCTGCGCACCCTTCGAATCGTGAAGTATCGCAAAGAAGGCCGGGTGGTTTACTATTCGCTCGACGACGATCACATCCGCCAGTTATATCAAATGGGGCTGGAGCACTGCTTACACCGCATCACAACCACAGAGGCAAAATGACCGAACAAACCTATCTTGTCAAAGGCATGGACTGCGCCGACTGCGCAATGAAAATTGAAAAAGGCGTCCGCCAGCTTCCGGGCATTCAGACTGTGCGGCTGGATTTTGCCACCGGGCTGCTGCAAGTGGCAGGCGAGGCCCAACCCGAAGCAATCCGCCAGCGGGTGGAGGCGCTCGGCTATACCCTGGAAGAAAAACAACCGGCCCGCCAGTTCCGGCCACAAGGCAACGCGCTGGTTGGCTTCTGGCATTTCCTGCTGGGGCGTTCTGAAACCCGCCTGGCTCTGATCGGCGGCGCGCTGATCCTGCTGGGGGCGCTGCTGCGCATGGCAGGTGTTGCAGAGCCCATCACCGCTGGCCTTCAAATCCTGGCGCTGGGCGTAGCCGGTTTTCCGATTGCCCGCAGCGCGCTGGTTAACCTGTGGATCAACCGCGATTTCAGCATCAACCTGCTGATGACCATTGCGGCGGTGGGGGCTGTCATCATCGGCGAGTATACCGAAAGCGCCACCCTGATTTTCCTGTTTGCCATCGCCGAGGCCCTCGAAGGCTACACCGCCGATCGCGCTCGCGGCGTACTGGGTGAGCTAAATGACCTGGCTCCCAGCCACGCCACCCGCATTGTGAACGGTCGTGAAGAAGTGGTCCCAGTTGAGAGCTTACAACCGGGGAATGAGATTATCATCCGTGCCGGGGAACGCATCCCAATGGATGGGATCATCCTTTCCGGACACAGCGCGGTGAACCAGGCCCCGATCACGGGCGAAAGCCTGCCGGTGGATAAAGAACCCGGTCAGGAAGTCTTTGCGGGGACCGTCAACGGGAGCGGCGTCCTGCACATCCGGGTAACGCGTCCTGCCGCCGAAACGACAATTCAGCGGGTCATTCGCATGATCGAACAGGCCCAAAATCTGCGCGCGCCCACCCAACGCTTTATTGATCGCTTCGCCCAAACTTATACCCCGGTGATGGTTGGGCTGGCAGTGTTGGTGGCCGTTCTGCCGCCCCTGCTGTTCGGCCAGCCCTTCTTGAACACGGCCAGCGGCGAAAGCGGCTGGCTCTACCGCGCCCTGGCTCTGCTGGTGATCGCCTGCCCGTGCGCCCTGGTAATCAGTGCGCCGGTGACGGTAGTCAGCGCCATTACAGCGGCGGCGCGGCGCGGTGTGCTGTTTAAAGGGGGGGCCTACCTCGAAGCTCTGGCGGCCATTCGGGCCTTTGCGTTTGACAAAACCGGCACGCTGACGCTTGGACAGCCTAACGTCACCCGCTTTCGCTCTGTGGACTGCCAGTGCCAGGGACCGACCAATCAGGCACAAGACTGCCCCGATTGCAACGACCTGCTGGGCCTCGCCAGCGCGCTGGAAAAGCGCAGTACTCACCCGCTGGCCCGTTCCGTGCTGGCCGCCGCCGAAGAACGCGGCGTGCTTCACCGCTACCCAGCCGCGCAAGAAGTCACCGCTCTGACCGGCAGCGGCCTGCAAGGCCGCGTCAACGGCAAACTGGCGACCATCGGCAACCACAGGCTCTTCGATATGAGCCACCCGCATGAGGCTGATCTATGCGGGTGGGTACGCCAGGCCGAAGACCAGGGTCAGACGACCATGCTGGTCTGCGACGGCGACCGGGTACGCGGTTATATTGCCGTGGCCGACACGGTACGCGCTGAAAGCAGCCAGATGATTGCCGCCCTGAAGCAGTTGGGGAAAGAAACCATCATGCTAACCGGCGATAACCCCGCCGCGGCGCAGGCGGTGGGCCGGCAGATCGGCGTAGACCAGGTGCGGGCTGGCCTGCTGCCGGAAGATAAAGTCACAGCAGTACAGGCCCTGGCCCAACAGTACGGTCAGGTAGCCATGGTCGGCGATGGCATCAACGACGCCCCAGCCCTGGCGGCCGCCTCGGTAGGCATTGCAATGGGCGGCGCGGGCAGCGACCAGGCCCTGGAAACCGCCGATGTAGTTCTCATGGCCGCCGACCTCAAGCAGTTGCCCTTCGCATTGCGGCTTTCGGGCTTCGCCCGCAGGCTCATCCGCGCCAATATCATTTTTAGCCTGGCAACCAAGCTGGTATTTGTGCTGCTCACCCTGGCCGGAGCAACCACCTTATGGATGGCAGTAGCAGCCGATATGGGCGTCTCACTGCTTGTAACGCTGAATGGCATGCGCGCCCACAGTTTTCAGGGCGAGTAACCCACTAAATCGCCTCCTTAAGTGTATTGGCGATATATTCCACCTGTTCATCCGTCAGCCGGGCATACATCGGCAGAGTGATTTCATTATCTGTGACGTACTCGGTATGGGGCAGGTTTCCACGATGAAACTGCTGATAGATTGAAAAACGGTGCGCCGCCGGGTAGTGGACGCTGGTCTGAATGCCAGCCTGGTGCAGACGGTCGCGCACGGCTTCGCGCTTCTCGACGGTCGAGTCTTTCAAAATGATCGGGAAGATGTAATTGGAGACAAATTCCTGGTTCGCGCGGAACGGCACAATGATGCCATCTACCCCCTGCAGGCGCGCCTCATACTTTTTGCGAATTTTCTGGCGCTGCTCCAGGTCGCCGCGCAGTTTTTCTAGCTGGACAATGGCAATCGCCGAGCGAATATCATCCATCCGGTAGTTATAGCCCAGGTCAATCACATCGTAGCGGGTGCTGTGGCCTTTGGCGCGCTCGTAAGACAGGCTGGTCATGCCATGTGAGCGCAGAAGTTTAGCACGGGCGAAGTAATCGGGGTTGTTCGTCACCAGCATTCCCCCTTCGCCCGTGCTGATATTCTTATTGCTGAAGAAGCTGAAACAGCCCACATCTCCAATCGTGCCAAGCTTTTGGCCCTGGTATTCAGACAGCGGCCCGTGGCAGGCGTCTTCCATCACTTTCAGGCGATGTTTGCGGGCAATCTCCATAACTCTTTCCATATCGCAGGGAAAGCCAGCGTAGTGCATGACGACCATCGCCCGCGTCCTGGGGGTAATCAGTGCCTCGATCTGATCCGGGTCCACCGTCAGATCATCGGTACCTCGAATGTCGCAGAAGACCGGAACGGCCCCTACGTAGCGGATGGCATTCACGGTTGCTACAAACGTCAGCGAGGGGGCAATCACCTCATCGCCCGCTCCAATGCCCATCAAGAGCATCCCCAGGTGCAGCGCCAGGGTGCAGTTGGCAATCCCTACAGCATACTGACAGCCCAACATGGCGCTGAAGCGTTCCTCTAACTCGGCGGTTTTCGGCCCGGTGGAAATCCACTTTGAGCGCAGCGTGGTGATCACCGCCGCCTCTTCCTTTTCGTCAAAATTCAGGTCAAATAATGGGATCTCGTATTCCATGCCTGTTCTCTAAATGTTGTACATTTCCTGCTTATACTTTCGTAAATTTTCGGGCTTCAGGAACCAGTCAACGGTCAGCCCCAGGCCCTGTTCGAGCGAATATTCAGGCTGAAAGCCGGTTAACTGCCGGATTTTGCCGTTATCACACCACAGGCGCTGGACTTCGCTCTTTACCGGGCGGCGGCGCTGCTCATCAACGCGCAGGGTGGCGGATCTGTTCATTAAGGTCTTGATCTTCTCAAACAGGTCACCGACGCTGATCTCGTAATTCGAGCCGATATTCACCACCTGCCCAATGGCGGCGTCACACCCGGCCAACAGCGCCAGCCCGCGGCAGGTATCGGCCACATAGTTAAAATCGCGGGTGGGGCGGGTGTCGCCCAGGTAGATTTCTTGTCTGCCGGCGGCCAATTGCGTAATGATAGTCGGAATCACCGCGCGCGCCGACTGGCGCGGTCCATAAGTGTTGAAGGGCCGGGCAATGATCACTGGCAGGTTAAAGGCGTAGTAAAAACTGGCGGCAACTGCATCCGCGCCGATTTTGCTGGCACTGTAGGGCGACTGAGGCTGTAGAGGGTGTTTTTCGTCAATGGGAACGTACTGGGCCGTGCCGTAGACTTCACTGGTCGAAATCTGGACGACCCGGTCAACATGGTTCTCCAGGGCGCCCTGGCAGATGTTTAACGCCCCCTTGACGTTGGTATCAATATAGCTGTCCGGCGCCACATACGAATAGGGAATAGCAATGAGAGCGGCGAGGTTGAAGATGACATCAACATCCTTTGTAACCGTCTTACAGAAGTGCGGGTCACGCACGTCACCGGCAACCACCTGGATGTTTTTCAGGCAGTTAAGGTCTTCGAGCCAGCCCCAATGGTTAAAAGAGTTATATAAGGCCAGCGCCTTCACCCTGGCGCCTCTGGCTGCCAGAAGTTCGACCAGGTGCGAGCCGATAAAACCATCCGCGCCCGTCACCAAAACGCGTTTATCCTCAATCTTCATTTATCTCCCCCAGAGTTGGTGTCAAAAGCCATGCCTTCCGGCCAATCGTCTGATGCCCCCTTGTCTGCGACCGGGCCGGATAACACAGTGTCATCTGGCTTTCAGGCAAACCGACATCCGGTTTGCAGTTCTATTATAACCTAAACTTTTTAAGTAAACATTTCTAAGCCCCTTTTTCAGGCTCACAAACTTAAACTCATAGACGCGATTTTTTTGTATACTTATCTGGGCTGTCATTTTTTAATCTCAAAATTCCTGGCGCCCCCGGAACGCAACCATGAAATTGGGCATTAACAGCTATACCTTTATGTGGGCTGTTGGGTTTAAAGGGCCTAACCCAGACTACCCAGACCGCGAAGCGCGCCCGAAGAACCCGCTGACGGCGTTAGGACTGCTCCAAAAGGCGCGCGGCTATGGTTTGCGCCTGGTGCAGACCGGACCGAACCTTGCCTTTGAGCGCCTTCCGGAAGCGGAACAGGAAGAATTTATCCGGCAGGCGGGTGCGTGGGGCATTGAGTTGGAGTTAGGGACGCGCGGCCTGGATTACGATCACCTGGTACAGCAGGCGGGGCTGGCAAAGCGCATGGGGGCAAAGCTCATCCGCACTTTACCCGAAATTGGGGGGCATTACGTCGCTGACGCCCGGTTCATTGTGCCGGCGGCGCGCAAAATTTTGCCGGTGCTGGAACGGGAACAGTTGCGCCTGGCGATTGAAACCGGCAGAATCCCAGCCGCCGATCTGCGGGCCGCGCTCGATGAAATCAACAGCCCGTGGGTGGGGGTAGTGCTGGATATGGTCAATTCGCTGGCCGTACCGGAAGGCTGGAAGGAAGTGACCCGCCTGCTGGCTCCGCATACAATGTGCCTGCATTATAAAGATTTCGTTATCCGGCGCGCCTGGCATATGATGGGCTTCCTGTGCGAAGGCGCGCCGGCTGGTCAGGGCTGGGTAGAGACCGGCTGGCTGTTGAAGCAACTGAAAGCCTCACCGTATGATTTCAACGTAATCCTCGAACTCTGGCCGCCCGAACAGGAAACCCTGGAGCAAACTATCGCCCTCGAACAGGCCTGGGCTGATGAGAGCATCGCTTATTTACGGCGCTGGATCAAAGAATGATGGCGCTGTTGAGAGATAACTCTTATGCCTGTACTCAGCGCCGTTGGTTACTGTAATGGAAGTAATTTATTGGATTAGGCGTTCGACCTCGCGGATCAAGATCCCCGTAATCTCGGCCACTCGCTGAGAAAACAACCTGAGGAGTGGAGCTTCCTGTTCAATGGTGGACGATTTCACTGGGTTAAGCCCAATCGCTCGCATGCCGCTTTTTAAAGCAATCACCGTATCCACCAACTGCTTGAAATAGCTGATCACGTTGAAATAATTCAGGGATTCGACAGGGCGGCCAGTTTGAGTTTCATATTCTCTCAAGATGTAGTCCGCCCACAGTTTTTGGCCTAAGTCTCCCATGATCAGCAGCGTCCAACTGAGATCAGCGCGATAGTCGAATACGCCCACCTGCGTCCAATCAATCACAGTCATTTTCCCCTGACCGTTCAGGAACACATTATTGGCGTGAAAATCGCGGTGAACGACTGCCGGCCGGATGCCGTCTGGGGGAACATGACTTTCCAGCCAATCAATGACAGGGAGGAAACCTGGCACATCAAACTTCTGGATCATCCGCCGCTGTGCAGCGCACCAATCGGTCAAGATCCGCGCCGGGTTTGTGTCATAGAGCGCAGGGTCCGCGCAGAAAGGCCGCCAATCCAGGCGGTGTAGGTCAACCATCAGCGTGCAAAAGCGATCGATCAGATTGCTGGTTTCCTCTGCCGAGGACTGTACAAGACGCGGCCATAATGCCTGCCCTTCGAGCTTCTCGACGATAGAAAAGGGTTTTCCAAGTACGGTGGAGCTGGTTTCGAACAGCAGAATATCCGGTACAGGATAACCAACCTGGCGCAGCCGGATCAGCCCATTCGCTTCATTCGCCACTTTCTGTTCTACGCCTTCGCCTGGGAAGAGGCGTAAGATAAACAGTCGGGTTTGCCCGGTAGGGAATATCAGAGAAAACGAATAAACATCACTCTCCCAGCCGCTTGTAATAAATGAGAGATTGCCAATCGTCGTGCCTGGATAGCGCTTCGTCAGGTAATTTTGGAGAGCGGCAAGTGGAAGGTCGACCATGCTGATTTTTTTACTCGCTGACGTTTAGGATGGTGGAGGAAGAAGGCTCTGCTGAGCCGCTAAAAACAAACACGAGACGGGAACTCCATCTCGTGTTCTTCGCTTACACAGGCTCCTCGAGAAGGACTCGAACCTCCAACCTAGCGGTTAACAGCCGCCCGCTCTGCCGATTGAGCTATCGAGGAAAGCACCGTTATTATAGCCGAGGTTTGGTAGTTGTCAAGGTTTTCCACAGAAAATTTGCCGCCCTGACGGGGTAGGGGGCGCGGCCCCGACCGCTATCAAAGGGTGACATTTATGCCATAAAAGATATGACAATCGACAAACCAACATTGTTGACATGATTACTCTCATTGTGCTATCCTTCAACCGTACCCATGAAATAATGAATTCCCTTTTTGAAAAGGAAGGAAAACCATGCCTTACATTATCAACAAAGATGACTGCATTCAGTGCGGCGCCTGTGAAGCAGAATGCCCCGAAGGCGCGATTTCAGAGGTTGACGGCTACTACGTGGTGGATCCTGCCAAGTGCAAAGACTGCGGCTCCTGCGCGGACGTTTGCCCCACCGGTTCCATTGGCCCGGCCTAATATAGGATCCTGTTAGTCGTCAGCCAACCAAAGCGAGTGCCGGTTGGCTGACAGACCCATCCATCGGTACAATTGATTTCGGTAGAACCTCTTGGGAGGCGCCCTGAACGCGCCTTCCACTGTTTTAAGATCAAGACGCTCGCTGATGATATAATTGCTCCATGGAAATTCCTCCTTCTTCTCCTTCCCTTCTTCCTGCTGAAGAACCCACGCAATCGCAGTTCACCATCTGGCAGTTTGCCGGGCTGTTAGTGCTGGCGTTTTTACTCGGCATTGGCGCCGGGTTCTTAATCTGGGGCTACCCGCTGCAAAAGCAACTGACCGAAGCACAGCAGGCCAATCAAAGCGCCCAGGCAACGATCACCGCGGCGGCAGGGGCGGCTGAAGCCGCCGCCGTGCAAAGTGACAGCCCCGCCGCCACCGCCACGCCAAAAGTGATCCGTTACCCGGTTCCCGTTGATGACGATCCCATCCTGGGGTCAGCAGAAGCTCCAATTACCCTGATCGAATTTTCGGATTACGAATGTCCGTTCTGCAAGAAGTGGAATCTTGAGGTGTACCCTCGTCTCAAAGAGAAGTACGGCGACCAGATTCGCTTTGTCTTTCGCGATTTTCCGCTTTACACCATCCATCCCAATGCCATTCCAGCAGCCGAATCGGCCAACTGTGCCGGTGAACAGGATCAATATTGGGAATATCACGATCTGCTGTTCGCCGGCGGCAAACCCCTGAGCCGTGATACATACCTGGCCTATGCCGCCCAATTGGGGTTGGACCAGGCCGCCTTTGAGAAGTGCATGGATGAGCGCCGCTACCAACAGGAAGTACAGGCCGATATGGAATATGCCAGTAATTTGGGCATTCAATCAACCCCAACGTTCTTTATTAATGGCCTGGCGATTGTCGGCGCACAGCCTTACGAAGTCTTTGAGCGCGTCATCGAAATGGAACTGGCGGGAGAAATACCACAATGAAAAAATACATCGTGGTAGCCGGAAACATCGGGGTGGGCAAATCAACCCTGGTTAACCTGCTCTGCCAGCAGATGGGCTGGGAGCCATACCTGGAACCAGTGACAGAAAACCCCTACCTGGCCGATTTTTACGGCGACATGCACACCTGGAGCTTCCACTCGCAGGTGTTTTTTTTGGCCCACCGCCTCAAGATCCACCTCTCGATCCTGCGGTTTCCGGGATCGGTGGTGCAGGACCGCAGTATCTATGAGGATGCCGAAATCTTCGCGCGTAATTTATACCTGCACGGCAATCTCAGCCGGCGAGACTATGAAACCTATTATGCGCTCTACCAGTCGCTGACTGAATTTCTGCCGCCCCCAGACCTGGTCATCTATCTCAGAGCATCGGTCTCTACGCTCTTACAGCGCATCTCACAACGCAACCGTGCCTACGAACAGTCCATCAGTCCCGAATACCTCGACGGCCTCAACAGGCTCTATCTGCAATGGATCGAGGCTTTCCACCTCTGCCCGGTGCTGACCGTCCCCGCGGATGACTTAGATTATGTGGCGCACTCGCACCATCTCAACCTGATCTTGCAAAAGGTGCAAGAAAAACTCATGGGCAAAGACGAGGTGAGGTTCGATCCGGAAGAACTGGCGCAGGCGAATCGTGGTATGTGACGCGGTCCGCCTGCGCCAGAAAAAAACACCCGTTAGCGTGGCTCAACAATCAGCTTAATGGCAGTGCGTACCTTGCCTTCAATATCCACATCCACAAATTCGGGGATACATACCACCGGAATGCCATCTTCAGCCAGATAGCCCTTGGCTAAAACAAGGGCCTTAATAGCCTGATTGACAGCTCCGGCGCCAATCGCCTGAACTTCGGCACGTTTATGTTCTCGAACAACCCCTGCGATCGCCCCCGCGACTGCCGCAGTGCGAGAGTTTGCCTTGACCTTGATTACGTCCATTGCTCATCTCCCTCTTATGGTGTTAGTAGGATGGTTTTCCAATCATGTGCCAAGGGGGCAAATGTATACTTTTATGAGCAAATTGTAATTAAATACTAGAGTGGAATCAAGCGGGAATATCCCTCATTTAGATAGTTGTTTAAGGATTCAGTGGTAATAGTAGGGTCTGTGGAAATGTGGATAAATCGGTGGAGAACAGGGATTCTCCCTAGATTTACGGGTGAACGCCAGAAGTAGGCCTATAGGTAGGGGATTAACGCGCCATTCGCTGACTTTTTTATCCACCGGGCAGATGTGGATAATTGTGGATAGAGGGGCAGGGGTTATCCACAATTTCCACAGGCTTATCCCCATTTCATGTATTTAGGCATGAGTCAAAAACAGCCCCCCATATATGGGGGTGCGTTGAAATAACTGAGGGGTCGTTTTTATATCGTTTTAGGCCAGTTATCCACACCCTTACCAAGTTATCCACAGATTATGAGCATTTATCCACAGTTGTCAGGGAAAAAGTGGATGATGAGCCAACCCCACCGGTGGCGTCCCTTTCATAACAAAGCAGGATCTGTTTTAAATGATGTTTGGAATGCCGTAGCGTTGTCCCCAGACATCGAGTGTTTCTTCCACGGTATCCAGGAACTGATCTAGTTCCATAACGCGGTTGGGAAAATGATCTTCATCCAACTGAAGCGCCTGACAGGCACGCCGCCAGGCCTCGATTTGGGGCGAGTCAGAGGCAAATAACAGCGCCGCCGCGGTCCAACTCTTGAGCATGATCCACAGGGCCGCGATGGGGTGTTCTTGCCAGAGGGCGGCAGCGGCGCGCTCATAATAGAGCCGGCGCGCGCCCTGAACCTCTGGCGGCGGGTTGTCTTGCTGGCCAGCGGCTTCCAGCCCTTCTTTCCAGGATTGCACCCAGCCTTCCCACAGAGAGTCTAACTGCACCCCCGATCCGCTGAGCATGGCTACCAGGCGGGCCGAAATTTCAGGGCGCTGGATGGCCTGGGCACGCTGAGGGAAAAGCACAAAAAAGCGCCGTTCGGTCAGTGGGGCTCCGCTGAGGCTGGCAATCGCATTGCCAGCGTCTTCGAGGGCGCGCAGGTAAGTACGCACGCGTTGGGGCTGCGCGGCAGCGCTCTGGATTTCGGCCAGGGTCATCCACTCTTGCCGGGCCGACTGCGCCAGGGCGCGAGCGCGTTGCAAGGTGTAATCGGGCTGATAGAACTGCGCGCCGGTGGCCGCCTGCAAAAAGTCGAACCAGTGCTGGGTGTCGTGCAGTACCAGGGGTTTGGCGTAGATAAAAGGCCCCAGCCACGGGTCGGTGCGCAGGTGGCGCGGATGGTGAAAGGTGGATTGGGGATAGTGGCTGATATCGAGATGAACTTCATCGGTGACGCGGACGACCTCGCGCGGCTGGGCCGGGTCGCTGTCGTGAACGAAAATCAAATCAATGTCCGTCGTCCCCCCTAAGAGCGGGTCAGCACTCAGCACCGAGCCGGTCAGGTAAATGCAAATAATCCGCCGGCTGACGCGCGTTCTTTGCTCGGCGGCGTCGCGTGCAACTTTGATCAACGCTTCACGGGTCAGGCGCATGGTTGACCTTATGGTTCGGCAAGGGCAGCTCAGGCTGGAAAGGCGGCATTTTTAATGCCTGGCGAATCCGGTTTTCGATCCAACGCAAATCCTCTGGGTAATGCACGTAATCGAGCGACTCGGCTTCGATGACCAGCACGCGGTCGGGGTGGCTGCCGAGGAAGTAGGCATCATAGGCACGGTTAACCTGCTCGATGTAATCGCGGTCCATATCGCGTTCATAGGGGCGGTCGCGCAGGGCAATGCGCTGCATGAGCAGGTCGGTGCTGGCGCGCAGGTAAACCGTCAGGTCGGGCGCAATGATTTTTTCGCCCAGGGCCTGGTGGACCCGGTTGTACATCTCCAGTTCGTCGCCCTGTAAGTTAATCTGAGCAAATAAGGCATCTTTGGTAAAGGTGTAATCTGAGATCACATCTTTGCCTTCGGCCAACAGCGCGGGAATGCCCTGGTGTTGTTGATGGTAGCGGCTGAGCAAGAAGAATATTTGGGTCTGAAAGGCGTAGCGCGCTCGATCCTGGTAAAACTTGCTTAAGAAAGGGTTTTCCTCGAATACCTCTAACAACAGCCCGCTTTGAAAAGCTGGCTGCAGCAGACGAGCCAGAGTAGTTTTTCCAACGCCAATCACGCCCTCGATTGCCAGGTACATATACGCTCCAGAGTATAAGGGTTGAGTGGTTTATTTATACCATTATTTGAATGCGCCGGGAGAATCTTGGAAAGAATTTCTGTTTTTCGGTAAATTGAGGGGTTCGACCCTCAATTTACCGAAAAACCTACGAAACCTTTCTATGACTTGATGGGCAGTTGTTCCAACTGGTCAATCAGGCCGCGGATCACATCGAAACCGCCCTGCCAGAAGACCGGATCGAGGACGTTGATGCCGGCGTCGGCCAGCACTTTCACCGGCGCTTCAGAGCCGCCCGTTGCCAGGATTTTGCGGTAACGCGGGATGAAGCTCTGCCCTTCCTGTTTGAACTGTTGGTAGAGCGAGAGGACAAGCAGTTGGCCAAAGGAATAAGCATACACGTAGAACGGCGTGCTGTAAATATGGGGGATAGATACCCACTCCCAGCGGAACTCATCGCTGACCTCAACCGAATCACCGAACTGGCTGTGCAGGTTTTGCAGGTAAGCCTGGGCGAGATCATCAACCGAAGCATCGTGGTAAACCATGTCGTGGGCGGTGCGCTCGAACATGGCAAAATAGGCCTGCCGCATAATGGTAGCATAAGTGTCATCCACCTGCCGGAAAAGGATATCGCGGCGCACATTCTCATCGGTTTCTTCGCGCAGCAGGCGGTCTACCAGAATCATTTCTGCAAACGTCGAAGCGGTTTCGGCCAGGGGCAGGTTGGAATGGAAGGTAAATAGCGTATGATCCGAGGCCAGCATGGCGTGAATGGCGTGTCCTAACTCGTGGGCCATGGTTGCCACGTCATCGGCCCGGCCCTGGTAGTTGAGATGCACCCAGGGCGTCAGTTTCGGGTCCACCGGGTAACAGAAAGCCCCGCCGCGCTTGCCTTTGCGCACTTCGGCGTCTACGTGGTTCTTGTCAAAGACCCGGCGGGCCAGGTCGGCGATCTCAGGCGAGAACTCGCGGAACGAATCCAGCACCATGCCAGCGGCCTGTCCATAGGGGTATTCCTTTTCGGCATTCGCGGCGACTGGAGCGTAGATGTCGTAGCGGCGCACGCGATCCATGCCGATCCAGCGCGATTTAAGCTGGAAGTACCGCTGGTAGAGGACCGCGTTTTTCTGGCAGGTGTCCAGCAGAATATCCACCGCTTCGTCGGGAATGTCATTAATCAGATTGCGAACGGCAATAGGGCTGGCAAAGCCGCGCAGATTGATATTCTCGTTGCGCCAGTCGCGCACCAGGGTCTGGTAGATCTGCCCTAAGATGGGCGCGTCTTGCCCGTAAACGCGGTAAAGTTCCTGGTAAGCCTGGGCGCGCAGGTCGGGGTCTGACTGGCGCACGTAGACCATTAACTCGCCGCGCGTCACCTCTTTTTCTTCACCTTTCACCTTAATTTTAAAGGTGTAGCGGTTGGTGATCGATTCGTACAGCCGGTTAATGGCGTTGGCTCCGGTTACGTCTTTGATATTGATGATCTTTTCTTCTGGCTCGGAGAGGGTGTATTTTTTAAAATGGCGCATTTCTTCCAGCCAATAGCGGTAATCGCCGGTGTTTGCCATCAGCCGGTCGGCATTGGCGTCGTCTAACTGCTTCCACCACAGCGAGAAGAACAGAGTCTTGTTCTGCATTTCGGCGAAGAACTGCTGTACCCGCGCCACGCGCGTTTGGGCGGCCTGATCTTGCGTGTCGGCGTAGAAAGACAGGCTGGCAAACCCATACAGGTGATAAGCCAGCCGGTTGATGGCCTCTAACTGCTGGATGACCTGCATGAAGGTTTCTGGTGCAATATCTTCCTTCAACAGTGGGCGGACGCTGTTTTCAAACTGCTCCACCTTTTCCTGAATTTCTTTGAACGCCGCCTCAACGCGTTCCGGTTCACCTTCTGGAAACAGGTCGGTCAGGCTCCAACGCGCCTGCTGGTAAGCTGTCTCAATCATGGTTTTCCTCCTCAATGGTCTCAATTTTCGCTCGCAGGGCCTGGCGGAGATGGTCAATAGGCCGCCACTGCCGGGCGATTTCATCATAGTAATACCACTGCTGCCACCCGTTGCCAGGCCCGGACTGGATCAGGCGGGCTATTTGGTGGATCGAACCACGCTGTCCGTCATATTCCAGGGAACCATCTGCCAGGACGCGCGCGCAGGTGGCGCTGCCGGCCCCAAAATGCAAGAGCTGGCCCGGACGGAGCAGCCCGTTTTCGAGCAGCGCGCCAAAGGGCAGGCGCGGCGCCCGGCGTGGGTTATAGGTCTGAAACAGGCCGGGATCCCCTTCCTCAACCTGTACTTCGCTGATGCGCCGGCGGGCCGCTTCGGCATAGTGGGGGTCCTTTTCGATGCCAATCCAGCGCCTGCGCAGTTTTTTGGCTACCACGCCGGTGGTGCCGGTTCCAAAAAAGGGGTCCAGTACCACGTCTCCGGGGTTGGTGCTGGACAGCAACACTCGGTACAGCAGAGCCTCTGGTTTCTGCGTGGCATGAACTTTTGACCCATTGGAACGCAGACGTTCCTTGCCGCTGCAAATGGGCAGGTACCAGTCGCTGCGCATTTGCAGGTCTTCATTGAGGGCTTTCATGGCGTGATGATTAAAGGTGTAGGTGGCCCCGGCGGTTTTCTGCGCCCAGATGAGCGTTTCATGAGCGTTGGTGAAACGCACCCCCCGGAAATTGGGCATGGGGTTTAGCTTAATCCACACGACATCGTTGAGAATCCAGAACCCCAGGTCTTGTAAGATGCTGCCCACGCGGAAAATATTGTGGTACGTGCCGATGACCCACAACGTGCCGGTGTCTTTCAAGACGCGGCGGCAGCCGGCCAGCCAGCGCCGGGTGAAATCATCGTAGGAACGAAAGTCGGTGAACTGATCCCAGGCATCGTTGACTGCGTTGACTCGCGTCAGGTTCGGTCGCCACAACTCATGGCGCAATTGGAGATTATAAGGCGGGTCGGCAAAAACCAGATCTACCGATTGTTCTGGCAGCTTCTGGAGAATTTCGGTGCAGTCGCCTTCCAGCAAAGTGTCTAGTGGCAGCAGTTCGCTCATCCGCGCTCATTTCGGGCTTTACAAGAATCCTTAAACAACCCCTTCAATTGTAGCCCAGGATGGTAAAAATTTCACGGGGCGCGGTTATGGAACCAGTTTTTTAAACTCTTGCAGCATTTGGGCGTGGATGGCCGGGTTAGCGGCCAGGATAGAGTAGGGGGGACGGATGTAGTCGACATCTCCCCCAATACTGGTGACAATCCCACCCGCCTCTGTGGCGATCAGCGCGCCGGCGGCTAAATCCCAGGGTTGCAGGGTTTGCTCCCAGTAGCCATCAATGCGGCCGGCGGCCACATAGCAAAGGTCCAGCGCGGCAGACCCCAGACGGCGCACTCCCTGGCTGAGACGCGAAAAATGTGCGAAGTTCACCAGGTTTTTTTCGGTGTTTTCAACATCGTAAGGAAAACCGGTGCACAACAGGGCCTGGAGCAGGTTTTCGGCCTGCCCCACGCGGATTGGCTGCCCGTTTAAGCAGGCTCCCTGGCCTCTGGCGGCGCTGAAGCACTCATCACGCATGGGATCATAAACCACGCCCACCTGTACCTGGCCGCTATGGGCATAGGCCAGCGAAACGGCAAAAATAGGCAGGTGATGCGCGTAATTGGTCGTGCCGTCCAGCGGGTCAATATACCAGGTATGGGCGTCTTTACCCTGCACCTCGCCGGTCTCTTCTGTCAAAATCTTGTGACCGGGAAAGGTGGAGAGAATTCGCGCGATTAAAAAATTCTCGACCTGGCGATCCATCTCTGTCACCAGATCAATGCGTCCTTTGCGGTCTACCTGATGATTTTTGCCGTAACCGGCGCGCAGCAATGCGCCGGCGGCGCGCGCCAAATCTTCCAGTTGAGATTGGGTAGGTTGTTCCATGATTGGGATGAGGACTGTTTTAAGCCGGGGTTCCGGCCTGGGTGTTTTCCATGTTGATTTCTTTGAGCAGCTTGAAGAGCTGTTCCAGTTCTTTCTCGATCTCGTCGCGGTCGTAACTGGCCTGTTTCAGCAGGGTTTCGAAAGCTGGTTTTTGTTCGTCTGGCAGGGTCTGCAACAGCCGTTCAATGCGGACGATCTGCGTTTTCTTATGGCGCAGTTTGTTTTCCAGCCGCTCTCGGTAGCCCTGATAAAATTCCGATTCCGACAACGGCTCTGGCCCTACCGGGCTGCCCTGAGTGAGGACTTCCGCAACGGTCAGCAAAAATTCTTCGGTATCAATTGGTTTTTCGAGGAAGCGCACCGCGCCCAGGCTGAGGGCAAATTTTTTATCTTCTGGGGTCACGTAAGTGGCCGATAGGAAGATGATCGGGATCTGGCGGTAATGCGGGTCTTTGCGCAGAGTGTGTGCCAGGGCAAACCCGTCCATCTTTGGCATCAAAATATCCGTGATAATGAGGGCGGGGTGTTGTTTCTCAACCTGGGCTAAGGCTTCTTGCCCGTTGGTAGCAGTGATGACCGGGTAGCCCTTAAACCGCAGCGTTACCTCGATCAGTTCGAGGACGTTGGGAACATCTTCGACAACCAGGAGTGGACCATAGGGGATGCTCATAGGATGTATTGTAGCGTGAGGTAGAGAGTAGCGCAAGTGTGGAGGTTTAATTGTCAGGAATCTCTAAGGATGGGGTCTGATAAACCTTACCGCCTTGCCAAAATAACCAACTCTGCTATACTGAAGGCACAACCCGATGAACGCAACCGGCTTTTGGTGGATTTTGTTGGCAATCGCCCTATATGGTGCGCTGCACTCACTGCTGGCATCGAACCGCGTCAAGCGCGCGGCGGCGAAAGCCTGGGGAGAGCGCGCCTACCGCCGCTATTATCGTCTGTTGTTCTCGGTTACCGGAGCCATCACCCTCTTACCGGCTCTGGCGTTGATCGCTCTCTTTCCCGACCAAACGATTTACGCCATCCCTACCCCCTGGCGCTGGCTGACCCTGGCTCTGCAAGCGGCGGCGCTGGTGGGTCTGGCGGTGGGCGTGCTGCAAACCGGCGCGCTTAGCTTTGTTGGTCTCCGCCAGTTGTTCGAGCCAGATGCCCCTACCGCAAGATTTGGAACTGAAAAACTGGTCGTCACCGGGCTGTACCGCTGGGTGCGTCATCCGCTTTATACCTGCTCGCTGATCCTGCTGTGGCTGATGCCGGTGATGACCTGGAATCTGCTGGCGTTCAACCTGGGTGTGACGGTGTACTTGCTGGTTGGCGCATATTTCTTGGAAGAGCCCAAGCTGATCGAGCAGTTTGGCCCGGCGTATGAAGAATACCGCCGTAAGACCCCCATGATCCTTCCTGGGTTAAAGATCGGTCCTTTTTAAAACCGTCCCACCTGTCTGTGTGAAGACACAATCCAATACCCTACACCTGGATGAGTGGGAGCGTTGGACTGCATATCTGTAAACCATGCCGCTTCTATGGATCTCCCTGTGCTTTCTCATTGGACTGTATCTTGGCGCTGTCTGGCCCTGGATGGGCTGGCCGGTATTAGGGCTGCTGTCTGCCGTTAGCGCTCTGCTGCTGCCGCGCCTGGTAGGCCCAACTCGGTCACCCGCGGCGCTGGCCTGGGCCGTCCAGGTGGAACCCCGCTTGCAGGTTGCTCCACTGGTCTTGCTGGCATCTCTGACGTTCGGAGCCTGGCGGGTTGGGCTGGCGCAGCGCGTCGCGCCCGATTCACCCGCCGCGCTGTTGAATGACCGGGGGGCCTTTCGCCTGCGCGGGGTGGTGATCGAACCGCCCGACCGCCGCGAGGAATCTACCCTCGTGCGCCTGCGCCTGGAAGCTGCTGTGCCTTTGGATGAAGATGGCCGGCCCGGCGCACCGGTAGCGGTTCGCGGTCTGGTTCTGGCCTTCATGCCCGCGCAGGCCCCCTGGCGCTATGGCGACCGGCTGGAACTGGATGGCCGCCCTGAAACGCCGCCGGACGCTTCGGAAAATGCAGACTTTTCTTACCGTGAAATTCTGGCGCGCCAGGGCATTGCCAGCCTCATCCGTTACCCGCGCGCCCGGCGGGTGGAGCAGGGCGCGGACAGCCCGCTCTTGGGCGCAGTCTACGGGCTGCGCGAGCAGGCTTACCGCCGGCTCTACCGTCTCTTCCCTGCGCCCGAGGCCCCTCTGCTGGCCGGGATTCTGCTTGGGATTGACAGCGGCCTGCCCCCAGACCTCGCCATGGCCTTTCAAGATACCGGGACGGCGCATATTATCGCCATTTCTGGGTTTAACATAGCTATTCTGGCCGCGCTGTTCTCTTTGGTATTTACCGCGCTGTTAAGGCCGTTCCTCTCGCGTTGGTGGGCGCTGGCGCTGACGGTTCTGGCCGTCGCCGGATATACCCTGTTAGCGGGCGCGGGGGCCTCGGTGGTGCGGGCGGCCATCATGGGCTGTCTGGGGCTGCTGGCCGCCCAAATTGGGCGGAGTTCGGCTGGACCTGCCGGTTTTAACACCCTGACTTTTACTGCCGCTGTGATGTGCCTGTTCAATCCGCTTTTGCCCTGGGATGCTTCTTTCCAGCTATCCTTTGCCGCTACCCTGGGGTTGATGTTATACGCCGCGCACCTGCAGGCCGGGTTTACCCGCCTGGCTGCGCGTTGGCTGCCGCTCCCATTAGCGCGTAGGCTGGCCGGACCGGTAGGTGAATATATCCTCTTCACCCTGGCCGCGCAGGTTACGACCCTGCCGGTCATTCTCTATCACTTCCGGCGGCTGTCACTCAGTGCCTTGTTGGTCAACCCCTTGGTACTGCCGGCCCAACCCCTGGTGATGATCCTGGGCGGCTTGGCAGTGCTGACCGGCCTGATCTATGAGCCGCTCGGTCATCTGCTCGGCTGGCTGGCCCTGCCGCTGACCACTTATACCATTCGTGTGATCGAAGCCTTTGCCGCGCTCCCCGGCGGCGCGGTAACACTGCCCAGACTGTCGCCAGCGGCTGCCGGACTGCTGTTTGCCGCCGTGACCCTGCCGGCCTTTGCCGCTGAAATATCCGGCAAAATTTCCACCTGGGCGCGCCGGGTTGTCACGCCGGTAACGATCCTGGTCGTCTCCGGCCTGCTGGCGGCCTTCCTGGCGCGCGCGGCCCTGGCCGCGCCGGATGGCCGGTTGCGCCTGACCATCTTTGAAGGGGGGGGGCATCCGATCTTGCTGGTACAGGCCCCCGATGGCAGCCGGATGCTGGTAAACAGTGGAGCCAGCGCCAACCGCCTGAGCGCCGACCTCGACCGCCGCTTTTCGCCGCTCGACCGCCGGGTTGATGCGCTGGTCATTGCAGACTGCGCTCCGCAGGCCTTGGAATCGCTCTCGTCGCTGGTAGAGCGCTTTCCTATCCACTCCGTCTGGTGGGCCTGCGAACCCGGAGAAAGCCGCACTGCCCAAAATGGGTTAGACGCCGTTACAGCGGCCAAAATCGAGAGCCGTGATCTCGAACCAGGCGCGCGTCTTCTGTTGGGAGAAGAAGTGACCGTTGAAGTTCTGGAAACTGGCGAAGAAACCAGCGCCCTGCGCGTGGAATGGCAGAATTTCCGGGCCCTTTTCACGGGCGGTCCGCCGCCCGCTGGCCTGGGCGAGTCGACGGTGGGGCTGGGGCTGTTGGTGATAGCGCCCGAATCACTCCGGGCAAGTGATCCCGACGCATGGGAGCAGTTGGGGGCGCAGGCAGTTGTGGTTATTCCACCGCATGGGCCAGGCGCATCCCTGCCCAACCGCTGGCTGAGGCTCTTACCCTGGGATTGGGCGCGGGTCACGACGGATGGGGAAAGGATGTGGGTGGAATTGAAATAAGGGGTTTCCTATCACTTTTCTTTGCATTTTCGTAAGGTTTGAGTCTTTGCCGTTTCCAGCGACTCTTTTTTCCCTTCTCATCCGTTATCTGATTCTAGAACCGCAGGAAACTCAAGCCTGATTCGCTAAGGAGACCCTTTATGAAACGCAGCCATTGGATCGCTCTATGTACCGCTCTCATCGCGCTGGCACTGCTGGCCGCTCCTGCCGGCGCTCAATCAGATTCTCCAACCGATACGCCTACCGTTACTCCTACAGCCGTCCCTCCCACCGCCACGCCTACGGCAGTTCCTACTCAGCAAGCTGACCAGCCCGGCGCAAAATTCTTTACCCATCCAATTGTGCGGCTGTTAGATGCCTTCTTTGGCAAGCTCATGGCGACTCCGACTCCCATTCCCTCCCCCACCCCTACGCTCGATCCTGCCATCACCCCTGATCCGTTGGCGACGCCTACCCCTCTGGCAACCCCTGAGCCAGAGGGAAGCGCCAGCGGTCTGACCCCGGTGGGCGAAGATATCGCGGCTTACCACGAGGCGGGCTTGGGCTTTGGCGAACTGGTTAAGATTTACTCGTTGGTGAAGGCGTCTCAAGAAGCCTGCGCCGCCCAGTCGCAGGTAAACGCTCCAGATGCAGAACCCTGTGTTCCTCTAACGGTAGAAGAACTGGTTGAGCAGGTCGAGTCTGGCACAGGCATGGGGCAGTTGTTCAAAGAGTATGGCAAACCTCCAATGATGGGCGTGGGTCATGTGCGCAAAGCCGTGCGCAACCAGGAATCTCAGCCGACGCCAGAAGCCACCTTAACGGCTATGCCAGAGGACGACCAGGGTCAGCCAAAGGATGACCGGGATACTGGCAAACCTGAAGACAAAGATAAGGACCACGGTAAGGAGAAGGAACGGGGCCAGGACAAGCCGGATAAGGCTAAGGATAAACCGAAGGACAAAGGCAAGGGCAACAAATAGCCTCTGGAACCTTGAGAAGGAAAAAGCGGGCCGCGCGCCCGCTTTTTTGTATAATTGCGGTATGGTTTCTCAGGAGGTGCTGAGCGAGGCGGTTCGTGCCGCGAAGGCAGGGCACAGAGCACAGGCGCGCGCCCTGTTCGGGCAAATTGTGAAGCAAGACCCTACCTGTGAGGCGGCCTGGCTCTGGCTCGCGGAACTGGCGGATCACCCCGGCGAGCGTGTGCTGGCGCTCGAAAAGGCGCTGGCGCTGCGCCCCGATCACCCGGTGTTACAGCGCCGCCTTGAACTCGCCCGTCAAGAAGCCGCGGCCCGCCCGCCGGTTGAGGGGTCTGCGCTGGAAGAAGACAGGCCGCTGGTGATCCCGGGATACGTTCCCAAAGCCGAGCGCGCGCCAGAAGAGGCACTCTCCACCGAGGACCGGCGGCTGGAAGAAGTACGCGAACAACTGCGCGTTGGCCGTCGCCGCGAGGCCTTGAGCCTGCTGCTGCGCCTGGTTGAAACCCAGCCCGGCAACGTGGAAGCATGGAAACTGTTGGGTGAGCTTCAGCCCACCCTGTCAGAGCGAGCCGCGGCGCTGGAAAGGGCGCTGGCATTGGGCCCTCACCCGGCCGCCTTACAGCAAGACCTGGAACAGCAGTTGGCTTATCTGAAAAAGCTTCAGGTCAACCCGTGGAGCGCCGCCCGGCAGTTTGAAGAGACAGGTGATTTTGACCGGGCAGCGGCGGCTTACCAGTGGATTGCGATTCATTCACGTCTGCCCGCTGAACGCGTCGCGGCGGTCCAGCGAATCGACCAGTTGAAACTGCGCCAGGCCAGTGACCAGATTACGCCCGTTAACCCCACCCTCAACCTTCTGCGCCTGGCGGCCGGGCCGGTGCTGTTATTTTTCTTCATGGTGTTGATCCAGGCCGGGCTGAACCCGCTGGCAATCACTCCACTGGCGTTGGTGAGCCTGGGCGGGGTGAGCGCGGGCAGTGTGCTGCTCACCGCTACCGGAATGCGCCCACTCCACCCTGCCTGGGTGCAGATGATCGGCGAACCCGGCAGTCCGGGCGAAAAGGAAACTCGCGCTTTACTGCGCGGGCTGGGCTGGCTGTTGGTGATCGTGCCTTTTGCGTTGTTTTTCATCGAAGCAGGCCTGCGCCTGATGAAATTGTGGATCGCGGTTGTGAATGCCTCGCGCTGAAGGGAAAACGCCCCATGCTCCCCTTAAACGACCCCGAGCCTAACCGTTACAGCGGTTTTCCAATCATGACGCTGACCCTGATCCTGGTGAACATTCTGGTCCTGGCGGGTCAGCTCATCCTGGAACCGCTGCTGCCCGCCCGCTTGTATTACCTGTTGGGGTCGGTCCCGCTTTTGGTGATGGGTCAAGAGGGCGGGGGCGCGCTCGCCAGTCTGACGAGCATGTTTATGCACGGCGGCATTTTTCACCTGCTGGGCAATATGTTCTTCCTGTGGGTGTTCGGGCGGCGTGTGGAAGATGCCTGCGGCTCGTGGCGCTTCTTGTTCTTTTATCTGATCTGTGGTTTTATGGGCGACCTTCTCAGCACGCTGGCCCGCCACCGCTCGCCGGTCCCATCCATTGGGGCCAGCGGCGCGATTGCCGGGCTGTTGGGCGCTTATCTCATCCTCTATCCAGGGGGGCGCATCCGTACCCTGATTTTCGTCTGGTGGATTCCGGTACTGCCGAAGATTCAGGTGTTCTGGTTTACCCTGTATTTCTTCTTCATCCAGCAGATCATTCCGGTGATCCTGGGGGCGCGCGATGGAGTGAATTATTGGGCGCATATTGGTGGCTTTGTGGCGTGTATTTTTATCATCTTTTTCATGCGCCCCGAAGCCTTCGCCCGCTATTTGAGCAACGAGCCGGTTTGAAAGTCATATGATCACTGGGAACGGGCCGCTTTTTGAGGGGATCAATACTTATAACGAAAAGCCACTGCACGCGGCGATCAAGCAGTGGTATGCCCAACCGGGCGACCGCATGGAAGTTCCCCTGGACGGCTATTTTATTGACCTGATTCACGACGATCTGCTGGTCGAAGTGCAGACCGGCAGCTTTGGGGCGATCCGGCGCAAACTGACCGATCTGTGTTCTCGCTACCCGGTGCGGTTGGTATATCCGATTGCGGCGGAAAAGTGGGTTGTCACCTTACCGGAAGAAGGTCAGGGCGAAGGCGCGCGCCGCAGATCGCCCCGCCGTGGTCGGATTGAGGACCTCTTCCGCGAGCTGGTCTATCTGCCGGGCCTGCTAACAGATAAGCATTTTTCGTTGGAAGTACTGCTGATTCAGGAAGAAGAAGTGCGCCGGGCTGTGCCCCGGCGCGGGCGGCGGCGCAAGAATTGGGTGACAGAAGAGCGCCGGCTGATTGGAGTCTTGGAGCGCCGCGTCTTTGAAACCCCTGCCGACTTGGGCGCGCTGCTGCCTGCCGATCTGACAGACCCTTTTACTACCCGTGAACTGGCAAAAACTGCTCGCTATCCGCTGTGGCTGGCCGGCAAGATGGTCTATACCCTGCGCGCCGCTGGCGTATTGGCGGCCGCCGGCAAGCGCGGGCGCGCCTTCCTTTACACCCGCGTTTAAACTTTCCCTTCCTGCCGGGCGTTAAACAGGGCTTCTTCGAGCTTATCCTCTTTATAGTCCAGCACCACATGGCCGTAGATATCAATCGCCGGGGTGATCAGCGCGCCGTTGCCCCATTTGCGCAGCCGGTTGCGCGCTTTGAGGTTATAGTCAATATCTACTTCCACGTACGGCAGATGGTGCGCTTCCAGCCAGGCGCGGGCGCGCTTGCAGTCTTTGCACCAGCGCGCGCAGTACAGCACTACCCCGCCCTCAGGGAGTTCTTCTTCCTGCTGCGGTGGGAAAATCGGCTGGACCACCGGGGCTGTTTGCAGGCCGCGCAGTACGTTGCGCAGCACCTCGTTATCAGGCTGATCGTCAATAGCGTGAATATCAATATAGCGGATGACGCCGTCTTTATCAATCACAAAGATAGCCCGTTCTGTAAACCCATCGGCAGGGCGCAGCACGCCGTATTTTTCGGCCACTGCGCCGTGCGGCCAGAAGTCGCTCAACAGCGGGTAGCTGATCTTCCCCAGGCTGTCGGCCCAGGCCTGCAGGCAGGGAATATGATCAATGCTGATACCCAAGACCTGGGTATTTAATCCCGCGAACGATTCCTTTTCGGCCTCGTAAGACGGGATCTGATTCGTTCATATGGGCGTCCAGGCCAACGGGAAAAACGCCAGTACAACATTTTTCCCGCGCAGGTCGCTCAGCGTGACCCGGCCCCCCAGATGGCTTGGTAAACTAAAATTCGGCGCTTTTTGTCCGACCTGGAGCTGCATCGTTTTCCATCCTTTGTGTATGGGTTTCGTAGCTTATTGTACTAGATTCGTCCCTTTTTGTGACAAATTACATGCGAAATTCTCACTTTTGCAAGGGTAATTTCGCCTTAGGCCCTGCCCCTATAACACTGCCGGTTATCCCCTGCAGGGTTGGGTAAGCTTGCTCAGCGAGCGATGGTTTCCCGCTCTGTACCTGACTGCACCGCTGGCCCTGAAACAGAGTACAATAATAAGCAGGGTTTGGGCCAGCCTATCCCATGCAAGCGCACGCCTCTGGCGCGCCCCCCAATTCTCGACCCAATTCTGAGGAGCATAGCGTATACATGCAGTCGAATCCTTATGATCTCCAACCCTTATTCCGGCTCGATGGTCAGGTAGCGGTGGTTACCGGTGGAGCGGGAGTGTTGTGCAGCGCCATGGGCCATGTATTAGCGGCGGCAGGCGCGCAGGTTGTGTTGTTAGATCGCTTTGCCGATAAAGCCGCAGAAATTGCCCAGGCGATTTGCGCCGAAGGCGGCCAGGCTGTGGGCATGGGAACGGATGTCCTCAAAAAGGAAGCCCTGCAAGAGTCTTGCGATCAGATCATCCGGCAGTTTGGCAAAGTGGATATTCTCATCAACGGGGCCGGGGGCAATCACCCTGGCGCGACCACCTCGCCCGACCAGTCTTTCTTTGACCTGGACGTGACAGCGGTGGAAAAAGTCTTTGCCCTCAACTTCACCGGGACCTTCCTCGCCAGTCAAGTATTTGCCCGGCAGATGGCCGTGCAGAAGAGCGGGGTAATCCTGAACATTGCTTCGATGAACTCTCTGCGCCCGCTCACGCGTATCCCGGCCTACAGCGCGGCGAAGGCGGCGGTGGTGAACTTTACCCAATGGCTGGCCGTTCACATGGCCCAGGAATACAGCCCCACGATCCGCGTTAATGCCCTGGCCCCGGGTTTCTTCCTGACCGAACAGAACCGCTTTTTGATGATTGACCAGGCCACCGGCGAAAGCACCCCGCGCGGCAAAAAAGTGCTGGATCACACCCCCATGAACCGCCTGGGCGACCCATCTGACCTGTTCGGGGCTATGTTGTGGCTGGTCAGTCCAGCATCATCCTTTGTCACCGGGATCGTTGTGCCGGTTGACGGAGGTTTTTCGGCCTATAGTGGAGTGTAACAATGGCTGTCATGGGTGTTGGCGATTCGGTTCGGTTCCTCACCGAAGCCCAGGTAGAGGAAGTGGTGGTGCGCGGCCTGGAAAGCCTGAATCTGGCCGGCAAGCGCGTGCTGGTCATCATTCCCGATGCAACCCGTACCATGCCCCTGCCGATGTTCTTCCGCATGATTACCGACTGCCTGCTGGGCAGAGCCGCCCGGCTGGATTTTATGGTGGCGCTGGGTACACACCCCCCCATGAGCGAAGAAGCTCTCTTAAAACTGGTGGGCATCACTGCGGAAGAGAAGGCCGGGCGGTATCGTGATGTGAATCTGTATAATCACGCCTGGAAGGACCCCCAGGCTCTGGTTACGTTAGGGACCATCCCTGGCGCGGAGATCAGGGAACTTTCCGGCGGGCGGCTGGACGCCGAGGTGCCGGTGCGCCTCAACCGCCGCATTTTAGATTATGACCAACTGCTCATCTGCGGGCCGGTCTTCCCGCATGAGGTGGTGGGGTTCTCTGGCGGCAACAAATATTTCTTCCCCGGCATCGCCGGCAGTGATATCATCGACTTTACGCACTGGCTGGGGGCGCTGATCACGTCGTATCAGATCATTGGAACGAAAGACACCCCCGTGCGCCGGGTCATCAACCGCGCCGCCAGCTTTATCCCGGTGGCCCGCCATGCTTTTTGCAGCGTAGTTCAGCATGAGGGCATTTCGGGCGTGTATTTTGGGACGCCCGAAGAAGCCTACGAAGCCGCCGCTGACCTGTCCTCGCAGATCCATGTGCGCTGGGTGGAGCGGCCTTTCCAGCGGGTGCTGTCAGTTCTGCCCACCATGTACGATGAAATCTGGGTGGGCGCGAAAGGCATGTACAAGCTGGAGCCGGTCGTTGCGGACGGCGGAGAGGTGATTATCTACGCCCCTCACATCCACCAGCTCAGCGTGGTGCATGGCAAAGTCCTGCATGAGATCGGCTATCACGTGCTGGATTACTTCCTCAAGCAGTGGGACCGGTTCAAGCATTACCCCCTGGGCGTGATCGCGCACTCTACCCACCTGCGCGGCATTGGAACCTATGAAAATGGGATCGAGCGCCCGCGCATCCAAGTGACGCTGGCGACCGGCATTCCAGCAGAAGAATGCCGCCAGCTAAACCTGGGCTACTGCGATCCGGCCACCATCCGCCCAGAGGAGTGGGCCAACCGCGAAGCCGAGGGTATTTTGCTGGTTCCCAGGGCCGGCGAATACCTGTACCGGTTAAAGTAGCCGCTTTACGGCGTAAACCGGAAGGATGGCATGAGGGTATCCCACAACTTCTGTTGGTCAGACAGCGCCGCAGAGTAGGGAGCCTGGTCATCCCAGGGCGCGAAGGTGAGGATATAGTAGCTGTCCTGGTAGATCACAACGACCTGGCGCACCTGGTAGGGCAAACCTTCGGTTTCCAGGTGACCGCCCACCCGTCCCGGCTCGCCGCCTACGGTGACAGCATCCTGACTGAAGCCGGGTTTGGCTCCACCCCACAGGGCCGCGGCCACCGTTTCGAGGGTGCTTCCGGGCGGCAGCGGCTTTTTTTGGATCGTTACTTTTGCAGTCAGGGGCGGCTCTTCCTGGTTGAGCGCCGGGCCGACGATCTCTAAGACGTTGGTTGCCGGCTGAAGGATGGTAAATCCCTCTGGGTACAGCAGGCAGTAGTGGTCTTGCGCGTTATTCAAAGGCAGTTTGCCGCTTTCAGCGGGCGGACAGCCCTGCGCGGCGGGCGCGGGAGTGGCGCTGAGGATATTGTTATATACAAAGATGACCGGCTTTCCGCGCGGCAGGGTGATGGTCTGCTTCAGCGGCGCAAATTCGGCCTGCCGGGCGCATTGTTCATCCATAACCGAACTGGCGCAGTCCACCGAGAGGACACCTACCGTCCAGTTACCGGTGCTGTTGGCCGGCAGGTACAGGTAGAACATGCCATCCGCTCCGGTAAAGGCCAGCGGGCGGTTGGTTTCGTCCTCTGTTTGCCATACCGAGACGACGGCCCTGTCAATCGGCTGGCCCGAACCGCCTTCCACCCACCCAATGATGGGAATACTGTCAGAGGGGACGCCAGGGTACAGCGGCAGTGACTCGGGTGGGGCTTCAAGGTCCAGCAGGCTGAGCAGTAACCAGCCTTCCTGGCCGTCTGGAGCCGTCACTTTGCCCCACCGGTAGCCTGGGGCGGCGTAGGCGACGATCATGCGGGTCCCCATGGCGTAAGGGGCCACCAGGGTATGCAGCGGGCTGGGACCAGTGCGCAGGTTAGCGGAAGCCACGTTGATCACGCCCGCTACAGCCGCGGGCGGGGGCGGGTTAAAGCCAATGGGAGCTACAAGCAGTGAGCGCCAGGCCAGGCCGCCATCTGGCCCTTCCGCAACGGTCAGCACGGCTTCGCCAAAGCCATCTGGTCCCCAGCCCCGGCTGAAGAACTGCCGGATAGGCCGCCCCTCTGGCGCTCCGGCCTCGACCCCTGCCGGTAGTTGATCTGAAAACGTCACCGTAACCCGCGACGCCAGCAGTTCACTGCGCAGCACCGCCACAGCCTCTGCGGCGGCAATCTGCCCGTGACCGCTCTGCGACTGCCAGAGCGCCAGTTCAAACGGGTCGCTTAACAAGGGGGATAAGGCGGCAAAATCGCGGGCGGCGAGGGCGCGTTGAAGCTCTTCCGTAAACGCATCGGGGTTCACCGGGGCCTGCGAGGGCTGAGGGCTGGGGGTTGGCAGGGGTGCGGCGGCGGTGAGGGTGGCCTGATGGGCGGCTTCCAGCGTGGCGGCCACCAGAGTCTCCAGGGCAGGGCGAGGATCGGGCGTGGGGGCGGCAGTGGGTGCGGCGGCGCAGGCGGCCAGCCACAGCGCCAGCAAGACAAGAACCGGTGAAATTTTCGCGCGTTTCAAGAGGATACTCCTTGTGAAACAGGCTGTTTTCCCGCATCTTCCTGCGGAGCGCGCGCCGGCAGGGTGATCTGTACGCTGGTTCCCTGACCGGGCGCCGATGCAATTTCCAGGCGCGCGCCGATCAGCTCGGCGCGTTCTTGCAGACCCAGCAGGCCAAAGTGCCCGTGGTGCGAGAACGCCGCAGGGCTGTCGGGGATGACAAAGCCAATGCCCTGGTCGCGCACGGTCAACTGCACGGCTTCATCGGTAAAAACCAGCCGCACCTCGACCGTGGGAGCTTGGGCATGGCGCACCGCATTGTGAAGCGACTCTTGTGCCATGCGGTAGAGCGACATTTCGTGATCGGTGGGCAATCGGCGCGGCGTTCCACTGACCTGGAACGGGACGTTCACCCCGCTGCTTTCTTGAGTCTCTTGCGCCAGCATTTGCAGTGCCGTCACCAGGCCCAGGTCTTCGAGATAAATAGGCCGCAGGCCGCGGATCAGGCGGCGCAGGTTTAACATGGTCTGCTGTACCAGAGTTTGCAGTTCGCTAAAAGCCGTTTTTGAAGATTCTGGAGCGCGTTTGGCCGCCAGTTGAATGCGCTGATTGAGGGCAATCAACGACTGGATGGTGTCGTCGTGCAGTTCGCGCGCCAGACTGCGGCGCTCGTTTTCGATTCCGGCAGTCATGGCGCCAATGTAGCTGTGCAGGCTCTGGCGGGCGTCGTATAGTTTTTCGGCCATGTCGATCAGCGCGGCTTGTAAGTTTTGGATCTCGCGGATGCCCCCTACCGGGCGGCGCACGGCTTCAAAGTCACCGCGCGCCAGCGCCGCCGACTGCTTCTCCAGGCGGTTTAAGGGCCGCACAATGGACTGCGCCCCGTACCACAGCGCCAGCACCGACAACAGCAAAATAGGGATCATTACCAGGGGGGCCAGTTGGGTATTGCGCAGCGCCGGGCTGGCGATCTCTTCCCAGGGTTCTTCAACGATCATGCCCCACCCCAGGCGCGGAATGGGGCTGTAGACGATGACGTGCTCGCCTTCCTGGTAGGCATGATCGTAGCGGATGCCGCTCTGGCCGCTCATTACTTCGGCGACGCCAGTGTGGTGGATCAGGTGGGCCTGCTCAATGTCCGGCTGGCCCCGCTCATAGATGATCTCTAAAGCGCCGGCCTGCTCGCCGGGGCCAACCACCAGCAGGGCGCTGCGGCTGCCAGTGCCCAGGTTCCCAGCGGCGGTTTCAATCAGCGGCGCGGCGCGGGCAACGCCTATCAGGGTCTGGCCTGCTTCATTGGCCGCAAACACCAGTGCCGCCTGTCGCGCGCCGCCCGCAGTATCCACCCACAGTTTCGACTGGCCCGGTTCTGGCCGCTCCGCAGAATGCACCCGGGCGAGAATCTCGCCTGACATGTTTTCCACAGCAACAACCTGGCCCTGCGCGTTGACGAGGGCCAGACCGCCGTCAAACAGCGCCTGGGTTTGGTGCGGCTCCAGGCTCAGGCGGTCCAGGTTCTGACTGCCAGCCACGTCGCGGGCCAACAGGGTCAGGATCGTCTGGCGGTGATCCAGTTCCTGTTCCAGATAGGCGACGGCAGCGCGGGTAGAACGCAGGTTGCGGTCGCCGACCAGCGCGCTCATGGCCTCATGATGCAGGTTCTGGCTGCTAATCGCGACCACCAGCACCAGGATAGTGAGCGGTAAGAGGGTGAACAGGAACAACTGCAGGGTGTAGCCCCGCACATGAATCCCCGGCAGAGACCATTTTTTAGGGGGCATATCAGCCTAAATTAGACAGGTTGGGAGGAATGATTCCAATGGCAATGGCACGCATCACGGCCTCGGTGCGGCTTTCGGCCCGCAGTTTGGCAAAGATATTTGCCAGGTGGTTCTGCACCGTGCGGTCGCTGATGCCCAACTGCGCGCCGATGGCTTTGTTGGTCAGCCCTTTAGCCACCAGCAGGATGATCTCTTTTTCGCGGTCGGTAAGGGCCTCAAACTGGGGTTCGGGGGGGCGGGCCGCGCGCGTGAACAGTTTTTGCACCAGGGCGGCGTCCATCACCGACTTGCCCTGGAACACATCGCGCACCGCCTGGACGATCTCGCCAGGTTCGGCGGTTTTCAAGACATAGCCATTGGCCCCAGCCTGCAAAACGGCCTGGATGTAAGGCTCATCATCGTAAGCCGTCAGCACCAGCACGCCGACGGCCAGCCGCTGCGCCCGGATCCGGCGAACTACTTCGATCCCGCTCATCACCGGCATTTGAATATCCAACACGGCCACATCTGGCTTTAATTGTTCAATCAAGGCACAGGCTTCTTGCCCATTGGAGGCTTCGGCCACCACCTGAATATCGTCGTGTTCTTCGAGGAACTGACGGATGCCGGCGCGCACTACTACATGGTCATCGGCCAGGAGAACGCGAATCGGGGAAGGAGGGGGTTCATGGGTCATGGTGAATACTCGTTATTCGCCTTTACGACAGAATTGTAACAGGAATCCGGCATATTTTGAATTTTGCGATCAGCGTGGGTGTTTGGCTGATCTTAATTCGATATATTTTGTAAAACCTATCCTAATTGCCAGTTGCTTTTTGAATAGAACTTATGTACTATATTATCAATACAAAAGCTTGTTTCGGTTGCTCTAACCAGGAGGAAAATCATGTCCAGGCATTCGATCATTCACGTGGAGTTTGCGACTGCCAACCGTGAGGCTTCGGGAAAGTTTTTCAGCGAGTTGTTCGGTTGGGATGTGAAGCAGTACCCAGAAATGGGCTATACCACCTTCTCAACCGGCGAAAATGAAGTGGGCGGCGGCTTTAACCCTGTTGGCGAAGATAATCCTATCGGGAAAGTCGTCGCTTATATCCATACCGATGATATTGACGAATCACTGCGCAGGGTGGAGCAGTTGGGCGGCAAGTGCCTGCGTCCCAAAGAGATGATCCCAACCGTAGGCTGGTTCGCGGTGTTCAGCGATCCCGGCGGGGTGGAGATGTCGCTCTTACAGCCAGTGATGGAAGGACAGTAACCAAAAGCTGATGTTTCAGAATCAGCGGGCGACCGGACCGCCCGCTGATTTTTTTATTCTATCGTCTGATAGCGGTGTTGGGTTTCGTCAAACCATTGGCCTTCAAAGGCGCGGATGAGGCTGGTGTGAACGCGCACTTCCATCTGATTACGCCCCGGCCGCAGCAGCGCCGTAGAGACTTCTACGCGGTGGGGCTGCCACAACAGCGGCGCAAAATCTCCGCCGTTAATCGAGACTTCCATCGCTTCGCTGCAAGGGGTGGGCGTTTGCAGTTCCAGGGCGGCGCGTTCGCCGGAAGGCAGGGCGGGCAGGTTAAATTCCAGCCGGTAAGCCAGCGCTCCGCTGAAAAAGGGCAGGCGGTTGGCTCTGTAATCTTCAAAGGCTCCCCTCAGCGGGCGTTCGATCAGGCGGGGTGGGTTTGGATCAACGCCAAAATCGCCTGCCAGGTAAAGGGGGTTGAGCAGTCCGCCATCGGGCCGCTCCGTGCGCACCTCAACGCGCAGCCGGTTGATGCCCGGCTCGAGAAAGGCAGAGATATCCATTCCCAGACTGCCGCGCACGTGGGCCTGGCTGGGCGAGAAGTCCGCTAAGCCAAACGGCCCGCGCCGGTTGACCCATAACTGCCAGTCGCCAGCCAGCGAACCGGGTTCCATCACCAGTTCTACGCGGCGGTGATACTCATTATGGAAGGTGTATTCATAGCGCGCCCGCAGGGGTGGGAGCTCCAGACGCGGCTCCAGGCCAAAACGCTGCACAAAACGGGGCGCAAACGGCAGTCCGGCGGCGGCCAACTGATTGGCGATGGGCGCGGCCTGCACCCAGGCCGAAGGGCCAGCGTTCCCTGCCTCATCCAGCAGGGCAAACTGCCAGTGTGCCATGCGCAGCAGGTTCGGCGTGAGCAGTTCGATCTCCACCGGCTCATCCAGGCGCACCGTCACATGGGGCAGCGGGGGCGCGGGCGCGGTTTCACCGGCTTCCAGCAAACAAGATTCAAAGGGAGCCAGGGCGCGCCGGTAGTCCGCGCCGGCGGGCGCGAGAGTTGGAGAACGGCCATCTTCTAAAGGAATTTCGCGCAGAGGCCGCTCGGCCTGGATGTGGAGGTCAACGGGCCGGGCTGTGGTGTTTAACAGGAACCAGAGCGTCTTCTCAGCAGAGACGCGGCGCACCGCCCAAACGCCCTCGGACGTTCCTTGCTCCGCACGCAGTTGGATGGACGGCTCCACCCGCTCCGCGAGCACACCGGCCAGCGAGGCGGGATCATCTGCCGCGCCGAAGTAGATCACCCGCCCGCTTTGCGCTTCGAAATCCTCCAGCCAGCGCCGTAAATCCTCTTCGATGTACTGCATAGGGGGAACGATCACCACCGGGGCGGTTACGTCGCGGATGTGAACCGCACCGCCTTGAATGTGGCCGCCTTGCAGAATATCCGTATCCACGTGCAAGAAATCATAGTGATGGGCCATCAGCCAGTTTTGCAGGCGCTCATAGGCTTGCAGATCGGCACGGGTGGGCAGGCCCCAGGTGGGTTCTACGATCAGGATGTGCGCGTCAATATAGGTTCCTTCAAAATAGCGCGCTACCCGCTCGATATGAGCCGAGAGCCGCCCGAAGAAGGGCCAATAGGGCATCTGGAAGAAGAAGGTGGGCGGGGCGTCGTGTTTGCGCAGGGCGTGGGTGCTGTAAAAGAAGCCGTGCGGAACCAGATAGCGGATGCCCAGCAAAAGCTGACCGTCGGCCATCAAGCGGGCGTCTTGCAGCGTACCGCTCCACCCCAGGCTGTGATAGCACTCATCCAGCGCGCCGGCTTTGCCGTAAAAATAAGCCGCCGAAGCCACCGCGCGGGCGTTGCCGCGCACGGTAGGCTGGAGCAGGTCAAGGGGCGCGCCAGCTTTGGTATGGCCCGGCTCGCATCCGGGCAGGTCCATAAAATTCAACTGCGCCAGGCGCATCACCGGCTTTTCGCCGCCGTAAGCCAGGCCCAGGGCGCGGCGTTTTTCGGCCAGGGGGCGCTCGAAAGCCGTGGTGAACAAATCATAAACCAGGTCGCGCAGGTGACGGCGCACCTGCAAGGCTTGCGGGTAAGAAGCGTCGCGCAGGGCTTCGAGATGATCGCAGAGATCATAACCATAGCGGGCGCGGAACTGATCGGGCAGCAGTGCCGACCAGCCAGGGAAGGTTTCATCGGTGAAGATGGAGAGGATATCCTCTCCAAAGGCCGCGCCGAGACGTTGGGCGTAGCGCTCATCCGTCAGACGCAGGAATTCACGCACCGCGGCGGGGTTCAGTACATCCAAAAAACAGCCCCAATACTTGTGGGCTGTTACCTCGGCCTGCACCGCCGCGAAAATGCGCCATTCCCCCGGCGGCAGCGTGCCTTCTAACAGGGGGACGGGGCGGCTGGCGAAGTACCGCTTCTGGTTGTAGGTGGTCAGGCCGGTTTCCAGGTACGAATCGACGCTTAGCCAGCTCCCCACGGCAGAGCGCAGATCCAGCCGCGTAGACCAATCCACCCGGCCATCTCGCAGTGGGTAAGCGCGCGCCGCCAGAACCATCCCATAGGGCAGTTCCAGGCGCAGCGGCCCGCCCGCGACGGTATACTCGCGCTGCACAAGCTCGGTGGCGCGGTAGTGCGGGCTGCCCAGTATGGCCTCGCCGCCCGCCGCGCCGGTGGGGTAGGGATACTCGTCGTAAAGGTGGACGGTCAACCCCTGAGCGCGGGCCTCGTCTACGGCTGTGGCGACCATCTCAAAAAAGGCGTCAGAAAGGTACGGCTGGCCCAGCCCCTGGCGCGAGTGGATGTAAAACCCCTTGATCCCTTTGGCCGCCATTTCGCGCACCTGCCGGCGGATCTCCGCGGCTTCCAGGCGGTCATTCCAGAACCAGAAGGGATAAAAACCAGGCGGCATTTGCGCGCGCAGCACTTCGGGATTAACCATAAGATCATCATTCCTTATCAGCGGTTGTCTTTCCAGGTTCCCACCATGACCGGGCCAGTTCTTCCAGGGTGTCTACCTGGAATTTCTCCGGCGGCAGAGAAGCCAGTACGTTAAAACGGTGCAGCAGGGCGGCGGCCAGGGCCAGGCGCGCGCCCTCTTTCGGGCGCGGAACAGGGGCATAGCCCGCCCAAAACTCCGCCAGCAGGGCAGAGTCGCCGCCGAACAAATCGAGGTGGAGGGCGGCCAGTTCGTACCACAGACTGCCGGTCATGGCGTCGCCAAAATCAATGAGGGCCAGGCTGGTCCAGTGCCCCTCTTCCAGGCGGCCTAAGAGATGATCGCGGGTGAGGTCGGCGTGGATCAGGTGGGGAGGGCGCGCGCGGTCCACCAGCGCCTCCACCGGCGGCAGAAAGGCTTCAATCTGATGGATCAGATGAGCCGGGAGCGTCCCCCAGCCGCGGTGATTCTGCACGCACGAATCGCGCTGTTCCTGTAAAAATGCCAGGTACGGCTCCCAGCAGTTAGGAAAAGTCGCCTGCCCGTCCAGCGGGATGTCGTGCAGACGGCGCACCCAATGACCCAGCGCGCGGGCCAGGCGCAGCCGTTCCCTTGGGGTGAGTTGATCCATCACTGCGCCGATGCTGACGCCGGGGATGAAATCAAAAATCAGGTACGGCCAGGGCCAGCCGCCGCCGCCCAATCTACCAGCAGCGACTACCCGCGCCGTTGGAATCTCCACCCTCGACTGCTGAACCAGGCGGGCGGCTTCGCGCTCGACCTCAAAGGCGCGGCCCCCATCGAACAGACGGCCAAAGAACTTGACCACCCAGCGATCTTCCACCAAAAAAGCCGGATACGTGCCAGGGATGCCCACGCGCACCTGCCGGTGAGGGTTTAGATTGTGACGCCGGCAGACCGCCTGCACATAAGGCCGCCATAATTCTACCGAGGTGAACAGGCGGCAGTAAGCGTCTAAATCTTCCAGGGCGGCCAGGTTGTCCATCTATCTCTGGCCGGGCAGAAGGGCCGCCGAGTCGCGGTCCAGGTAGATGGTGCAGTGTGGGTGCTGCTGTAAAATCGAAGCCGGGTGCAGGGGCGTAACCGGCCCGGTCAGGCAGTCGCGCACAGCCTGGGCCTTGCGGGCGTCTGGCACGGTGCAGATAATGGCGCGTGATTGCATCACCTGCCGGATAGACATGGAAACGGCCTGTTCGGGGACCGCCTCCAGAGAGGGAAACCAGCCCTCGCCCAACTGCTGGCGGCGGCAGGCTTCATCCAGGTTCACAAGGATATAGGGCTGAGTGGTTTCAAAGTCGGCGGGGGGGTCGTTAAAGGCCAGGTGACCGTTTTCGCCGATGCCCACAAAAGCCACGTCCACCTGCTCGCGGGCGATGCGCTGGTTGAGGCGCGCCAAAGCGGCCGCCAGGTCGGGCGCATCACCTTCGACCCAATGCACTTCACCCGGCCAGACCTTGCTCACCAGGCGCTCCCTCAGGTAGCGCCGGAAACTGGCAGGGTGGTCGGCAGGCAGGCCGACATATTCGTCCAGGTGGAACATGGTCGTTTTTGACCAATCAATGCCCGGCGCAGCGGCCAGGGCGGCCAGAAAATCAAACTGCGAGGCTCCGGTAGCGGCGATGAACACGGCCCGCCCGCGCTCGCGGATGGCCTGGCGGAGCAAATCAGCGGCCTGGGCGGCGGCCTGCTGTGAAGTCTCCAGCCGGGTGGGAAAGATTTTAATCTCCATAAGCGGGCTTATCGCTCCAGGTTGCCCAGCCGGGCGGCTTGCGCTTCGGCCTTGAGGGCGATCTCAGAGGCGAGGAAGGCGTGTTCTTGCGTCATAGCGGTTTCGGTACGGTTCAGCACATCGAAAATCAACTGCCGGCCGTAGGGCAGGTCGCCCGCACTGCAGTCTTCATAGTAGGTTCCCTGATGATCCGTCCAGAACAGGTGACTGCCGCCGGGCCGCCCGCTGATATCAATATACTTGCGAGCTTCAAGATAGCCTTCCGTCCCTAAGATGAACAGGCGGCCGTCACCCCAGGTTGCCAGTCCATCGGGCGTGTACCAGTCCACGCGCACCAGGCCGTGAGCGTTCACATCGGGGGCGCGCAGGACTACTTCGCCGTAATCTTCCAGGCCGGGGTATTGGGGGTATTTGTAGTTGGCGACCGCCGCCGAGACGATTTCCACTTCTTTTGCTCCGGTGAAGAACAGGAACTGATCCATCTGGTGCGAACCGATGTCGGCAATGATGCCGCCGTATTTGTCGCGCTCAAAGAACCAGGCCGGGCGCGAGGGCAGGTTGACGCGGTGCGGCCCCAACCCGATGGTTTGAACGACTTTGCCGATCGCGCCAGAATGCACCAATTCGCCAGCGCGCACGGTGGCGGGGTTCTCAAACCGCTCGCTGTAACAGATCGAGAAGATGCGTTTGGTTTCGGCCTGCACGCGGCGGGCCTCGGCTAGCTGATCGAGGGTGGTGAAGGCTGGCTTGTCGCTCATGTAGTCTTTGCCGTGCTGCATCACGCGGATCCCCAGGGGAGCGCGCTCGCACGGAATCCCTGCCGAGACGACCATCTGGATGCTCTCGTCTTCCAGGATTTCCGCCGGTTCGCGCGCCAGCACTGCATCGGGGTAGCGTGCCTGGAACTGGGCAACCAGTTCAGGCTCTGGGGCGTAGAAGGATACCAGTTGCGCCCCGGCGCGCAGCAGTAAATTCACCTGCCCGTAGATATGAGCATGGTTCAGCCCAATGGCAGAAAATCGAATGGTGGGTTGAGTATTCATGAGTTGGAGTTCCTTTAATCGCCTGATTCGTTTTGTCGCTTCAATTGTATAGCGGATTTAAAAAACAAAATGGGGCTTTCAAAATCAGCCCCATTGGCGTTTGGCGGTGCAATGATCGTTGTGTGGTCTGCTACCGGGCCGCGACGCCCGTCACGCGGTAGCCCAGGCGCGCAACTTCTTCAGAGATGACCGCATCGCTCACTTTTTTTTCATCATACTCGACCACCAGCAAGCCCTTGTGGTAGTTAGCCTCAATATCGCGGATACCATCCAGCCGGTCTTCGATGCTCTCTAAGCGCATGGCGCAGTTGGGGCATTCCATTCCATCAATCTTAAAGGTTTTTTTGACCATTTTTGCTCTCGCCGTTATTCAAAAACAATGTCGCCGGTAAACATGCCCATCGAACACGCGAAGGGCATGCGCGTTCCCTGTTTTTGGGGCGGAATATCAATGAACACTTCGCCAGTAGGCTCCAGCACCTGAGCAAAATTGAGGGCCGGGATCACCAGCGCCAGCGAGCATGAGTAGGTTTTGTTGGTCACCAGCCGCAGGCGCAGGGGTACGCCGGCTTTGGCCTTGACCCGCGAGGGTTCATAGCCGTAGTTCTTCACCTCGATCGTGACGACATCCTCGCCCAAGGCTATATCCGAGGTTGCAACCGCCGGTTGTTCATCTTCGGACCCCAAAACGTCGAGCGCAGAAACCACTCCCGGCGGTTCCGCGGCAGATGATGACGGCGCGGATTGGGCAACGGCCGGTTGAGGCAGAAGCGCGTTAAAGGCGCGGGTGAGCGATACCGGCGAGCCGGCCAGGTTCAGGCCGGTGTCAATGGTGACAATGCCCAGCGCCAGCACCACAATGGCGGCGAAGCGCATAAAATTCTTTTCCAGCTTCGCGCCCAGGCGGGTGGCAAAATAAGCTACCGCGAAGAAAACCGGGCTGGTTCCCAGGGTGAAGGCAAACATCAGCGCCGCGCCGCTCAGCGGGTCGGCGGTGCTGATGGCGACGGCCATCATCGCCTGGGTGACGCCGCAGGGGATAAGGACCGTCAGAAAACCGAGGAACAGCGGGGTAAAGTAAGAGGTCCCGTTAACTGCCGCGCGGCGGATGCGCTTGCGGAGGAAGGCGGGCGGTTCAAAGGCAAAATAACGGAAGATCGGGTGAACGTTGAGCATCCGCAGAGCCGAACCAACCATGAAAATGCCAATGGCAAACTGCAAGACGGCGCGCGCCAGCGGTGTAAGCTGGAAGACCGACCCCAAAAGGCCGAGAAAATAGCCCAAAACCGTATAGGCGGCCAGCTTGGCGGCCAAAAACAAAACAATGGGCAGTGCCAGTTGCGGATGAGGCCGGTTGGGTTGCAGCGCGCCGCGTTTCCTCTTCCGCTGAGGGGTATTGGCGCTGGCCTGAAGGTCTTTCTCGATCTGGCCGGCCAGCGAACTGGCAAGCAGGCCGCCTTGAACGGCCAGGCAGCTTAACCCCCCGGTCGTCAGGCCGGTGATGAAGGCAATTAAGAGATTAGGCATTCCGTTCTCCAAACCTGTCCAGTGATGTGAGCGTGCTGTATAGGGCAGCAATCCGCATGATCTGAAACCCCTGTATCATGGCTTCAATAACGAAACCAGTTTACCATCTCTCGTAGGATGCCCCTATAGGCACTATTGCCTACCCGCCCCCCGCGCTGGCATTGAAGGCTTCTCTATAAATCCATGGCATCAGGATAGGATAGAATCAACGATAGTCACTCAATCAACCCGAGTTACGCCAGATTGGAGGAAAACCAGATGATGATCGTTGATGCTGACTGCCATATTTCTTCTGCCAGGTACGATGGCATTGCCATCACGGTAGATGATCTGCTGGCCCGGATGGAACGCGCCAAAGTTGATAAAGCCCTCATCTGGCTGAAACCGCCCTATAACAAAGATATTGAACCGGAGAATCGGGCTGTCTACGAGGCCATGAAAGCTCATCCCGACCGGCTGTTGGGTTTCGGCTGGACGAACCCGCGCCTGGGCAAAGAGGCGGCTCTAAAGGCCATCCGCCAGAGCTTTGAAGAGTACGGCTTCTATGGGATTAAGTTCAACGGCGCGCAGGATGAATATGTGATAGATGACGACTCCCTTGCCATGCCTTATATCGAAGCCGCCGCCCGCTACGGCAAGGTGATTGCCTTTCACATTGGCGCGGACTACTACGAAAACACGCACCCCTACCGCTTGGGGCGCATCGCCGCGCGCTTCCCTGAAATCCGCTTTCTGATGGTGCATATGGGCGGGGCCGGCAGGCCCTCGCTCGATCGCGCCGCCGTTGAGACGGCCCGCCAGCACCCCAACATTACCCTCATCGGCAGCGCCATTGGCGAAATGGCGATTGCCCGCGCCATCCGTGCCCTGGGGCCGGAGCGGGTTTGTTTTGGCAGTGATACCCCCTTTGCCATGATGCACGTCCAGCTTGCCATGTACCGCGCCCTGCTCGAAGATTTTGACCCCGTCACCTGTAGCAAAGTGTTGGGCGAGAATCTTCTCGCTTTGCTTGACATCCAGGATCGTCATTGATCATAATATTGACAGGGGGACCAATTCATCACGCTTTTCTGACAGGAGGGAAACCATGTTGTACCAGATCTTTGCTGCGCTGGATCGGCTGGTTAAATTCGACCAGGCCAGCGCCCACTGCGATATTCCCTGCGGCATCTACGACCCGCACGCTGCGATCATCGGCGCGCTGACGGTGATTCGCATGATTGACCTGATGAATGAGCTCAAAGGCACGCATGACCCCGCCTCGCAAGCGTACCAGAACAGCATGGCGCGCTATGTGCTGGTTAAGGAAGAACACGCTGAATTGGTCAAACGCGAGATTCGCGTCATCTTTGGCGATTACATCAAGCAGGAGCAGATTGACCAGTTCCCCGAACTGCCCGGCCTGGCGCACAAGATCATGCAGTTGGCCTCGAAGGCCCGCCAGAGCGTTAGCCGCGAGACGGCCCTGGATCTGCTCCAGGCGGTCAATCGCTTTGCCGAAATCTTCTGGGCGACCAAGAATATCCAGACCAAACGCGTCAAAGCCCCTTATAAGCCCGGCGAAGAGATCGTCGTTCCCGTACTCTAAGCAGGTCAGGCGCGGCGGGAGGCCGGGTCATGCTTAAAATCCTTAAGGTTTCCGGCCACAGCCTGCACCCGGCTTATCAGGATGGGGATTTTGTGGTCATTGCCACGCTCCCCATCCTGTTTGCCTCTTTGCGCCCTGGAGATGTCATCGTCTTCGATCACCCGGTCTACGGGCGGCTAATCAAGCGCATAGACTGGGTGGAAGAGGGCGGTCAGCGCCTGTTTGTAATGGGTGAACAGGAAAACAGCATTGACAGCCGTGCCTTTGGCCCCATCCGGCGGCAGTGGGTGCAGGGCAAGGTAATCTGGCATATCGCGCGCCGACCGGCCTAGGGGGCGCGCAAATTTTCCCGGATGGTTCGCCATTCTGCCGGGCCGGTTGCGCAGAAAGGGATATACTTAATCAGTGCAGGCCCGCCGGTTCTTGTCGTTGCGAATCTTGGCAATTAATAGGCGTGCCTGATTGCACTTTGTGGAGGTATTGGAATGTCTGTCGTGACCGAGCAGGAGATCGTTAAGGCCAACCGCGACCGCCGGATGCAGTGGTGGCGCGAGGCACGGTTTGGCATGTTCATCCATTGGGGACTCTACTCGCAGTTAGGCCGCCATGAATGGGCTATGAACCGCGAGCACATCCCGGTGGCTGAATATGAACAATTGGCCCAAAGCTGGCAGGTGAAGCCCTGGCCCGCCGATGAGTGGGCGCGCCTGGCGAAAGAGTCGGGCATGAAGTATATGGTGATGACCACCAAACACCATGAGGGCTTTTGCCTGTGGAACACCCGGCAGACCCCCTATAACGCTTACCGCCTTGGTCCCCAACGCGACCTGGTGGAAGAATACGTGGCGGCCTGCCGCAAGCACGGGCTAAGGGTGGGGTTTTACTACTCGCTGATGGATTGGCATCACCCCGATGGCGCCCGCTGTGCTGTAGACGAAGACGCTCGCCGCCGCTTTTTGGATTTCACCCAGGGCTGCGTGCGCGAACTGATGAGCAACTACGGCAAGATTGATATTTTATGGTATGACGTTTCCTGGCCCCTGCGGTCGCCCGAATTATGGGAAAGCGCCAAAATGAATGCCATGGTGCGCGAGCTTCAACCTGAGATCATCATTAACAACCGCGCCCAGCTTCCAGAAGATTTTGGCACGCCAGAAGAACACGTCACCGCCGAGAGCGAAGGGCGCGACTGGGAAGCCTGCATGACCTTCAACGGCTCGTGGGGTTACATGCCCTATGCGCCCGCCGAAGACTGGCGCCGTCCCCGCGAGGTGTTAGAGATGCTGCGCACAGCCGCGGCCGGGCAGGGCAACCTGTTGCTTAACATCGGCCCCGCGCCCGATGGCTCGGTTCCGCCAGAAGCCTACGAGCGCCTGGAACCGGTAGGCAAGTGGTTGGCGGTCAACGGCGAGGCCGTCTATGGGGCCGTGGACCGCGCTCACATGGAGTGGATGCCAACCGGCGGCTGGACGGTGAAGGGCAATACCGCTTACTATTGGTGCAGCCGTTGGGTGGGCAGCCGGCTGGCAATTGGTGGGCTGCGCTGCCGGGTACAGCGTGCCTCGATCCTGGCAACCGGTCAGCCGGTGCAGTTCGAGCAAAGTGAAGATCGTCTGATTCTCTCCGGCCTGCCCGAACACAACCCTGACCCCTTCGCCCAGGTGACAGTCCTTAAGCTGGAATGCGACGCGCCTCCCCGTCAGGTGTTGGGCGCCGGGTGTGTAGTCTTATGATATCATTTTTGTCCCTGTCTAGATGATGGCCGGCTGGAAAACACCTTGAAACGCCTTTTTATGATTTTGAAAGGAGAAGTGCAAGATGACCCAGGTACGTGAAGCTGAACCTGTCGTTGGAAAGAATCGATTGGTTGGAGAGTTTCCGAAGATCGGCATCCGTCCCGCGATTGATGGGCGCTGGGGCGGCGTGCGTGAATCGCTGGAAGATCAGACCATGGGCCTGGCGCGCGCCACAGCCGAGTTTCTTTCGGCCAACCTGCGCTATCCCAATGGACAGCCGGTCGAGTGCGTCATCGCCGATACCTGCATCGGGGGCGTGGCCGAAGCCGCCCTGGCTGCCGAGAAGTTCCGCCGCGCGGGAGTGGGCGTTTCGCTGACCGTCACGCCCTGCTGGTGTTATGGTTCGGAAACGATGGATATGGACCCTCACCTGCCCAAAGCGGTGTGGGGCTTTAACGGGACCGAGCGGCCCGGCGCGGTCTACCTGGCGGCAGTGCTGGCGGCCCATAACCAAAAGGGCCTGCCGGCCTTTGGCATCTACGGCCACGACGTTCAGGATAAGGGCGATTCGTCTATCCCGGCAGATGTACAGGAGAAACTACTGCGCTTTGCCCGCGCGGGGTTGGCCGTTGCCATGATGCGCGGCAAATCCTACCTCTCATTGGGTTCGGTTTCGATGGGTATTGCCGGTTCCATTGTCAATCAAGATTTCTTCGAGAGCTACCTGGGGATGCGCGTGGAAGTCGCTGATATGAGCGAGTTTATCCGCCGCATTGAAGAAGGCATTTACGACCCGGTTGAATACCAAAAAGCCATCGCCTGGACCAAACAATACTGCAAAGAGGGCGTTGACCGCAACCCGCCCGAAAAGCAGCGCACCCGCGCCCAAAAAGACAAAGATTGGGAAATGGTCGTCAAGATGACCATGATCGCCCGCGATATGATGGTGGGCAACCCCCGCCTGGCCGAACTGGGCTTTGGCGAAGAAGCCCTGGGGCACAATGCCCTGGTGGCTGGCTTCCAGGGTCAGCGCCAGTGGACCGATCACTTCCCCAACGGCGATTTCATGGAAGCCATCCTCAACTCTTCGTTTGACTGGAACGGCATCCGCCAGCCCTACGTGTTTGCTACCGAAAACGACGCTTTCAACGGCGTTTCGATGCTGTTTGGCTACCTGTTAACCAACACCGCTCAGATTTTTGCCGATGTGCGCACGTACTGGAGCCCAGAGGCGGTCAAGCGCGTCACCGGCTACACTCTCAGCGGAGAGGCCGCCGGTGGATTCATCCATCTGATTAACTCCGGCGCGGCTACGCTGGACGCGACCGGCCGGCAGGAGCGCGACGGAAAACCCGCCATGAAGCCGTTCTGGGAGATTGACCAGGCTGAAGTTGAAGCCTGTCTGAAGGCCACCACCTGGTATCCGGCCTCCACCGGCTATTTCCGCGGCGGCGGGTTCTCCTCTAACTTCCTCACGCGCGGCGGCATGCCGGTAACTATGTCGCGCCTGAGCCTGGTGAAGGGCTTGGGGCCGGTCTTGCAGATCGCTGAAGGGTCAATTGTAGACCTGCCCGAAGAAGTAGCAAAGAAGATTGATGAGCGCACTGATCCGACCTGGCCCACGCACTGGTTCGTGCCGCGCGTCACCGGCTCTGGCCCCTTCCGCGACGTGTATTCGGTGATGAACAATTGGAGCGCCAATCACGGAGCGATTAGCTACGGCCACATTGGCGCCGACCTGATCGCGCTGGCCTCGCTGCTCCGCATTCCGGTGGCGATGCACAACGTCCCCGATGAGGAGGTATTTCGCCCCAGCGCCTGGAATCTCTTTGGCGCGCAAGACCCCGTAGGGGCAGACTACCGCGCCTGCGCCAACTTCGGCCCGCTGTACGGTAAGTTCTAGAAACTCTTTCTTGTGTAAAACCCGACAGAGGATGGCGCGTGCCATCCTCTTTCAACTTTAGCGGTTCTCGTGCCGTTAGACTTTCGCTTATAATTAAACGCGTGGGGGAAGGGCGATGCCCCCACCCGTTTGACCTGTGATGATTCTCTTTGGAATGGTGGAAAACCGTATGCAACAATCAGAGCAACCAACCCCATCGGCCCGCCAGGCCCTCACCCGCTTCCCGGCAAGTTTTATCTGGGGGGCCGCCACCGCTTCTTATCAAATTGAGGGCGCCTGGGATGAAGACGGCAAAGGTCCTTCGATCTGGGATACCTTCAGCCACACCGAGGGTAACATCCTCAATAACGATACGGGCGATGTCGCCGACGATCACTATCACCGCTGGCAGGAAGACGTGGCATTGATGAAGTCTTTGGGGCTAAAGGCTTACCGCTTCTCGCTCTCCTGGCCGCGTATCCTCCCAAACGGCGAAGGCTGGGTTAACCCGGCGGGATTAGATTTTTATGACCGGCTGGTAGATGCCCTGCTGGCAGCCGGAATTGAGCCGTTTATCACCCTCTACCATTGGGATCTGCCCCAGGCCCTGGAAGATAAAGGCGGCTGGCCCAACCGTTCAGTGGTGGACGCCTTTGCCGGGTATACCGAAACGGTGGCCCAGCGCCTGGGTGATCGGGTAAAGTACTGGATCACCCTGAACGAGCCGCACGTTTCGGCTTACGCGGGGTATTACTGGGGCGTGCATGCTCCCGGCGTCCGGAATCTGTCGGCGGCTAATCAAGCCGCTCATCACCTCCTGCTGGCGCACGGGCGCTCGGTGGCGGTACTGCGTGCCCTTTGCCCCGGCGCGCAGGTGGGCATTACCCTGAACCTCGGTCTGGCTTACCCGGCCTCCAGTATGCCGGCGGATCGTCAGGCCGCGCGCATGGCAGACGGCCAGCTCAACCGCTGGTTCCTCGACCCCATCTTTGGGCGCGGCTATCCTGAAGATATGCTTTCCTTCTACGGCGACAGCGCCCCGGCCATCGAACCCGGCGACCTGGAACAGATCGCCGCGCCGATTGATTTTTTGGGCGTCAACTACTATACCAACAACTTTGTGCGCTCGGTCAGCGCAGATGTCAGCGGCCTGGGCTATACCAACCTGAAAGCCGCCGAACTGGTAGAGGCCGGTTACGAAGTCACCGCGATGGATTGGGCCGTCATGCCCGATGGACTGCGCGAACTGCTGGTACACATTCACCGCACCTACCGCCCGCCGGCCATTTATATCACCGAAAACGGCGCGGCCTTTGAAGACCAGGTGGAAGCGGGTGAAGTTCACGATGAGCGCCGCGTCTCTTTCTTGCGCGAGCATTTCGCCGCGGCCCGCCGGGCCATTTCAGAGGGCGTGCCGCTGCGCGGCTATTTCGTCTGGTCCCTGCTGGATAACTTTGAGTGGGCCCTGGGCTACAGCCGCCGCTTTGGGATTGTCTACGTGGATTACGCCACTCAACAGCGGATTTTAAAAGACAGCGCCAAATACTATCAGAGAGTGATTCGGGCCAACGAAGTGCTTTCAGAATGAGCCGGTCAGACGATCCCATCCTCGTTGATCGCCTGAGCAAAACTTACAAAGTGCCAGAACGCGAAGGCGGCTTTGGCGCGGCCCTGCGTGGATTCTTCAGGCGCAAATATAATGACGTCAGGGCCGTCCAGGAAGTCAGTTTTCAGATTGGCACGGGTGAGATCGTTGGGTTTTTAGGGCCAAACGGAGCGGGCAAAACCACCACGCTCAAGATGCTAGCGGGGCTGCTGCATCCCACCGCTGGCACGGCCCGTGTGTTGGGCTGCATCCCCTGGGAGCGGCGCGCGGGCTTTTTGCGCTCAATTACGCTGGTGATGGGCCAGCGCAACCGTCTGGCGTGGGATATCCCCGCCGTCGACTCTTTTTTGCTCTACCAGGCCGTCTACCGCCTGAGCGACGCTGATTACACAAGCACGCTGAAAGAATTGGATGAACTGCTGGAACTGGGGCCGCTGATGCGCAAGCCGGTGCGCAACCTGTCTTTGGGAGAGCGCATGAAATGCGAGCTGGCCGCCGCCCTCCTGCACCGTCCGAAAGTGCTGTTCCTGGACGAACCCACTATTGGCCTGGATATCAGCTCACAGGCGCGCATCCGGGCTTTTCTCAAAGAATACAACCGCCGCACCGGAGCCACCATCCTGCTCACCAGTCACTACATGGCAGACGTGACGGCCCTGTGCGAGCGCATTATCATCATCCATCACGGGCGGTTGAAATACGATGGCGGACTGACCGAACTTTCGCGCCGGATTGCGCCCTTTAAGATCATCGGCGTAGATCTGATTGACAATGCCGAAGCGGACCTCTCGGTATATGGGACGCTCGTCAACGGCGGCGAGGGGGGTAAGCGCCAGGTGCAGGTGCGCGCCGATCAGGTGGCGCAGATTACCGCCGCCATGCTGGCGAACCTTCCGGTGCTGGACCTGACGGTCGAAGACCCGCCCATTGAGGTGGTGATCGAGCGGGCCTTTCAGGAGTAAGTACGCATGTTCAAGATCATCGCGCGCATGTGGCAGGTGAACTGGGCTTTACAGTGGCAGTACCGCGCCAACCTGCTGATGTACGTGCTGTATGGGTTAGTTTCGCCGGTGGTGTTCCTGTCGGTGTGGCGCTCGGTGGCGGCGGCGCAGGGGCAGGTCGCGGGGCTGACGGTCAACGATTTCACCGTCTATTACCTGGCCCTGTTGATTATTGAGAACCTCACCGGCGAAATTTCGATCTGGGTGCTGGCTTATAAAGTGCAGGATGGCACGCTTTCGGGCGAACTGCTGCTCCCGGTTCACCCGGTATTGACCAATACCCTGATGAACAATCTCGCCAACAAGGCCCTGACCTTCGTAGTCCTGCTGCCCGTTTGGGGACTGCTCTACCTGTTGTTCCGGCCCGATTTCAGCAGTATTACGGCTGCCAGCCTGCTGCTCACCATCCCGGCGGTGCTGTTGGGCTTCCTGATCAACTTCCTGTTGGGGGCCATGATCACCTGCGCTTCTTTCTGGACGACGCAGGTGTACTCGCTCAGTGAATTCCTGTTTGGGTTTCAACTCTTGCTGGGCGGCATCTTCGTCCCCCTTACCCTGCTGCCGGCGGTGGCGCAGAAGATCGCTTTTGTACTGCCTTTTCACCTTTTCCTCTACTTTCCGGTCCAGTTGGTTTTGGGGCGGCTGACGCCGGAGCAAATTCTGTGGAACTTCGCCCTACAGGGCCTCTGGCTGCTGTTGACGGCGCTGGGCTTTCGCTGGATCTGGAGCGCCGGGCTGAAACGCTATTCAGCGGTGGGAGCGTAAGCCATGCACGCCCTGAAACTCATCCTGGCCTTTTTAAAGATCAACATCCAGCAGGTGTTAGCCTACCGCGCCGACGCCGCCTTAAGCCTGGTGATGAACCTGATCTGGTTGGGGTGGGAGCTGATCAGCCTGCAAATCATCTTTAATAACACTTCCAGCCTGAGCGGTTGGAGCATGGGCGACCTGCTGGCGCTGTTGGGGGTCTGGCGGCTGGCGAATTTCTTGATGAGCTCCCTGATCTGGCCGAATACCAACCGCTTTAACCAGGCCGTCCGCACCGGATCATTTGATTACGACCTGCTTCAGCCGGTCAGCAGCCAGTTTTTGGTCACGTTTTCGCGCATCACCATCTGGCGGATGTGGGAACTGTTAATTGCGTCGCTTCTGATTGTTGTGGGGGTGGGCATGGCGGGGCGCACGGTGACGGCCGGCGGCCTGTTGACCTTTCTGGCCCTGGTACTGTCTGGCATGATGGTGCTGTACAGTCTGTGGATCGTGCTAATTGCCTTTACCTTCTGGTTTGTCAAATTTGATAACAACGTTACCATCCTGCAAGCTCTGATGGATGCCGGGCGCTACCCGGCCAACATTTACCCGCCCTGGCTGCGCTTTGTCATCACGTTCATCATCCCCATCGCAGTGGCAACCACCGTGCCGCTGCAAGGACTGCGCGGCGACCTGGCTGTAGGGCAGACGGTAGGTTTTGTAGGGGTAGGGGTAGTCTGCCTTTTCCTGTCCTCGCGCGTATGGAAGGCCGGGGTCAGGCGGTACAGCAGCGCCAGCAGTTAATGTAGAATAATGATAAAAAATGAGCGCAAACTGTCCAAGGAGGGCATGAGATGCAACCACAAGAGACTGTACCGATCAAGGTGGGCCTGTTTGGGATTGGCCTGGATACCTACTGGCCCCAGTTTAAAGGTCTGAAAGAAAAGCTGGAGGGCTACCAACGCTACATCCACGACCGTATGGCGAGCCAGCGCGTGGTGGTGGTGGATGCCGGCCTGGTGGACAGCGTGGAGAAGGCTCATGCCGCCGCGCACCTGTTTGCCTCGGATCGGGTAGAGATCATCTTCCTGTACATTTCAACCTACGCGCTCAGCTCAACGGTACTGCCGGTGGTGCAGCAGACGCGCGTGCCGGTGGTGGTGCTCAACCTTCAGCCGGTGGCCCGCCTGGATTACGCCGCCTTTAACGCCCTGCCCAGCCGCGAGGAGATGACCGGCGAATGGCTGGCCCACTGCCAGGCCTGCTCTACGCCGGAAATCGCCAGCGTCTTTAAACGCTCTGGGATAGATTATCACCTGGTGACGGGCGTGCTGGATGACGACGCGGCCTGGCGCGAGATCGAAGCGTGGGTGGATGCCGCCTGGGTGAAGGCCACGCTGCGCGACTCGGCGATTGGACTGCTGGGCCACTATTACTGCGGCATGTTAGACGTGTATTCTGACTATACCCAACTGGCGGCAGTGTTTGGAACCCAATTTGTGATCGTTGAGATTGACGAGGTTAAGGAACTCCGCGATGGCGTTGGCGAAGAAGAACTGCAGGCCATGCTGGCAAGGTTCAACGAGACCTTCCAGGTAAGCCCGGAGTGCAGCGAGGCCGAACTGCGGCGGGCGGCGCGCACTTCTTGCGCCCTGCACCGCCTGGTAGAACGCCACAAGCTGGGCTTTATGGCCTATTACTACGAGGGCCGCCCCGGCAGTGACCATGAAGATATCGTCACCTCGATGATCGCCGGGAACACCCTCTTGACGGCTAACCATGTGCCGGTGGCCGGGGAGTTTGAGATCAAAAACGCCTTTGCCATGAAGATCATGGACACATTTGGAGCGGGAGGGTCGTTCTCAGAGTTTTATCTGATGGATTTTGAAGACGACGTGGTGTTATTGGGGCATGACGGCCCTGGTCACGCCGCTATTGCCGAAGGCAAGGTGCAGTTGGTTCCGCTGATGGTGTATCACGGCAAGCCGGGCAAAGGGCTGTCCATTCAGATGAGCGTGAAGCACGGCCCGGTGACACTGCTCTCAGTGCTGCAAGAGAAAGATGGGTCCATCAAGCTGTTGGTGGCTGAAGGGCAGACCGAGCCAGGCCCTACCTTAATGATTGGCAATACCAACAGCCGCTACCGCTTTGCGGTGGGAGCCAAACGCTTTGTGAACGAGTGGGCCAAAGCCGGTCCTTCGCACCACTGCGCCATCGGGGTAGGGCATATCGCCGAGAAAATTGAGCGCCTTGCCGATCTGCTGGGGATTGAAGTTATCCGCGTTTGCTAAAGGGGAGGGAAGCGATGAACCGCTACGGCTTTTTACTGAAAGTGAAGCAGGATCGCATTGAAGAATACAAGGCCCGCCACCGCGAAGTCTGGCCGGAAATGCTGGACGCACTGCGGCGCACCGGCTGGCATAACTACTCGTTATTCATGGCCCCCGATGGACTGCTCTTTGGCTATTTTGAAACGCCCGGCAGCCTGGAAGATGCCGTCGAGGCTATGTCGAAGGAAGAGGTCAACGCCCGCTGGCAGGCCGAGATGGCCCCCTTCTTCGAGAATATCGGCGGCAAGCACGCCGACGAAGGGCTGGTAAAGCTCGAGCAGGTCTTTTTCCTGGAATGACCCGACCATGAGCCAGGCTGAAAGCATTCCGCTCGCCCTGGATTTTTTCACCGATACGGCCCATACCCGCATGGCCTGGTTGGGCATGGCCGGGCTGGTGGTGAACGTTCACGGTCTGACGGTGCTGATTGACCCGCTGTTAAGCGTGGTGGAACAGGAAGGCCGGTCCGTCAGCGAAGCCGGGTTTGCGCTCGACCGGCCTCTGCCGATTACCGCTGGGGAGGTTCCGCGCGCGGGGCTGGTGTGTTACACGCACGGCGACGATGACCATATTGGCCGCCTGACCGCCCGTACCCTGGCGGAGCGTTTGGACTGCCGTTTTTTGGCTCCGCCGCCGGTGGCGCGGGTTTTGGCTGCGCTGGGCATCTCGTCAGACCGCATCCTGACCGCCCGCGACTTTGACACGTTGATGGTTGGTGCGCTCGAAGTTACCATCACCCCGGCGCTACACGACTGGCAGGCAGAAAACCCCTGGCAGCGGGGTGACTGCTGTGGCTATCTGCTGCGCGCGCCGGAGGGCAGTATCTGGCATCCGGGCGATACGCGCCTGATTGACGAATTGTTCACGTTTAAGGACGTGGATGTACTGCTCTACGATGTGGCCGCCGTCGACTCACATTTGGGACCGGAGGGGTCGGCGCGCGTGGCCGCCTCGTGCGGGGCAAAGGTGTTGGTTCCCTATCACTACTGGCCGTTTGGGAAGTCGCCCGGCCCCTTTGCCGACCTCCGCGCCTCAGACCTGGTTGAAAGCACGTACGGCCTGGATGCCCGCATCGTGATGCTGAAACCCGGCGAGGTCTTAGAACTGCCTGTGAACTAAATTGACTGCCTGGATGGGAGATGGCAGAGCTTCCCCCCATCCAGGCAGTCAGAGCTTACTTGGGACGGACTCCAACCGCGTCTAGCCGCCGCTTGGCCTCGGCATATACTTCTGGCGAAAGCGGGCCGCGCAAGACGGCCTGGATGTTCTCTTGCAGATGTTCCGGCTGAAGCGTGCCGGCGATGATCGTATCAACCGAGGGGTGGGTGAGGGTGAAGCGCAGCATAAAAGCCGAGCGGCTTTCACCTGGCTCGCGCAGTTCATCCAGTTTGGCTTCATTAAACTTCGCCCAACGATCCTGGTTGCCCAACCCGGCGCCCGGCTCGCCGCGTGCTACGCCGCCGCGGATGATCGTGCCAATACCGGCCTCGTCTGCCTTCGTGATCCAGTTCTCGTGATCGCGCTCCAGGGCCGAGTAGGGGATCTGGAAGGTGTCGAACACGCCCCATTCCAGGTAAGTGGGCAGGTGAGGCAGGGTGGTAGAGATGCTGATAAAGCGGACTTTGCCTTGAGCCTGCATCTCGCGCAGTACATCAACGAGGTGATTCTTCTCGACCTCTTCGACCGGCGGGTTGTGGAGCTGCATGATGTCAATGACGTCGGTTTTCATGCGCTCCAGGCTCTCATGCAGGCCGCGGAAGAGGTTTTCGCGCGTCCACACGTGGGGGGTGTCATCGGTATTCTCGTCGCGGCGGACCACGTGGCAGCCGCACTTGGTTGCCAGGATGTACTCACTGCGTCGGTGGGCGATATACTTGCCGATGAATTCCTCACTGCGCCCGTAATCGTTGGCGGTGTCGATGAAGTTAATCCCGGCGTCTAAAACGGCGTTGAGAATGGTCCTGGCCTGGTCATCCGTGACCGGGCGGCCTCCCCAAATGCGCGAGCCGCGAATCTCCATCGCGCCGTAACCCAACCGGGTGACTTGCAGGCCGGTTCGTCCTAAGGTTGCTGTGGGTAAAGCAGTTGCCATGTTGCCCTCCTCCATCATTGGGTTGAATTTCGATAGGAATTATACTCAATCTTTCGCCTGCGCTCACCGCTGATTCTAATTGACAGGATTCCAGGGCCGGGCTATGATGATCTTCAGGGGTGGTTTAGTGGCGAAACACACCCTCTTCAGGCGCTATTCAAACCAACGAGGATGAGCAACTATGAAAACCTATCTGGAACCTGCGCGCGAACTGCCTATAACGCGTGCCGTGGATGTCGTTGTGGTTGGCGGCGGCCCTGCGGGGCTGACAGCCGCCGTCGCGGCGGCCCGTGCGGGGGCCAAAACCCTGTTGATTGAGCAGTTTGGCTACTTGGGCGGCACGGCTACCGCTTCGCTGATGGCCTGCATTAACGGTTTTCGCAACCAGGTGGAGCCAGATTCAATCCAGACCGTGCGCGGAATTGCCGAAGAGATCATTTTGCAGTTAAAAGAGCTGGATGGCCTGGGGCGCAGTCCCTACCCGCAAAAAGAATACCCTGCTTTGCCGGGGCAGTTGAGTTACAGTTACGCAATTGACACCGAGAAGTTCAAATTTGTCACCCTGCGGCTGTGCGTTCAGGCCGGGGTAGAACTGCTTTTGCACACGTATTTCTGCCAACCCATCCTGGAAGGTCAGACGGTCACCGGCGTGATTGTAGAAAACAAATCGGGCCGGCAGGCGATTGAGGCGCGGGTGGTGGTAGATGCTTCCGGCGACGCAGACGTAGCGGCGCGGGCCGGCGCGCCCTTCTGGCAGACAGCCCGCGCTGAGGCCCCCCGCCTGAATGATGGGCTGATGTACCGGATCGCTTTTGGCAAAACCCGCCCGGCGGAACCCTTCGCCTGCGATTTTGGCTCGCACGCAGTGGTATGGGGGCCGGGGGTAGGGCCGATTTCGGGCATAGATGCCGTCCAGCTTTCCGAGGCCGAGGTGCAGGCGCGCCTGCAAATCTACGAGGATTTCGCCCGCAAGCAGACCCAACACCCCGAACTAACGGATGCCCGCCTGATCGAGACGCCGCCGCTCTTGGGCGTGCGCCAGACGCGCTTTATCGAAGGCGAATATAAACTGACGGCTGAAGATGCCATCACTGGCCGGCGTTTTGAGGATGTCATTGCCATCAGTTCCTGCCCCATCATCGCCTATTACGGTTACCGCCGCTACCTGGAACACGAGGGATATGACATTCCCTACCGCTGTCTGCTCCCGTTAAACGTAGAGGGTTTGCTGGTGGCGGGGCGCAGCATTTCCAGCGAACAGCAGCCGTATGAATCGCACCGGGCCATGGCCCCGATGATGGCGGTTGGACAGGCGGCAGGCGCGGCCGCGGCGCTGGCCTGCCAGCAAAACGTCCAGCCTCGCGGGCTGGACGTTAAGCGCCTGCAGGAACTGCTCATTCGGCAGGGCGCGGAACTGCGGCACTGAAAACTTTGCGCAATCTTGCCATTGGAGCGCGGCGTCTAACTGGGCTTCACCGAGCCGACTGGCGGATGGTTCCCAGGCGGTAAGGGATGACCCGGCTTACGGCCAGAAGAACTAACACTAGGGCGGCGGCGGTGAAGCCGGCTGTATTCACTGCCGGCAGATCCGGCCAGCGCACGGCGATGCCGGTGAAGGCCCACACCAAAACCAGCAGATAGGCGCTGTCGGAGCGCGTAAAGGCCATCAGCGCGGCGATGATCACCCCAGCGGCTAGCAGGATCACGGCCCAGGTGGCTTCGCTAATGCCCCCGCCGCGCCAACCCAGGTCTGCCAGTACAGCGGTAACGTTGGCAATCGTCGCCACAGTGATCCAGCCCAGGTAGATGCTGAAAGGCATGGCAACGGCCAATCGCTCGATGTTGGTAAAGTGCGCTCGGCCAATATCGAGCCGCAGGTAAACGATAATGAGGGATGTCAGAATCCCCAGCATGGCAATCAGTGTCGCCGCAAAGAGGCCATAGTGCCAGAAGAAAATCCACGCACTATTGAAGATATTGCTGGCGGCCACCCACCAGCCGGTACTACGCAGGCGCGGGTTGGCGCGCTGTGCGGGCAAGGCCTGGTAGAAGGTATAGGCGGCCAGAGCTATGTAAATGAGACCCCAGATCGAAAAAACATAACCGGCGGGTACGAAGATCACGTTAAAACTATCGGATATTTCGCCGGTTTGGCGGCCGTTAAGCGGCAGAGCGTTGGCAAGCCCGTTGACCACTAATGCAAAGGCCGTGGTGATAATGACGGTCCATTGCCGTAAGATATCTTTGTTCATTTCTTATTCTCCTTTGTTTAATTGCTGTCTCATGTCCATTGTATGGCTTTTTTTATCTTTGTAAAATATATGTATAATGTTTGTAGAATTCGTTTGTGTTTTTTTTCTTCCGGATCGCCTCTCCTTCCCTGGTCAGGTTCAAAAGTCAGAGCCGAGGAATCCCATCATCTTTCTGGTTCGAGCCTATAATTTCTGAAAGGGAAGAACCCTTTCCATCCCATTTACCTAGAGGTATTGCCATGAAAATCACGGACCTCAAATGTACGATCTTGGGCCAGAACCCGGTTGTCCGTATTGAGACGGACGAAGGGATATATGGGTACGGGCAGGCCGAGGCGACCAAGCCCTACCTGAAGCCGCACGTGCTGTTCTACAAGCCCTACCTGATCGGCGAAGACCCGACCAATGTTGAGCGGGTGATGATGCGCATCCGCCGCCTGGCCGGTTTTAAACCCTGGGGCAGTGCCGTCAGCGCGATTGAAATGGCCTTGTGGGATATCGCCGGCAAGGCCGCCGGTCTGCCGGTCTATAAGCTGTTGGGCGGCAAAGTGCGCGATGAAGTGCGGGTGTACAACGGCGGGGTGCGCTTCCCGATGACGGGCTGTGGGCCAGAAGACTACGCCGCCGACGTTGCCAAAATGAAAGCCCGCCCAGAGGGCTTCAGCTTTGTAAAAATGGGCGTTGGGTTCCACAGCCAAATGGTGCGTGGGGTTCCTAACTTCTTCTACGGTGAACTGCACGGCGGCGGGGCGCACTCGAATAAGGGTTTGCTGACCGAGCGCGGCCTGAAGCATGTGATCGCCTGCGTGGAAGCGATGAAATCCGTCCTGGGCGACGAAGTGGGACTGGCTCTCGACTGCGGCCCCGGCTGGATGCCCACCGACGCCGTCCGGCTGGCGAAGGCGTTGGAGCCGTATAACATCATGTGGCTGGAAGATCTGATCACCGGCGATTACACCCCCTACGTGCTGGCAGATGTGTACCGCGACCTGACCATGAAAACCAGCACGCCCATCCACACCGGCGAGCAGATTTACCTGCGCCAGAACTTCCGGGAGTTAATCGAAAAACAAGCTGTGAACATCGTCGGACCCGACCCCGAAGATGTGGGCGGGCTGGCCGAACTGAAGTGGATCGCGGAGTATGCTGACCTGCACGGCATTATGATGGCCCCGCATGGTATTTTCGATGGCCTGATCGGGCTGGCGGCGCTGGTGCAGGTGACGGCTACCATGCCGCAGAACTATATCGCCTTTGAATACCCGGTAGCCCGCGAGCCGTGGTGGTACGAGATCGTTGAAGGGCTGCCCGATCCGATTGTCACAAACAGCGTGATTAAAGTCTGGGATCGTCCCGGCCTGGGCGTTGATCTGATCCCTGAAAAGGCGGTTAAATATCTGCCCCCTGGCGACGAAAATTTCTTTGATTAACAAAACTGATGGTTTGAATTTCTAAACGAATCGGATATACTTTTTCAACAATGGTTGAAGAAGTATCGAAGAAGCCCGTCCGCCAATCCTGGATCGTCCTGGGCCTGACGGCCCTGGCGATCCTGTTTTTAATGGTTTTTCTTTCGGAAGAAATGGAAGCAGTGCGGGCCTTCATTCACCAAACCGGCTGGATTGGGCTGTTCCTCAGCATAGGGCTGTATGGCCTGTTGGGCTTCACGCCGATCCCATCAGAGCCGCTGACCGTAATGCTCAGCACCATCTACGGCCCGCTGACCGCCACGCTGGTATCGGGAACGGGAAACCTGCTGGCGGCGGTCATGGAATACATGGTTGGCACGCACCTGGCCGAGATTGCCGATTTTGAAAAACGCAAAGCGTCTCTGCCGTTTGGTTTGGGCCGGCTGCCGGTCAACTCGGCGCTGTTTCTGCTGGGCGCGCGGATGATACCCGGCTACGGGCCAAAGTTTGTCAGCGTATTAGGCGGCGTCTACCGCGTGTCGTTGTGGCGCTACGTCTGGACGGCGGCCATCCCCACCTACCTCGGCTCGGCCATCTTTGCCTACGGCGGCTTTGGCCTGCTCCATCTGCCCATTTTCTATAAGTGAGAATGGGCTCGTTTTGCTTTATACGGCGCGGATTTTCTCATCCTCATCCAGCCGCACGCGCCGGCCTTCGCGGGTAGAGACGTAAGTCGCCAGGGTCATGCGCAGGGTGTCGCGCCCATCTTCGGCGGTAGCGATGGGCGGGCGCTCGCCCTTAAAGAACGCCGCCAGCGGGCCAGCCAGCCCGGCGATGCGCGCCCCATGCCCCGCAGGGCTGGGGAATTCAGAAGGAACCCAGGCTCCGTTGATGAACCACTTCTGACCAACCGCGCCTTCAGGCCGGGGGACGTTACAGGAAGGCACGTCGCCGTAGTTTTGGATGATGCTCCCCTTTTCAGCAAACACCTCAACCGTGTTCTCTGCCGCCACGCAGGTAAACGAACATGAGACTTCCGCCAGCGGGCCACCCGGATAGCGGAAGATGGCAATGCCGTTATCCATGGGGATCTTGGGGTCATACTGCGAAGTCACTTCAGCGGTGACGGTCTCTGGCACGCCCAACAGCCAGTGGATGAAGTCAATGGCATGGGCCGAGTCGTCGGCCCAGATGTCGCGGTTCAATTCGGGCTGAACGTGCCAGGTCTGATTAAAGTCGGCCCAGGTGTGCGTTCCCAGGCCGTGCCGGCGGCGCACCATAAAGACCTTGCCCAACTGTCCGCTTTCCAGCAGTTCTTTAATCTGAATATTTTGCGGGTCCACGCGCATTTGCCAGGCCAGGGTGAAGGGGACGTTATAACGGTGGACGGCCTCGACAATCCGGTCGGCTTCGGCCATGGTCAGGGCCAGGGGCTTTTGCAGTGCGATGACCTTCCCGGCGGCCGCGGCTTTTTCCACCAGTTCGGCGTGCAGTGAAGTTTCTGAAGCAATCACCACGGCCTGTACATCGGCGCGGGCCAGCAGGTCGTCGAGGTTGGCGCAGGGGGCAAAGCCAAAATCAGCGGCGGCTTTTTGCAAGCGCCCGGGGTTATGATCCCACCCGGCGACCACTCGCACGCCCCAATCGGGATTCTGACGCCATTGGGTGCAGTACATATTGACGTGACCGTGGGCCAGGCCCACAATACCGACTCCGATGTTCATGGTGATCCCTCTAGAGTGAGAATGCCGTTTTCCCGCGCAGGCGGAGAATGAACGGCGGAATCAGGGACGTGAAAACTGCGGATGATGCGTGCAATGTCTTCCGCATTGAGCATAGGGGCGCTGTGAGTGCCTTTAACCACGCGGTCCACCGGGCGCAGCCGGCGGGGTCGCCTGGTGAGGGCATCTTGCGCGCCCCAAATGACCATGGCCGGGCAGGCTGGGATTGAAAAAGGCGCGCGGCCCTTGCCCGGCAGGTCACGCAGCAGGGCTTTGATGACTGGCAGAGGCTGTGAGGCGATTTCACGCGTCCACATCTCTGCGTACGGATGCCCGCGCCCGTTAAATCCCAACAGCCGCACCAACAGGCTCAGACTGCGCCCTTGCAGCAGCCACTGGCTGATTTCAGGAAAAAAGCTGTCTAAGCGGATTAAGGAATTTAAGGACAGCGACCAAATGGGCGTTACTGCGCCCGGGCATAAGAAAATGACCCCCGAAACATGCTCAGCGTAGCGTTGTACGTAAGCCTGCGCCACCCACGCGCCCATCGAATACCCTAAGAGCATCCACTGCTGAATGCCCAGCTCACAGCGCAGAGCTTCGAGCTGTTCAGCACTGCCCTGGTAATAATTGGCCTCGAAAGGCAGCGCCGGAGAGGCCCCATGACCGGGCATCTCCACCATGATTAGCTTATAATGGGTTTTAAGCAGTGGGGCGAGGTTTTGCCAGATCGTAAACGTTACGCCCATGCCGTGGATCAGCAGGAGCGGAGGGCCTTCTCCTTCAATCCGGTAGTTGAGTGTCATCGTCACATCCTGATCCCTGCATTCAACAGGACTGCGGATTGATTTTTTTAATCACTTGAGGATCTTGCCCTTAAGTGATCAAAAAAACAAAAACACAATCTTCAACAAAGAACCCATTGCCGGAAGGTATATGCCAAAAATTCTGATTTTTACCTCTAAAACCGGCGGCGGACACATCAGCCTGGCAGAGGCGTTACGCGACCGGCTGCAAGATCGCTATACGATTGAGATGATTGACCCGCAGCCTGGCATCGTTCACTGGCACTACCGCCTGGTCAGCCGTCATGCGCTGTGGTTGTGGGCGGCGGAATTTCGCCTGGCAGATCACCCTGGGCGGGCGCGCGCGGCGCATCGGGTATCGAACCTGCTGCTGTCGCGTTACGTCCAGGCGGCGCTCGCCCGCGCCCGGCCCGACCTGGCGATCACCACCTACCCTTTCCTGACCACCGAAGTCACCTACGCAATGCGCCGCCTCGGGCGCGTGATCCCGTTGGTGATGCTGTTTGCAGATCCCAATGGCGTTCATCAAAGCTGGCTGACCGAGCAGGGAGCCGACGCAGTACTGGCGCCGACGCGCGAGACACACCAGCAGGCTTTAGAAGCAGGCTTCGATCCACAGCGGTTGCATCTATCGGGCTGGCCGGTACGCTTACAATTCTACCGCAATTATCAGGATTCGCGCGCGGCGATCTTCCAACAGATGGGCTTGCGCCCTGATTGTTTTACGATCTTTCTACAGGGTGGCGGCGAGGGAGCGGCCCGCTTCGTGCGCACGGTCGAAAATATCCTCACGCTCGACCGCCTGCAAATCATCCTGGCGGTCGGAACCAACCGGGCGTTGTACGAGCGGTTTAAACGCACCCCAGGGCTGTTTGCGCTGCCCTTCACCAAAGAAATTGCCCCTTACATGGCCGCCGCCGACGTGGTGATGGGCAAGGCCGGGCCGAATATGCTCTTTGAGGCCGTTACGCTGGGCCGCCCGTTTATCGCCACGGCTTACATCCCTGGGCAGGAACAGGCCAACCTCGAATTTATCCGCCGTCACCGCCTGGGGTGGGTGGCTCTGGACGTTCAGACGCAGCGTGCAGTGCTTGCCGACCTGCTCGCCCACCCTGCCAGCCTTCAATCCATGCAGGCCGCTGTTGAGGAGTACCGCCGGTGGAACGCCGAACGTTTGGTGACCATCGGGCCGGTGATTGATCGCCTTCTGTCGGAATCTATAAGGAGATAAAGGATGAAAGACTCAACTCCCATCGACCTGACCGCCGCCCCACCCAAAATCGAGTGGGATAAGATCATCTGCGACCGTACCACCGTCCCTACCCTGCAAGTGGTGGTCAACCCCCTGCTAAGGCGCAGCTCGCCCATCCACGACCGGGTCTTTGAAGAACTGCGCCAACTGGGGGCCGACTACGTCCGCTTTGTCCCCTGGTTTCCTTACCCCCACGACTCGATTGCCGCCCTCTACCCGCCCGCCGATGGCAAAACCAGTTGGAACTTCACCAGCATTGATCCGTTCACGCTCGATTTCCTCAACGCTACTCAGGGCCATCCGGTGATGCTCAACTTCAGCACCATTCCCCCCTGGATGTTCAAAGCCGACCGCTTCGTTCCCTATCCCGACAACCCCGATCAGCCGATCTGGAATTACCAGGTGGGGACGGAACTGCGCGACCCCACCCTGAAGGAATTGGGCGATTACTTTGCGCGCTTGGTGGCGTGGTACACACAGGGCGGTTTTACGGATGAGTTTGGCGTCTGGCATGAGTCGGGGCATCACTTTAAGATTGATTATTGGGAAGTGCTGAACGAACCCGATTTTGAACATGACACCACCGCCGGGCAGTACACCGCTCGCTACGACGCGATTGTCGCGGCCATCCGCAGCGTTAACCCGGATCTAAAATTCGTGGGGCTGTCGCTGGCTACGCCGGGGCGGCACCCCGAATTCTTCGAATATTTCCTCGATCCCCGAAACCACCGCCCAGGCACGCCCCTGGATATGATTAGCTACCATTTTTACGCCGTTCCGGCCCCCGACGAAACGCCGGACGTGGAACAGCACACTTATTTTGCCCAGGCAGACGGCTTTATCGCCACCGTGCGCTTTATCGAATCGATCCGCCGGCGGCTTGCGCCGGATACGCAAACGACCATCAACGAAATTGGCGTAATCCGCGCGGACGATCTGATGCAGTTCATGCCGGGACACGTGGCCCAGGAGATCCCGGCAGTGTATTGGAACATGGCCGGGGCCGTGTATGCCTATATTTTTGCGCACCTGGCGCAGTTGGGCATTGAAATTGCCGGTGAAAGCCAGTTGGTCGGTTACCCCTCGCAGTTTCCAAGCGTATCAATGGTAGATTGGAACACAGGCGCGCCCAACGCGCGCCTGCGCGTGTTGGAACTGCTCATCCGCCGTCTGTCTCCCGCCGACCGGGTGGTCAGCACCGTGACCGGCGACATGTTCCCCATCCCCTTCTACCTGGCACAGGGCTTCGTTGGCCCGCAGGGCCAGCGCAAGCTGCTGCTGGTCAGCAAGCGCGATCGCCCCATTCACCTCACGCTGCCCGGCTTCAGCGGCGCGCAGGTGCATATTGTTGATCAGGAGACCGCCGGCGGTCCGGCCCGCGTTGAAACCCTGAGCGGCGAGAACTTTCGCCTGCCCGGCTTTGCTGTGGCGGTGGTAACAGCCTGAAACACCTGATGACTGACAGGTAGTCGGGGGACGGGTATCACGCGGGAAGGGCGAATAACGTCATCTTGACGCTGTAGGTAGATTTTGATACCCTATTGATAGGATTGATCTGAGCAATGCGGCCTGCGCCGGGGCGGCCCGGAACAGGTTAAAGATTCAATCCATCATATAGGCGGGGTGGGCGTCCAATGGATTACCGACTCTACATACCAGCGCAGTAAACGCGGGCAACTGACCGAGGAGCCCGCGTATTTTTTTAACAGGTATGGCCGGTGCGCCGCCTGACCCGCAGACCGATCTAACCTTTGGCACAGGAGACAGGAGTTCCGATGGCATCAACCAACAATGCTTTTGAAATGGCCCAGCGCCAGTTCGACCATGTGGCCGAAATGCTGCACCTGGACCCACAAGTCGCTGAAATTTTGCGCTGGCCGATGCGAGAGTACCATTTTCGCATTCCGGTACGGATGGATGATGGCACGATTCGCGTATTCGAAGGCTTCCGCGTGCAGCACAATGACGCGCGCGGCCCCAACAAGGGCGGGATTCGCTTTCACCCCGCTGAAACCATCGACACCGTCCGCGCTCTGGCAATGTGGATGACCTGGAAGTGCGCGGTCGCCGATATCCCCCTGGGCGGCGGCAAAGGCGGCGTAATCCTCGACTCGGCCACCCTCTCCACCAGTGAAAAAGAGCGCCTCGTGCGCGGCTACATTGACCAGATCTGGCGCAACATCGGCCCGCGCCAGGACGTACCCGCGCCGGACGTTGGCACGACCCCTCAGATGATGGGCTGGATGATGGATGAATACTCCAAGCTGGTGGGGGCCTATACCCCTGGTGTGATTACAGGCAAACCGTTGGGCAGCGGCGGTTCGCTGGGCCGCACCGAAGCCACCGGCTTTGGCGTCATCTACACCGTGCGCGAAGCCATGAAGCATCTCAAAATGGATTCCAGTCAGTGCGTCGCGGCCATCCAGGGCTTTGGCAACGTGGCCCAATACGCCGCTATTGGCTTCACCGAGATCCTCAAAGGTAAGGTGGTGTGCGTCTCGTATTGGGACCGCGAGGACCGCTGTGCTTATACCGTTTATAAAGAAGATGGGGTTGATCCGCACTTCCTGATGACCATCACCGACCAGTACGGCACGATTGACAAAACCAAAGCCCGCGAGGCCGGTTATACCATCGAAGGCGGCGGTGAATGGATTAAGAAAGAGGCCGACGTTCTCATCCCCGCCGCTCTGGAAGGGCAGATTAACGCCGAAAACGTCGGCCAGATTCACCCGCGCGTCAAAATCATCGCCGAGGGTGCCAACGGCCCCACCACGCCCGAAGCCGACGAGGAGATCAAGAAGCGCAATATCTTTATGATTCCCGACTTTCTCTGCAATTCGGGCGGCGTGATCACCTCGTACTTTGAAAGCGTCCAGAACGACATGAACTTTTACTGGTCCAAAGAGGAAGTGCTGCAGCGCCTCGACACGCGCATCACCACAGCCTTCCACGGCGTGCTGGAGATGGCGCTGAAAGAGAACGTCTATATGCGCGATGCTGCTTATATGGTGGCAATTGACCGCGTGGTTAAGGCCATGCAGTTGCGCGGCTGGATTTAAAAGAAAAGCAGGTATGAGGGGAGCGCAGAGCCGCTCCCCTCATATTTCCATCCTTCAGCCAACGGTTTCTACCTGTAATAATCCGCTGATCTCAGGCCCCAGCACTCGCTCGGCGGCGTTTTCGTCCACGCGGATGTGAGTGGTGCGGTCAAATGGGATCTGAGTAAGTACTTCTAGTTCCGCACCCGGCTGGATGCCCATTTCCGCCAGGTAGCGCAGCAGAGCCGGGTTGTTGGTGATGACCCTGCGGATCCGCGCTCGTGTTCCCGGCGGCACTTCGCTAAGAGGGATGGTCTGCAGTTCAGGCAGATGCAGATCGCGGTTGGGAATAGGGTCGCCGTGAGGGTCAAAGTCTGGCTCGCCCAGCAGGCGCGCCAGGCGCTCGCCAAAACGCGGTGAGACGGCATGTTCCAGGCGTTCGGCCTCATCGTGGATTTCATCCCAGGAATAGCCCAATACTTCTACCAGAAACAGTTCGATCAGGCGGTGTTGACGGATTACCTGAAGCGAAGCCCGCCGCCCGGCCTCGGTAAGCTGTACCCCATGATGTTTGTGATAGATCACCAGAGGCGGGTCCATGCTCGCCAGGCGCTTTAACATGCCCGTTACCGAAGCTGGCTGAACTTTGAGCCGCTCGGCCAATTGGTTGGTTGAGGTTGGCTCGCCTGACAGCGACAACTCGTAGATGGCCTTAATATAATCCTGGATCGACTCGCTTAAATTGCCTTTGTCTTCTCCCATCTTCCCTCGCTCGGCAGGATCTGCCCGCCGGATTATTCCACCCTTAATTATACCCGCCAAAAGAACTGTAGATTTATTTTTCTATCCTCCGAGCGGCTTGTCCCTCAATGGATGGAAAAAACTGGCGGTGTCGCCAAAAATGGTTGCGTCGGTATGGTTCGACGTTTTGCTTATCTCACAAAACCGGAATTGGCATAATATTAACGCAGAATTGATGAGAACTTCACTTGCGGCGCGATAGGAGATTGCCACCCCATGACAGAACCTCGGATGAAATCCTTCAACTATGCCATTGGCATGTTTGGCACGTCCATTCCTATTAACATGCTCAAGACCTATGCCGCCATCTATTATGTAGACCGGCTGGGGCTGACCACCGCGCAGATGGCGCTGATTCTGTTTGTCTACACCTTTATTGACGCCATTGATAACCCGGTCTACGGCTTTCTTTCAGACCGCACCCGCACGCGCTGGGGCAGAAGGCGGCCCTGGCTGGTGATCGGCGCGCCGCTGCTGGTGTTAGGCTTTATTGCGTTTTACAGCCCCCCGGCGTTTCTGGCCGGGAATTCACTGCTGGCTTATGCCATGCTGTTTTATATCCTCACCGGCACGCTCGACTCGGTTATCAATGCCAACTACGGCGCGCTGTTCCCTGAACTGTTCCGCACGGATGCCAGCCGGGCCGCCACCAACGCTTTGCGGCAGGCCTTCCAACTGGTCGCCATGATTATCAGCATCGCTCTGACCCCAGTCGTCACAGATGCCATTGGGTTCCAGTGGACGGCGGTCATCTATGGGCTGTTGGGCGGCGGGGTGATCTTGTATATGGCGCTTACAGCGCGCGAAGTGGTTTTTCAGGCCGAGGAGAAAAAGCCAGAATTGTGGGACAGCCTCAAGAACCTGGCCGCCAACCGCAAGTTCTGGATTGCCGGCTTTACCAACGCTTTCTACAGCGCGGCCATGTCGCTGGTGTTAGCGTCAATGCCCTTTTTCGTCAAGTACACCCTGCGAATCCCCAACAGTCAATCCACCTTTTTGTTCGCGGCGGTTTTGCTGATCGCCATTGGCTGTGTGGCGGTTTGGGCCAGGCTGGTGCGCAGGTTCTCGCTGATCCCCACCTGGCGGGCGGCCCTGGCAACTCTGACGGTCGCGTTTATTCCGCTGTTCTTTGCCAACTCACTGGTCACAGCGTTGTTGGGCAGTGCGCTGGTGGGCTTTGGCTTCGCGGGGGTGATTACCACCATGGATCTGATCGGCGCGAAGATCATGGATGAGGATACGCAGAAGCACAATCTGCGGCGCGAAGGGATTATCTCGAATGCGATGGGGTTTATGAACCGCCTCAACGGCTTGTTCACAAGCTCAGCATTCTTCCTGGTGGGCGTCTTGTTTGGCTTTCACAGCGGCGACGTTCCCGGCCCCGAACCGCACAACGCCGCCCGCTTTCTGCTGACGGTTTTCCCGCCGATCCTGATGATGATCAGCGTGGGATTCTCATTTTTTGTGAATTTCGATGAAGCGCAGAGCGGTCAACAGGTGATGGCCAGCGACCGGGTTTAGTGGAAAACGCCAGGCCGCCCCGATAACGCCGGGGCGGCCTGAATTTTTGTGGATGAGAAAGAGCGCGTTAGCGAATATAGCGGCGGGGGTTGCCGTTCTCCCCATTGGTAGAATTGGTTTTATCTCCATTGGAGACGGGGCGATTGACGGACGGTCGGGCGCTCATCGAGAGGCGGTGATAGGTCGGTTCAGGCGGGGCCGGCTGGTCGTAATCGGCGTCCAGCGTCGGGTCTATGGGGCGCTGGGTGGGACGCGCATGGGGTGCGGCGGCAGAACGCTGCATGGTCTGCGCAGGCCGGTGCTGTACAGCGCCTGAATTGAGGCCGGCAGGAACGTTCATGGGCTGCGGAGGCAGGCTCGTGCGGGGCTGTTGCGGCTGGGGCTGGCGCGCCTGATACGCCGACATTGCTTTTTGGATGGGCGTGCGCTGTTCAGTGCCGGGGTGCATCAGCCGGTCCATAGCCAGCGAGAGCGTACCGATAATGAGAATGCGGATCAACCATACCAGCACAGCCACGAATACCGGTACAATCCCTGAGATCGTCTTCGGGTCAATCACGGTACTGCTCTGGATGGTGTGACTGGCGACGGCCATGGACACGCCCCACCATGTCAGAATCGCGTTCATCGTGGCCGCCAGAAGCCAGGCTCCAAACAGGTACCAGACTTCTTTCGGCTCTTCTGCACCCTGTTCTGGGGTGAACAACCGCGCAATGCCGGCAAAGTCAATCCCGCAAAAGGCCAGGGCCAGCACAGTGGCCCAGGGAATGCCGGCAAACGTGAGGTTGCCCAGCAGGTCACTGAGGGCGTGTTCAGTGGTACTGTAGTTGAAAATCTCAAACGCAATCAGGGCACCAAAAATCATCACGATGAAGGCGATCCCTGGCTGCAAGCGTTGCATAATGCCAGCCAGACCCTGGTTGGAAGGACGATAATTATAGGGAGCCATTGGCCTCTCCTTTCCGCCTGTATGTTCTATGATGAGAAATACTCAAGAACGGAACTTTTGTTCTAAATCTTTCTGTTGGGCTTATTATAGAACGGAAATTCTACAGAGTCAATAACCAATTTTCTTTTAGAGATTCCTCGGATAAGGTGGGGCAAAAATCCCGGTCCGCATCGCGGGGCCCAGCCAAAGGCAGCGCCCGCGCCTGAACGGGTACAGCAAGAATGCTATAATTAGCGCGATGTACGATCCAAATGAGCCTCTTAGTGAACGCGAACTCGAAATTCTGCGGCTGGTAGCCACCGGAGCGCCCAACAAAGAAATTGCCAAAAGCCTGGTGATTAGCCCGAATACGGTTAAAGTTCACCTGCGGAACATTTTCGCTAAAATCGGCGTTTCCACGCGCACCGAGGCCACCCTGTATGCGATCCAGATCGGGTTGATCCGCCCAGGTCAGGCTTATACCGATGCTGAGAGCACCGGCGGCCTGGCGAACCCAAACGGTGCGCCGGTTGCTGCTGCCCGCGAGCCAGCGCCTGCCCCTGCTGAGTCCTTCGCCGCTGTGCCGCCAGTTTTGCCCAGGCGGCGTTATCTCCCTTGGGCGTTAGCCGCGGGGCTGCTCGTTCTCCTGGCGACCACGGTAGTCTTCGCCAGAAGCTGGGCCACTGCGCAGTTGCGCGCCGCCACCCCTACCGCCGAAGCCGCGTCTCTGCCAGCCTCACCCATCCTGAGTGCCAATAACCGCTGGCTAAGCAAAGCCGCTCTGCCAGCCCCGCGCAAGGGCATGGCAGCCATTGCGTATGAAAACAGTTTTCTCCTCATCGGCGGCGAGACCCCCTCTGGCGTTGACGGCAGTCTGCTGCGTTATTTGCCAGACCAGGATCGTTGGGAAACGCTGGCGAAAAAACCAACGGCCGTGGCTGGTATTCAGGCGGTGGTATTAGGCGAGCGCGTTTACGTTCCCGGCGGACGCCTGGCGAATGGACAGGCTACCAACGTGCTGGAAGTCTATAATCCGCGCGAAAATACCTGGGAAACGCGCGCCTCCCTGCCTGCCGCCGTCAGCGATTACGCCGCCGCGCCCTTTGAGGGCCGCCTGTATCTGTTTGGCGGCGCGAACGGGACAAAAACCTCCGCCGATGTGTATATCTATGACCCCGTCAGCAACCATTGGGAGCGCGGTGCGCCCATGCCGCACCCCCGCGCTCAGATGGGAGCTGTGGCCGCCGGTGGCAAAATCCTGGTCATCGGCGGGTATGATGGCAGCCAGGCGCTGACGACCAACGCGGCCTATTACCCTTCACGCGGAGCCAACGGCGAAGAAGCCTGGGAAGCCCTCGCTCCACTGCCGGATGCGCGCTATGCGATGGGCGTTACCAGTCTGGCAGGCTTTGTTTTCGTGGTAGGGGGCAAGGGCGACGGCCCCTGGACGGCCACTCTCCCTAACCTCCTCTACGTCATCAGTGAAGACCAGTGGGGGCAGTTTGAAGCGCCGCCCAACCCGGTGGGTGCTGCCATTGGGCTGATCCCTTCCGACAGCTTCTTGTACATGTTAGGTGGAGAAACTTCTGACGGCATCCGCGCCGACCACCAGGCTTACCAGGCCATTTATACCGTCACCCTGCCGCTGCAGCGCAAAGATCAGCCTTAACCTAATTGTTTCGAGCGATTGCAGGCCGACTCTGCCCGGATTGAGAAAACTGGTTTCCCAAAATGAGTATAATTAATTCCATCGGACAACGTTCTTTTCATGGGAACTAATGCATGGACGCGCTTCTGAACCCCAATGTGGCCTATGTGCTGCTGGTGCTGGGCTTTATCCTGGCAATTCTCGCGATGCTCTCCCCAGGAACCGGGCTGCTCGAACTTGGGGCGATGTTCATCCTGGTGATTGCCGGGTATATTATCAGCACGCTGGCCTTTAACTGGTGGGCCGTTCTCCTGTTTCTGCCGGCTCTGGCGCTGTTATGGATAGCCGTGCGCTCGAAAGAACCCCAACGGGTCTGGCCCATCATCGCCGCCGCCCTGGTGTTATTTGTGGCCGGGTCGGCCTTTTTGTTCGATCTGGTGGACGGCCAACTGGCGATCCACCCGCTGTTGATCGTCTTCCTGCCGCTCTTGGTGACGGTTTTTACCTGGTGGCTGGGGCGCAAAACGCTGGAGGCGATCCACTCGCGCCGCGCCTTTGACCTGGACCGCATCACCGGCATGATCGGGCGGGCCACCACTGATATTCACCGTCAGGGCACTGTTTATGTTAATGGAGAAAGCTGGACGGCTACCAGCCATACTTTCATTCCCTCGGGCAGTGCGGTGCGCGTCATCCGCAGGAATGGTTTGCTGCTCGAAGTTGAACCGGTTCCGCCGCAAGACCCCGGATCCTAACTATGTCACGATTGGAGGAGGCTCGCGATGTTTGGTGGACTTGACCTGACCGTCTTTTGCCTGTTTGGGGCCGTGATTTTAATTTTGCTGGTGTTTTTCTATAACGCCATCAAAATTGTTCCAGAATACCAGCGGCTCGTAGTTTTTCGCCTGGGGCGCTGTGTGGGTGATAAAGGCCCCGGCGTCGTACTGCTGATCCCCATTCTCGACCGGGCCGTGCGGGTAGACCTGCGCGAACAGGTGCGCGAAATTCCACAGCAGACCTCGATTACCAAAGATAACGCCCCCATCTCCATTGACTTCCTCTGGTATTACAAAGTATTAGACCCTACCGCCAGCGTCTTGCAGGTGGGGAATTTCGAACTGGCCGCTCAGGGCATGGCGACCACGACCCTGCGCTCGGTCATCGGCGGCATTCTGCTGGACGATGTGCTTTCGGAACGCGAAACGATTAACAATATCCTCCGCACCCGGTTGGATGAAGTCACCGGACGGTGGGGGGTGAAAGTGACCAACGTAGAAATCCGCGAGATCGTTCCCCCGCGCGAGGTGCAGGAAGCCATGAATCGGCAGATGTCTGCCGAGCGCATCCGCCGCGCCGTAGTGACGGAATCGAACGGTACCCGTGAAGCCGCCATTAACGTGGCCGATGGCGAGCGCCAATCGAACGTACTGCGCGCCGAGGGCGAAAAGCAGGCAAGTATCCTGCGGGCTGAGGGCGAGCGCCAGGCTCAGCTCTTGCGGGCCGAAGGCTTTGCCAACGCGCTGGAGCGTATCTATAGCGTCGCCAGTAAGATTGACTCGAAAACGCTTACACTGCAGTATTTCGACACCCTGCGCAGCATGGCTTCTAGCCCATCAACCAAATTTATTTTCCCCATGGAGTTCACCAGCCTGATGGGAAACTTCCTCCGCTCGCAAGCAGAGCAGTCCAATGACCAGGATGGCAAGTAGCAGCCTGGTCATGGTTGAAGCCTTCACGTTTGAGATCCTCAAAGCCGGCTGGCAAGACCTGAACGATTTGCGCAAACTGGATAAAGTTTGCTTTGGAGAAGATGCCTGGCCTTTGTGGGACTTGATTGCCGTGCTCACCCTGCCCAAGGTCGTTCGCCTGAAAGCAGTGGTCAATGGCAAGATGGTCGGCTTTATTGCCGGCGACCCTAACGTAAGCGAAGGCGTGGGGTGGATCGCCATCTTAGGCGTATTGCCCGAATACCGCCGCCGGGGGATCGCCGGGCGCCTGCTGGCCGAATGCGAAAAGAACCTGCCCTTTGAGCGCCTGCGCCTGAGCGTGCGCAAAAGCAATGAGGCCGCCATCAACCTCTACCGCAAAGCCGGGTATCGTCAGGTGGATTTCTGGCGCGGCTACTATCACAGTGGAGAAGATGCCCTGGTGCTGGAAAGAGTGTGATTCAGTTTTTTGAGGGGAGGACGGCCGGGCCAGAGCGCCAGGGGTGGCGTCGCTGCGGCGGGGGAGCGTAGTCAGGCAAGGGGTTCGCAGATGGGGA
>Ga0101944_10000935_pt1 | contig 72655 bp, 61 predicted proteins | sample DewCreD2012metaG_FD_75245 | JGI IMG/M metagenome (GOLD analysis project Ga0101944, IMG submission 75245) | Hot spring sediment bacterial and archeal communities from British Columbia, Canada, to study Microbial Dark Matter (Phase II) - Dewar... ... | reverse complement strand
GAGGCAGAGTAGGCAGTCCCCCTTGCGCTCGAGGCAGAGTAGGCAGTCCCCCTTGCGCTTGAGGCAGAGTAGGCAGTTCCCCTTGCGATCGGGATAGTCCGCACCTGCAATCTGTGAAGTTAACAAATGGTAATTGAATTATGAAATTATTGAAACTTATAGTACTTGTGGGAGAGACCCAGGACTTCTTGGTCTTGACCCTGGAGATTGGGGGTGCTAGTGTTGGGGTAATTCGATGAACCGCTCTTTTGTCATCACCACGAAGGGGTGTTGGCAATTTGGATGAAGCGGTTCAGGGCTGCGGTGAGGGCCGGCGAGTTCCAGGAGTGCCGGGGTTGTCAGACGCACTTGGCACAGGGCGGACAGGGGGGAGTCGGAAATGGCACAGGGAGAACGACCGCACGTCGAAGGGAAGTTCATTTTTCTGGGCAGCCAGAAACTTCAGGTACGCGGGGTGACCTACGGGACGTTCGCGCCCGGTCCTGACGGCTGCCAGTTCCCAGACGCTTCGACGGTGGAGGGCGATTTCCGGCGCATGGCCGGGCACGGGATCAACGCGGTGAGGACCTACACCGTGCCTCCCCGGTGGCTCCTGGACATAGCCCACGGTCTGTCCCTTCGCGTGATGGTGGGGCTGCCTTGGGAACAGCACGTAACGTTCCTGAATGACACGCAGCAGGCGGAGAGCATCGTACGCCGGGTTCGCGAGGGAGTGCGCGAATGCGCGGGACACCCCGCGGTTCTGTGTTATGCCATCGGGAATGAGATTCCCGCCTCCATCGTCCGATGGCACGGGCCGCGGCGGATCGAAGCGTTTCTGAGGCGACTCTACCGGGCGGCGAAGGAGGAAGATCCCGGCGGGCTGGTCACCTACATCAACTTTCCAACAACGGAGTACTTGCAACTCCCTTTCCTGGATTTCCACTGCTTCAACGTTTACTTGGAAAGCCAGAGCGATCTGAAGAGGTACCTGGCCCGTCTTCAGAATCTGTCAGGCGACCGGCCTCTGGTGATGGCCGAAATCGGTCTTGACAGCCGCAGGAACGGGGAGGAACGGCAGGCCGAGGTCCTGGACTGGCAGATCCGGACCGTGTTCAGAGGGGGATGCGCCGGATTGTTCCTCTTCGCCTGGACGGACGAGTGGCACAGGGGCGGATATGACATTGAGGATTGGGACTTCGGGCTGACACGGCGGGACCGTTCCGATAAACCCGCCCTGGCCGCCGTGAGACGGGCTTTTCTGGATTCGCCGTTCCCTTCGGACGTGAGTTGGCCGGAGATTTCCGTGGTGGTATGCACCCATAACGGCTCACGGACAATCTCAGAGACACTGCGTGAACTGGGCAAGCTGAACTATTCGAGTTACGAGATCATCGTCGTCAACGACGGATCGACCGATGAGACAGCGGCGCGGGCCGCCCAGCACGACGTGCGGATCATTCACACAAAGAACCGGGGTTTAAGCGCGGCGCGTAATACGGGCCTGGCGGCGGCCAACGGCGAGATCGTCGCTTATATCGACGACGACGCTTACCCGGACCGCGACTGGTTGCGCTACCTGGCGCTGGCCTTCCTGAATTCCGATCACGCCGCGATCGGAGGGCCGAACCTCCCGCCGCCTGGGGACGGACCGCTGGCCGATTGTGTGGCCAACGCGCCCGGCGGGCCGGCTCACGTTCTTCTCACCGATGAATTGGCTGAACACATCCCAGGCTGCAATATGGCTTTCCGGGCGGACGTTCTGCGCGGCATCGGAGGTTTTGACGCGCGGTACCGGGTGGCGGGCGACGATGTCGACGTCTGCTGGAGATTACAGAAGCGGGGGTATACGGTTGGATTCAGCGCGGCGGCGGTGGTTTGGCACCACCGGCGCAATTCCCTGCGCGCGTACTGGAAGCAACAGGTTGGATACGGAAACGCCGAGGTGCTGCTCGCAAGGAACTGGCCGGAGAAGCGCCGCGCGGACGGGAACCTGGTCTGGGAAGGGCGGCTTTACGGCCGGGGCCGGACGCCGACGGTCATCTTCCCGCGAAACCGAATCTATCAGGGCGTCTGGGGATCCGCGCTGTTCCAGTCCCTGTATGAACCCCATGCCCGCCTGGCGGCCAATCTTCCCGCCTTGCCGGCCTGGCATGCCCTGAATGCCCTGTTGCTGGGGATCTCACTCCTGGGCCTGGTGTGGAGTCCGCTCCAGTGGGCAGCGGGGTTGCTGCTGCTCTCGGCGGCCCTGCCGGTTCCCTATGTGCTGGCGAGCGTTCGCCGGGCCAACTTCACAACAAGCCCGCTTTCGCCATTCCGGAAGGCGGCCCTGCAATGCCTCACGGCGCTGCTGTACTTCGCGCAGCCGCTGGCCAGGCTGAAGGGACAATTCTCCGCTTCCTACCGGCTGTGGCGGCAGCAGCGCGGCGGATTGAACTCTCCCAGAGGGTATGTTCTCGAAGCGTGGAGCGAACAGTGGCGCCCGGCAGAAATCTGGCTGCGCGAAATCGAAGAGAGACTTGCGGGCGAGGCAGTGCTGGTGGTCCGAGGCGGGGCTTTCGACGATTGGGACATGGAGGTTCACGGCGGGCTGTTCGGGTATGCGCGGGTCCTACTGGCCGTAGAAGAACACGGCGGCGGACGCCAACTGGGACGCCTGAAGACTTGGCCGCGGTGGAACCGGCTGACGCTGGCCACGTCAGCCCTGTCGGCAGCATCTGCCCTGCTCGCGGGTATCGCGGGCCTGGGCGCGGAGAGCGCCCTGCTGGGGGGAGTGGCGGTGGCTCTGGGGTGGACAGCATTGCGAAGCTGGAGCGCGAGCCTGGGAGCCGTCCGCCGGGCCTGGGTTTCGGCGGGAGCAACCAGCGTGGCCACCGCAACGCCGGCGCGCGCACGCAAGCTCCCGCAGGTCACCTCTGGAGAGGCGGGGGACAGCGGCGCCTGGGCTGAGGCACGGCCGGCGCCAAAGGGCAGGGAGATGGCGACCGGGATGCACGGCTGAGGCTTGGAGACCGGCTATCATGCGCGGGTCCGCCAGACTCCTTCCATTTGTGGCGAAGCAGTGGAGGATGCTCTCCATCATCCTGTTGCTGACACTGCTCACGTCCGCTGTCGCCGCGCTTCAGCCATGGCCCATGAAGATCCTGGTGGATCATGCGCTGAGAGGGGACCCGCTGCCGCAGTTTCTGCGAGACAGACTGGCGCAATCCCACTTGCTGGGAGTAGAGCCGACGTCGCTGCTGCTGGTTGCAGCTTTTTCGAGCCTCCTGTTGTTCGCGATCAATAGCCTGCTGGACACCGGACTGAACTGGGGCTGGGCCGTTGCCGGCCAGCGGATGGTGTACGAACTGGCGGGGGCGCTGTTCGCCCGGCTGCAACGACTGTCTTTGCTCTATCACGCGCGACGGCCGGTGGGGGACTCAATCAGCCGGCTTACGACCGACACGTGGTGCGTGTATTCGCTGACGGCGAGCCTCCTGGTGAGTCCAATCCAGCAGATTCTCACGATCACGACGATCGGCGGCCTGGCCTGGACCCTGGACCCGCATCTTGCGCTCCTGTCGCTAGCTCTGGCGCCGCTGCTGGCGGCTTCGAGCCTTTACTTTGGAAAGCGCATGAAGAAACGGGCTCACCTGACGCGGCAGGCGCAAGCCCGGCTGGTGAGCTTTGTGCAGCAGGCGCTGGCGTCACTGCCGCTGGTACAGGTGTTTGGAGCCGGGGAGCGGAACAAGCGGCGGTTTCTGGAGCTTTCCGGGGATGCGGTGCGGTGGTCGCAACGGGGCGCGCTGGCGAATTCATCGTTTGGGATGGTGAACGGTTTGATCACTACGGCGGGGATGGCGGCGATCCTGTTCGCGGGCGGGCAGCGGGTGCTGGCAGGTTCACTGACCCTCGGAGGCCTGCTGGTGTTTCTGGCCTACATCCGGACGTTACAGAACGCGGCGGGCGGGCTGCTTCAGACCTACGGCGCCATGAAGCCGCTGGAGGCGTCGATTGAGCGGGTGCTGGAGATTCTGGATGTGAAGGATCCGGTCGCAGATTCTCCCGGTGCGCTGCCGATTCCTGCGAGGCGCAGCGGGGACCGCGGCCACATCCGGTTCGAGAACGTGGGTTTCGCCTATGAAGCCGGGCGGCCCGTCTTGCGGGAAATCAGCTTCGAGTGCCGGCCGGGAGAAGCCGTGGCGCTGGTGGGGGCTACCGGCGCCGGCAAGAGCACGCTGGTGTCCCTGATCCCGCGGTTCTTCGATCCAACGGAAGGGAGCGTGCAGTTCGACGGCCTCGACATCCGGCAGATCCGGCTGAAGAGCCTGCGGGAGCAGATCTCGATTGTGCACCAGGAGCCGCTGCTGCTGCCGCTGACGGTGGCCGAGAATATCGCTTACGGGCGGCCGGGGGCGTCCCGCGAAGAGATCATTCGGGCGGCGGTCGCGGCCAACGCCCACGACTTCATCCGCCGTCTCCCGCAAGGGTACGAGACGATGATCGCCGAGCGCGGGGCTGCCCTGAGCGGGGGCCAGCGCCAGCGGCTCACAATCGCCCGCGCGCTGTTGAAAGATGCGCCGGTTCTGATTCTGGACGAGCCGACGTCGGGGGTGGACACGAAGAGCGAAGCCCTGCTGCTGGAGGCGCTGGAGAGGCTCATGCAGGGGCGGACCTGCCTCATCATCGCGCACCGGCTGTCCACGGTCCGGAAGGCGAACCGGATTCTGGTTCTGGAGGCGGGCCAGATCATCGAGAGCGGCACTCACGAGGAACTGGTGGCCGCGCGGGGTGCTTATTACCGGTTGCACACGCTCCAATTCCGTTCGGGGCAGGAGGGGGCGGCATGAACCGGTGGTGGGTCAGGGCCGGCCGGTACGCGCTTCCGTTCCGGGGCCAGATTGCGGCGGTGCTGGGCCTGTTGCTTGCGTATTCGGCGGCGGAGGCGTTGAAACCCTGGCCGCTGAAACTGATTGTGGACTATGTGCTGACCGGAGAACCGCTTCCGGGGGCGGCAGCCTGGATCGGCGCATTGCCCGGCGCGGCGACAAGGCTGTGCTTGCTGGGATGGCTGACGGGCGGGACCGTGGCGCTTTTTCTGGCGGGCTGGTCCGCCAAGATGGCGCAAACGTATTTGCAGACGGGGCTGGGCGCGCGGATGAACTACCGGCTGGGCGCGGACCTGTTCGGGCACCTTCAGCGGCTGTCTTTGCGGTTTCACGCGCGGCGCCGGACAGGGGACCTAGTGCAGCGGGTGGTTACCGATTCGGCCTGCGCGAGGGAGCTGGTGGCGAGCGTGCTGCTGCCTGTGCTGACGTCGCTGGCCACGCTGGCGATGATGATCGTGATCCTTTTCAAGCTGGATGCCTATTTGGCCGGGATGGCGTTGCTGGCCGTGCCGCCTCTGTACGCGGTGATCCGGCGGCTTTCGGTGCCGATGAGCGAGTGGGAGTACCGCAAGGCGGAGCTGCAAGGGGAGATCATGACCAGCGCCGAGCGAGTGCTGAGCGCGATTCCGGTGGTGCAGGCGTTCGGACAGGAGCAGAGCGAGCAGGACCGGTTCACGGAACTGACGCGGCGGACGGGGCATGCGTATCTACGCTCGATTTCGGTGCAACTCCAGTTCAAGGTGGGCGTGGGGGCGATCACGGCAATCAGCACGGCCCTGCTCATGTACCTGGGTGGAGCGCAGGTGCTGAGCCAGAAGATCTCGGTGGGGGACCTGCTGGTTTTCTTGGCCTATTTGCAATCCCTGTACTCACCGCTGGAGACGATGGCTTACCTGTCCCAGGGTTATGCGTTCGCGGCGGCGGGCGCCAGGCGGGTGCTGGAAGTATTGGACGCCGACGAGAGGGTGGAAGAGCCGGCGCCGCCGGTGCGACTGCCGGAGCCATGCCGGGGCGAGATCCGGTTCGAGGGAGTGACATTCGGCTACGAGGCCGGCCGGGCGGTGCTCCGGGAGGTGAGTCTGCGGGTGCAGGCGGGGGAGAGGCTGGCGCTGGTGGGGGCGTCCGGCGCCGGGAAGAGCACGCTGGTTGCTCTGGTTCCGAGGCTGTTCGATCCGTGGGAGGGGCGGGTAACGATCGACGGGGTGGATATCCGCCAAGTGGCGACGGACGAGTTGCGGGGGCGGATTGCGATGCTCCTGCAAGATCCGTATCTCCAAGCGGGAACGGTGGCGGAGAACATTGGCTATGGGCGGCCGGGAGCGAGCCGGGAGGAGATAGAGCGGGCCGCGATTGCGGCACAGGCGGACGATTTCATCCGTGGGTTGCCGGAAGGGTATGACACGGTGGTCGGAGAGCGGGGGGTTACCCTTTCGGGAGGCGAGCGGCAGAGGATCGCGATTGCGAGGGCGCTGCTGAGGGACGCGCCGATATTGATTCTGGACGAGCCGACTTCGGCGCTGGACGCGGCCGCGGAGGCGTCCTTGATGAACGCGATCGAGCGGCTGATGGCGGGGCGGACAACACTGATGATCGCGCACCGGCTGTCGACGGCGCGGCGGGCGGACCGGATCGCGGTGCTGGAGGGGGGGAGGATTGTGGAGGAGGGGCGCCACGAGGAACTGGCGAGGAGGGGCGGGGCGTACTCGGTCTTTGAGGCAGCCTCGTACAGTCCGGGGGCGATCGCTTGAGCAAGATGGCAATCCTGGCCGGGATGATCGGGACGTATCCCGTCGGCGGTGTGCTTTGGGACTACGGGCAGTACGCCGCGGGCCTGGAGCGGCTCGGCTATGAGGTCTTCTACCTGGAGGATTGCGGTATGGAGCCCTATGATCCGCGGACGTTTCGGTACGGCGAATCCTGCGAGTACGCGATGGAGTACCTGCCTCGGGCGCTGGGCGCAATTTCGGGCGATCTCGCGCAGCGCTGGCACTTCCGGAGCAGCACGGGCGAGATTTGTGGAATGCCGGGTTCAGATTTCGAGGAGGTGGCGAGACACGCGGATCTGTTCTTGAACGTGTCCGGGAGCGCCATCCTGCGCGATGAATATCTCCGATGCCGAAGGAAGGTGCTGATCGACACGGACCCGGGGTGGAATCACTTCGTGAATTACCCGCGGGCCGACGCGGGTCAGTTGTGGCCGGGAGCGCACTCCTACCGCGAACACGATTTCTTCTTCACGTACGCGGAGCAGATCGGGCAGCCCGGCTGTCTGCTGCCGGGCCTCGGTCTTGAGTGGAAACCGACACGGCCGCCGGCCGTGCTGGACCTTTGGAAGCCTGAACCTCCCGGAGACACCTGGACTACAGTCATGACCTGGGACAATTTCCGCAGACCCATCGAACACGAGGGGGCCGTGTACGGGACCAAGGAACTGGAGTTTCCAAAGGTAGAGACCCTGCCGGAGAGGCTCCCGCTGAAATTCGAGCTTGCGACCGGAGGCAGCACGGCTCCGCGCGAGCGCTGGAGGCGGTTGGGCTGGAGCGTGGTGGAGGCGGAGGCCATTTCGGCTACGCCGGAGGACTACCGGAAATACATCCAGAAGTCGCGCGGGGAATTCAGCGTGGCGAAGAACGTCTATGTTGCGACGCATTCGGGGTGGTTCAGTTGCCGGACGGTGTGCTACCTCGCGGCGGGCCGTCCGGCGGTGGTCCAGGACACGGGTTTCTCACGCCGCATTCCGACGGGGAAGGGATTGATGGCGTTCACAACGGTGGAGGAGGCCGAGGAGGCCCTGCGCTCTGTCGAGAGGGATTACGAAGCACACCAGGATGCGGCCCGCGAGGTCGCCGGGAGATATTTCTCCGACCGGCTGGTTCTGGGCCGCATTTTGGAACAGACGGGCCTTGGGGGCGGCAAATGAGCGAGATTGACGAATTGACCGGATGCTGGGACTACGACAGCTTGCCGGAGAACGTGGTTCTGGGGAAGGACTGCTTTCTGGAGCGGAAGCACTCTTTCGCGCGGTTCCGAAGCCGGAAAGAGGCCGGGCTTGTTCTGGGCGATCGTGTCCGCGTATACACCTGGACGACATTCAACGTGGAGCCGGGGGGTTCCATCGTTGTGGGGGACGACTCGATCCTGGTGGGCGCGGTGTTCATGTGCGCGGAGAGGATCGAGATCGGGAGGCGAACGGTGATTTCTTACAACGTGACGATCGCGGACTCGGACTTCCATCCCAAGGATCCCTCTATCCGCATGGCGGATGCGATTGCCAACGCCCCATTCGGCGACCGGAGCCAGCGGCCAGGCATCGTGAGCAGGCCGGTGAGAATCGGGGACGACGTCTGGATCGGGATCGGCGCGATCATTCTCAAGGGCGTGAGCATTGGACGGGGCGCGCGGGTATGCGCCGGCACGGTGGTGACGGGCGACGTGCCCGCGGGCGCGACCGTTGCGGGGAATCCCGGGAAACTGTGGGGCGAGGAGGCGGGGTGATTCCGGGACACGACTGGTTTCCGAGGGAACTGCCGGCCAACGTCCGGATTGGGGAAAGAAGCTGGCTATACAGTTCCTTTGCTCTCCTGCACTGCGTGAGCCGGCGCCAGGGGGCTGTGCGGATCGGCAACGACTCCGGGATCTACCAAGGGACGTTTTTTGAACTTGGGCCGAGAGGAGAGGTCTGGATCGGGGATTACTGCTCGATTGTGGGGGCGACGATTTGCGTCAACAGCCGGGTGGAGATCGGGGATTACGCGCTGATCGCCCACGAGGTGGTGATTGCCGATTCGCACTGGTCCGTGCCGCCGCCGGGGACGTTCGGTGTGGAGGGCGCGGCGGCGGACGGGCCGGAGGAACCGCCTGCCATTGTCGTGGGGAGAAACGCCTGGGTCGGCGCCCGCGCCGTCCTGTTGCGGGGATGCGAACTGGGCGAGGGGGCGATCGTAGGGGCGGGGGCGGTGGTGGATTTTCGTGTGCCGCCATACGCGATTGTGGCGGGCAACCCGGCGCGGATTGTGGGCTGGGCGACCCCGAAAGACGGAGGAGGGAAAGGGTGAGGATCTGCCTGGTGTCGCAGGAGTATCCGCCGGAGACCGCGCGAGGGGGGCTGGGCACGCAAACGCAGGCGAAAGCGCGCGGCCTGAGCGGACTGGGACACGAAGTCGTGGTTGTATCCGCCGCGAAGGGCGGGGTCAGGACCGAACAACAGAGCGGCGGAATCACGGTCATCCGAATCCCCGGTTTCCACCCCCGGATGGCGATCCACACCGAGGCGGCAGCCTGGCTGACCTACAGCGCGGAAGTGGCAGCCGAGGTCTGGAGGCTGCACCGGCAGAGGCCGTTGGATCTGGTGGACTTCGCGGAGTGGGGCGGCGAGGGCTATCTTCACGTCTTGAACCAGACGGCATGGAACCATATTCCAACCACGGTTCAAATCCACGGCCCGCTCGTGATGTTCGCCGAGACGATGGGGTGGCCGGAGCGCGACTCCGAAATCTACCGGGTTGGCCGCATGATGGAGGAGACTTCGCTCCGCCTTGCCGACGCGGTCTACTCTTCGAGCCGTCATTCGGCCAAGTGGTGCGCTACGCACTATGGATTGGATGAAGACCGGATCGAGGTGCTGCACACGGGAGTGGACACGGAAATGTTCCAGCCAGGCCTGGCGCCGAAGGAAGAGCGGCCCACGGTCCTGTTCGTGGGACGGCTGGAGAGGCAGAAGGGTGTCGATGTTCTGTTCGAGGCGGCGTGCGCCGTGTCCGCGGAAGTTCCTGGCTTGAGATTGCGCTTCGCAGGAGGAGACAGTTCAGGACTGGCGCCGGAACTGGAGTCTCAGGCCCGTGAGCGAGGGATGGGAGACTTGGTTGAGTTCAAGGGATACATTCCCCACAGTGAGCTTCCCTCAGAGTTCAACCGGGCGCACGTGATGGCGGCGCCATCGGTGGCGGAGGGAGGGCCCGGATTCGTCTACCTGGAGGCGATGGCCTGCGGTCTTCCCGTTGTGGGCTGCCGGGAGGGAGGCGCCTCCGAGACCATCGCCGATGGGGAGACGGGAGTGCTGGTCGAGCAGCGCAGCGTCGCCGGACTCGCCGCCGCCCTTCGGCGGCTCCTCCGGAACCCGGCCCAAGCCGCGGCGATGGGGGCCAAAGCGCGGGAGCATGTCCGGATGAACTTCGATTCGGGGAAATGCCTGGCTGCGCTGGAAGCGTTCTACCTGGAAGTAGCCGGCGCCGTGAGACCGGGGGCCAGATGAGCGGTCTACCCGCGCGCGTCCGGCTGCTGGAGGGATTCTCCGATCCCGGGATGAACGGGCCGCAGTGGAATGCTCTGCTCGGCCAGGGGAGCTCGAACACAGTATTTCTCACCTGGCAATACCAGAAAGCCTGGTGGGATTCTTTCGGACGCGGCAAGTTACTGCTGCTGGCGGCGGAGAGAGGGGGGCGGACGGTCCTCATCGCGCCGCTCTTTTGGGATGGCGGAATGGTGTTTCTGGTCGGCTCCGGAGGCTCGGATTACCTGGGCTTCGTCGGAGCGGCGGAGGACGCAGAAGCCATGGTGGCTGTGCTGGGAGCGGCACGGGAGCTGTCTCCCGAGTTTCTGGGATTCCGTTTCTACCATATGCCGGATACGTCCTCCGCCGATTCGACGCTTCACCAGGCGGCGCGGGCGCTGGGAATGTACGTTTGTGACGAGGGTGAACTTCCCGCGCCCCGGCTGGTGTTTGACGCCGGATCCAGTTCGGCTGCGGCGGTTGCCTCGAAGAAGAGCCTGGTGCGACATGAAAATGGCCTCCGGCGGGGAGGCCGGCTTGAGTTCGTCCACACGAACAGCGCCGGGGAGACAGCGCGCTGGCTTGAGGGCTTCTTTGAGCAGCACATTGGGAGGTGGTCTTCCACTCCCGATCCGAGCCTGTTCCGTGACGAAAGACAGAGGCGTTTCTACCGAACTCTGGCGGCCGTTGGCGCCGAGGCAGGCTGGCTGCGTTTCGCGGCGCTGGTTTGGGAAGGCAGTCCGGTCGCCTTTCACTACGGCTTCCATTACGCGGGGGAGTATCTCTGGTATAAGCCCAGCTTCGAGAAGGACCTCGCCAGACTCTCGCCCGGGGAAGCGCTGCTTCGCCGCCTGCTGCTGGCCGCCGCGGGGGAAGGAGCAAGAGTGTTCGATTTCGGGCTTGGCGATGAGCCGTTCAAGCGGCGTTTCTGCAACGCTATTCGGGTGGTGAGAACTTGGGGAATGTACCCACGGGGAGATTGAGAGTGAAGAACACGCTGGTCTTCAGCCCGCACCCCGATGACGAGTCCATCGGCTGCGGCGGCAGGCTGTGCGCCCACGCGTTGGCGGGCGAGCGGATCAAGATTGTCTTCCTTACGTCGGGCGAGAGCGGAGGCCACGGACGTCCGGCGGAGGACACCGCCCGCGTCCGGGAGAATGAGGCGCGCGCGGCGAGCGCGATTCTCGGCGCCGCCGAGACCGAATTCTGGCGACTGCCGGACGGGAGACTCCGGGCCACGCGAGCGCTCTCGGAGAGGATCGCCGGTACCGTGGAGAGGTTCCGCCCCGGCAGGATATACGTCACGCACGCCGGGGAGATGCACCCGGACCACCGCGCCGCATACCGGGCCGTGGCGAACGCGGTGAGGAGCCTTCGAGGTCCCCGGCCCGCGCTCGTGACGTACGAAGTCTGGACGCCTCTTCAAAAGATGACAGAGGTGGCGGACATCTCGGCGCACATCGGCCGCAAGCTCCGAGCCATCCGGGCGTACCGGACTCAGTGCCGCGTGCTCGATTTCGCGGCTGCGATGCGCGGCCTGGCCCGCTATCGCGGGGAGATGCACAGTTGGCCGGGAGGAGAGTACGCGGAGGTCTTCCTGGAAGTGGAGCCGTGATCTACCACGTCTTTGCAAACCGCTCGAACGCCGGCGACTGGTTGTCGGCCCAAGGGATACAGAAACTGCTGCGCCCGTTGAGGTCCGAAGAGCGCCTTTGTGACCGGCCCTTTGCCCCAGAGACTCTCGCCCGCCTGGAGCAGGCGCGGCAAGAGGATTTCATCGTGATCGGGGGCGGGGGACTCTTCATGGACTACTTCCAGCCGTTCTGGGAAGGGTTTCTTCCCATTGCACGGCGGGTCCCATTCTGCCTCTGGGGGCTGGGATGTTGCCAGATGAAGTGGGAAGATACCCGCCCGCCGGCCGGACTCATCCGGGAGATTGTGCATCGCAGCCGGCTCTGCGTGGTGCGGGATGAACTGACGCGAGAGTACCTGGCCGTAAGTGGCATGGACGAACCGATTCCCTGCCCCAGTCTGGCGGTGCTCGAGCCGCAGCCGGCGATGGGGAGCGGGGTGCTGCACGTGGCCAGCTACGAAGCGGACAAGCCGGAGATTTACGAGGCGACCCGCGAGGCCGCTCAGCAGTTCGCGAATCGGACGGGACGAGTCTTCCGCGAAATCAACAACCGCATTCCGGACGGGAACGCCAGCGCGCTGGGGGAGGCGATCAACGCCTACGCGCGCTCGGATGTGGTGGTCAGCGCCCGTCTCCATGGCTGCATCATCGCTTTGGGAATGGGGCGAAAGGTCCTCGCCGTGTCCAGCGACCGCAAGATCGAATCCTTCATGCGCGCGGCAGGACTTGGGGACTGGGTGGTCGATTACACATGTGTGGCCGAATTGCCGGAACGCCTGTCCGAGCTGCCCCGCCAACAGCCGCCGCTGGAATACGCAGCCAAGGCCGTGACCAGAAACCGAGCCGTAGCCGCCAGGGTTTTCGACCTGGTTCAGAAGGGCGAGGCGGGGACATGAGCGGCGGCAGGAGCCGCCCGCCAAGGGCCCTCGGCTGGCGGTTCAATGGCCCGGCGATCCGGCCGGCTTTGGAGAGCGGCGCCAGCCGCTGTCTTGCTGGCAAGCCGGGGCGGCTTGACCGCGGGGGGAACATGGGGTTTCCCTGCCTGTCTTTCGGAAGAATATATCTTTTAAAATCAATATATTAGATAGGAGTTGCGCCGGTTACGGGGCGCTGTCTGCCCGCTGGGCCGGGGGCCGTGGGCGAAGGCTTGCAAGTTTATATTGATATGCTTATAATATCTGATAGTGAGGCACTAAAGTATGGACATCAATCGGTTCACGGAGAGAGCGCAGCAGGCGCTGCAAGCGGCGCAGTCGGCGGCGGTGCGGTATGGACATCAACAGGTTGATGTGGAACACGTGTTCGCGGCGCTCCTGCTCCAGGAGGGGGGGCTGGCGGGCGCGATTTTCAACAAGGCGGACGTGGCGGCGCCGCCGGTGCTGCGGGCAGTGGAGCAGGAACTGGAGCGTCTGCCGAAGGTTTCGGGGCCGTCGGGGCCGCCGGACCAGATCTATGTAACGGGGCGGCTGAACCGGCTGATCGTGCAGGCCGAAGAAGAAGCGCGGCGTCTGAAGGACGATTACATTTCGGTCGAGCACCTGCTGCTGGCCATGACCGAGGACGGCGGGGCGGCGGGCCGGATCCTGAAGCAGTTCGGGGTTACGCGCGAGCGGCTGATGCGCGCGTTGCAGGAGGTGCGCGGCAACCAGAGGGTGACCACGCCGACGCCGGAGAGCACCTACCAGGCGCTGGAGCGATACGGGCGGGACCTGACGAAGCTTGCGGAACAAGGGAAGCTGGATCCGGTCATCGGGCGGGACGAAGAGATCCGGCGCATCATGCAGGTTCTTTCGAGGCGCACGAAGAACAATCCGGTGCTGATCGGCGAGCCGGGCGTGGGGAAGACGGCCATCGTGGAGGGTCTGGCGCAGCGGATCGTGCGCGGGGACGTCCCGGAAGGGCTGAAGAACAAGCGGGTGGTGGCGCTCGACATGGGGGCGCTGATCGCGGGCGCGAAATTCCGGGGCGAGTTCGAGGAGCGGCTGAAGGCGGTGCTGAAGGAGGTGCAGTCTTCGGAGGGCGACATTATTCTATTCATCGATGAGTTGCACACGGTGGTGGGCGCCGGTAAGGCCGAAGGCGCGATGGATGCGGGAAACCTGTTGAAGCCGATGCTGGCGCGGGGCGAGCTGCATTGCATCGGGGCCACGACCTTGGACGAGTACCGGAAGCACATTGAGAAGGATGCGGCGCTGGAGCGGCGTTTCCAACCGGTCCTGGTGGACCAGCCCACGGTGGAGGACACGATTTCGATCCTGCGGGGCTTGAAAGAACGCTACGAGGTACACCACGGAGTACGCATCAAGGACAGCGCGCTGGTTTCGGCGGCGGTGCTTTCGAACCGCTATATATCGGACCGGTTCCTGCCGGACAAGGCGATTGACCTGGTGGACGAGGCGGCGGCGCGCCTGCGGACGGAGATCGATTCGATGCCGGCGGAACTGGACGAGCGGCTGCGGCGGACGATGCAGCTTGAGATCGAGCGCGAAGCGCTGCGGAAGGAGAGCGACACGGCATCGAAAGAGAGGCTGGCGAAGCTGGAGAAGGAGCTGGCCGATTTGAAGTCCGAGTCGGACGCGCTCAAGGCGCAGTGGCAGGCGGAGAAGGACGCGGTCCAGAAGCTCCGGTCGCTGCGGGAACAGATCGAGCAGACTCGTCACGAAATCGAGATGGCGGAGAGGCAATACGACCTGAACAAGGCCGCCGAGCTGAAGTACGGCCGACTGACGGCTCTGGAGCGGCAACTCCAGGAGGCGGAGAAGGGGCTGGCGGGAAAGCAGGGGCAGGCGCGCCTGCTGAAGGAGGAGGTGGACGAAGAGGACATCGCGGAGGTTGTCAGCCGGTGGACGCACATTCCGGTCTCGAAGCTGCTCGAAGGCGAGCTCCAGAAGCTGCTCCATCTGGAGGAGGAACTGCACAAGCGGGTGGTCGGGCAGGACGAAGCGGTGCAGGCGGTGGCGCAGGCGGTGCTGCGGGCGAGGTCGGGGCTGAAGGATCCGAACCGGCCGATCGGAAGTTTCATATTCCTGGGGCCGACGGGCGTAGGGAAGACGGAACTGGCGCGGGCGCTGGCCGAGTTCCTGTTCGACGACGAGCGGGCGATGATTCGCATCGACATGTCGGAGTACCAGGAGAAACACACGGTGGCGCGGCTGATCGGGGCGCCTCCGGGTTATGTGGGTTTCGAGGAGGGAGGGCAACTCACGGAGGCGGTGCGAAGGCGGCCGTATTCGGTTATCCTCTTCGATGAAATCGAGAAGGCGCACCATGACGTTTTCAACGTGCTGCTCCAGATTCTTGACGATGGGCGCCTGACGGACGGGCAGGGCCGGACGGTCGATTTCCGGAACACAATTGTGACGATGACCTCCAACATCGGAAGCCACCGGATTCTGGGGTACCGGGGCGCGTTCGACGGCCCCGGCTACGAGCAGATGAAGGAAGCCGTTCTGGAGGAGATGCGGCGGACGTTCCGGCCGGAGTTTTTGAATCGCGTGGACGAGATGATTGTCTTCCATGCGCTGAGCGAGGAGCATCTCAGCCAGATCGTGCGGATCCAGTTAGGCCATTTGCGGTCGCGGCTGGCGGACCGGCACATCACGCTGGATCTGACCGAGGAAGCCGCCCGGCACCTGGTGCGGGCGGGATACGATCCGAATTACGGCGCGCGGCCGCTGAAGCGGGCCATACAGCGCGAGATCGAGACGCCGCTGGCGCGGCTGATCCTGAAAGGGGAGATCCGGGACGGCCAGAAGGTTTCCGCCGGGCTGGATCCAGGCCGGGGCGAATTGGTGTTCTCGGCCCAGGAGGCGCCGGCGGGGGCCGCGAAGGGGGGAGCGGACTAAGCCATGTCAGAGAGACACAAACGCAGGCCGGCCCTGCTGGGGTCCACGCCGCAACAAGGATTCGGCGGCGCCTGGCAGCCGGCGGTGGATATTTACCGCACGCGGACGGGGTGGCTGCTGAAGTTCGAACTGGCCGGCGTGACGGAAGACGATCTTGGGGTGGAGGTGAGCGGCCATCACCTCAAGGTGACGGGCGTGCGGCGCGATTGGAGCATTGAGGATTGTTGCGCGCACTACGCGATGGAGATCGCTTACAACCGCTTTGAACGCGTGGTCGAATTGCCGTGCGATCTGGAGAAGTCCCGTCTGGACCTCGAGTTAAGAAACGGAATCCTGTTTGTCCGTGTGACGAGTGAAGGAGGCCGCCCTTGAACGAACAACTCAAGACATTGCCGCTGTTGCCATTGAAGAACAGTGTTCTGTTCCCGCACCTGGTCATGCCCCTGTCGGTCGGCCGGCCCGCCTCCGTCGCCGCGGTGGAGGCGGCGCTCAGCACGGAAGAAAAGGAACTGGTCATCGTCGCGCAACGAGACAGTTCCGTGGAGTCGCCCTCCCTAGCCGATCTCTATCCGGTTGGGGTGAAGGCCGTCATCAAGCGCATGACACGGCCCACGGAAGACACCATGGAGCTGATCGCCCTGGGCGTGGACCGGGTGAATCTCCTGCGGCTGGAGGCGGATGAGCCTTACCTGAAGGTTGTCGCCCAGCCCCTGCCGCTGCCCACGGACGCCGGGCCGGAGGTCGAGGCGCTTCATCACGAGGTCATGGAGCTGGCCTCCAAGGCCCTGAGCCTGGCGCAACCTCAGGCCCCCCAGGAGCTGGGCCGCCTGCTCATGGCGACCGACGACCCGTTGCGGCTGGCCTTCCTGCTGGCCTCGATGTTCAGCCTCGAGGTGAGCAAGGAGCAGGCGCTGCTCGAGTCGCAGACCCGCGCCGACGCGCTGCGGCTCACCCACTCTTACCTTGCCCATGAGCTTCAGGTGCTGGAACTGCGGAGCAAGATCGCCTCGGCCGCGCAGACGGAGATGGGGAAGGAGCAGCGCGAGTACTTCCTGCGGCAGCAGTTGCGGGCGATCCAGCAGGAACTGGGCGAGAAGAATCCGGAGCAGGCTGACGTGGACATGCTGCGGGAGAGGCTCGAGAAGGCGGACCTTCCCGAGGAGGTCCGGAAGGAAGCCGACCGTGAGCTGTCGCGGCTGGAGCGGCTTCCCTCCAGCTCACCGGAATACCACGTCACCCGCACCTACCTCGAATTCGTGCTGGAGCTGCCGTGGCGGGTGGCGACGGAGGATCAGCTTGACATCGCCAAGGCGAGGGAGGTGCTGGATGCGGACCACTACGACCTGAAGGAGGTCAAGGAGCGGATTCTGGAACACCTGGCGGTGCTCAAGCTGAATCCTGGAGCGAAGGCGCCGATTTTGTGCTTCGTCGGGCCGCCGGGAACGGGGAAGACGTCGCTGGGCCAGTCGATCGCCCGGGCCTTGGGCAGAAAGTTCGAGCGCATGAGCCTGGGCGGGATGCACGATGAAGCGGAGTTGCGGGGGCACCGGCGGACGTACATTGGCGCGATGCCAGGGCGCATCATCCAGGCGATCCGGCGGGCGGGGGCCAACAACCCGGTTCTGATGCTGGACGAGGTCGACAAGCTGGGACGCGATTTTCGGGGGGATCCGGCGTCGGCGCTGCTGGAGGTGCTGGACCCGGAGCAGAACAAGACGTTCCGCGACAACTATCTGGACCTGCCGTTCGACATCTCGAAGGTGTTCTTCATCACCACGGCGAACACGCTGGAGACGATTCCGCGGCCGCTGCTGGACCGGACGGAACTGCTGCGGCTTCCGGGCTACAGCGAAGAGGAGAAGCTGGAGATTGCCAGGAAGTACCTGATTCCCCGCCAGCTCAAAGAGACGGGCCTGACGGCGGAGCAATGCGTGATCGGCGACGGCGTGGTGCGGCGCATCATCAGCGGATACACGCGCGAGGCGGGGCTGCGGCAACTGGAGCGCGGCATCGGCCGGGTGGCTCGCAAGGTGGCGCTGCGGTTTGCGGAGGGGCAGGGAGAGGCCGTGACCGTGCAGCCGGACCAGCTTGCGGACATGCTGGGTCCGGAGCGGTTCCATCCGGAGCAGCTCAGGAAGCAATTGCAGGCGGGCGTGGCCGCGGGCCTGGCGTGGACCGAGACCGGCGGTGAGGTGCTGTATGTGGAGGCCACATTGCTGCCGGACGGGAAGGGGCTGACGCTGACGGGACAGCTCGGAGAGGTGATGCAGGAATCGGTGAAGGCGGCGCAGAGTTACATCTGGTCGCACGCCGATGAGTTCGGGATCGACCGGGCGAGCTTCAAGGATTACGGTGTCCATGTGCATGTGCCGGCGGGGGCGATTCCCAAGGACGGGCCGTCGGCCGGAGTGACGATGGCTACGAGCCTGGTTTCGCTCTACACGAAGACCACGGTGCGCAGCGACACGGCGATGACCGGAGAGATCACGCTGACGGGGATGGTGCTGCCGATCGGGGGGGTGAAGGAGAAGGTGCTGGCGGCGCGGCGTTCGGGGATGAAGCGGGTGATCCTGCCGCGGCCGAATCAAACCGATTTGCGGGAACTGCCGGAGGACGTTCGGGCGGAGATGGAGTTCGTGTACGCGGACCGGATTGAAGACGTGCTGGCGGCGGCGATCCCGGAGCTGGCGGAGAAGCTGCACCAACCGGCCGGCGGGTGATCGCGGAGGGGCTGAACCTCGGGCGGGCGCGGCGCCGCGGCGCTCCTGAGCGCGGCCTCTTTCCTGGAAGCGCAGGAGCAGGAATTGGCGGAGCGGCCGCTGTTGCCGGCGCAAGCTTCCGATCTGAAGCGTGACTGGCCGGCCGTTCGGAAACAGGATTCGATGGCAGACCGAAGATCGCCGGCCAGCCTGCTACCGAGAGAGTCCTACTGCCCTTGTCTTGGCAGCACCGGATTGCAGACAGGCCACGGGGCAAAACCCAGGTTTCGATTCTCGCGGTCCACCCACAGATAGTCCGGCTCGCTTGAGCCGAACTGGATCTCCAAGATCACTCCCCCGGCGCAGCCGCGTGTCTTTACAATCTTCCGGGAGGCCACATTCGAATGCGCGCTGCCGGGGCCCCAGTCTTCCAGAAACTTCTCCATGGTGTAGTCCCGGCAGGGGGACTCGGGCGTGCAACCCCAAAGCGCGTAGGCGGCCTGGTAGTCTTTTCTTTCAAGAAGTTCGAAAAAGAGTTTCGCCTGACGCACTTCGCGATAGTTGCGGAATGTGAAGTAGAGCGCCAAACCCGCGGCCAGCAGAACCACCCCCGCCAGAACCGCCCGCTTGATCCGCCGCAGGCGTTTCTCTTCACCCGCGCCGTAAGTTTCCAGAAAACCGGACATGGCCGCTATTTCACAGGGTAAGCCTTGTCGTAGGCCGCGGTGGCCTCCTTGGTAATGTCCAGCGCCGGCTTGTGAAAGACCGTGTCGTTCAAGTCGAATACCAAGTCCAGCCCCTTCTCTTCGGCCAGCTTGTCGATCACCGTCTTGAGCCTCTGGCTGGCGCGTCCGAGGATCTCATTGCGCTCGCGATCGACATCCGCTTGCAGGTCCTCGCTGAATCTCTGCAATTCGCGCTGCTTGCGCTGCGCCTGCATGTTCATTTCGTTCTGGGCCTGGGGCGTCAGCTTGCTGCCCAGGCTCTCGAGTTGCTGCTGGATGGTCTGCAACTCTTTCTGGAGCTTCTGGAACTGGTCCTGGCGCGGCTTGAACTTGGCCTCCAGTTCCGCCTGCGCCTTCTTGATCTCCGCCGTTTCCGAAAGGGCCGACTGGGTGTCGACGACCGCCACTTTGATCTGCCCAAAAGCCACCGAGGCCGCAGCCAGGGGCAGGCAGAGCGCCAGCAGCCGCCGCACGCCGTTTAAACGCAACATGATACGCACGCTCCTGATATGGTTTGCACTATTCAGGTTAGCACGGAGAGACGGGCCGATCCGGCCAGCCTGGCATCACCCTTCGCGGGGCGGCGGGCCGCGGGTGCTGGCAGCCGATGGCGGGTGATATTCTCGTTTCTTACAAGTGTTCAGCCGCCGCCACCGCAAGCTTCGAGTCCTGTTCGGCCTGTCGGATGCCTTTTTTACACTGATCGCTTTCGAGGCGGCGTACTTTACCCGCGTCCATCTTCCGTTGGAGCGGCCCTTTTTCTTCACGTTCGATTTCCGGCTTCTCCTGGAAGGCTTTGTGATGCTGGCCGTCCCGCTATTGGGGCTGGGGCTGCGGATCTACGACCGTCTGGAGGCGGCGGGCCCGCGCCGCATCCTGTCCGACATCCTGCGGCAATGCCTGCCCGCGCTGGCGTCGCTGATCTTTTTCCAGTACCTGGTCCATCGGGAGTTTCCCGTCAGCCGGATGTTTGTCGGGCTGTTCGGCGCGTATCTTGCAGTGCTGCTGTCGGCGTTCCGGCTGAGCTCGGGCCGGCTGATCCGGGCGGCCAGCCAAGAATTCGGCGCGCAGCACTTCGTACTGGTGGCTGGACTCGGAGGAACGGCGAGACGGCTGGCGGAGGAATTGGAACGATCGGCGCGCTACGGGGTCCGGCTGCTGGGCTTTTTGAGCGTGAGCCAGGAGGCCGCTCCCGCCGAGGTTCCGCTCAGCGGCAGCCGCCACCAGGTGTATCCCCTGGCGCAACTGCCGGAACTTCTACAGCGCCAGGTGGTGGACGAGATCGTCTTTGCCGTGGAGCGGGACAGGCTGGCGGAACTCGAAGAGGTCTTCCTGCTGTGCGACGAGGAGGGAGTCCGCACGCGGGTTGCGGTGGATTTCTTTCCGCATGTAAACAGCCGGCTCTATCTGGAACGTCTGGGGAGCATTCCGCTGCTGACCTTCTCGGCCGCCCCGGACGACCAACTGCTGCTCATGGTGAAGCGCGTCACGGACATTCTCGTGTCGCTGGCCGGCCTGGTGGCGCTCTCGCCGTTCCTTCTGGCGGTGGGATTGCTGGTGCGGGCGACGTCGCCCGGCCCGGCGATTTTTCGCCAGGTGCGATGCGGGCTGAACGGCAGGCGATTTGTGCTGTACAAGTTTCGCTCGATGTGCCGGGACGCCGAGCAGCGCCAGTCGGAACTGCTCCACCTCAGTTCCAAGTCGACGGCCTTCAAGCTGCGGGACGACCCGCGGCTGACGCCGATCGGGCGCTGGCTGCGAAAGTTCAGCATCGACGAGTGGCCCCAGTTGTGGAACGTTTTGCGGGGCGACATGTCGCTGGTGGGGCCGCGTCCGCCCGTACCGGAGGAAGTGGAGAAGTACCTGCGCTGGCAGCGCAGGCGCCTGCGCATGAGGCCGGGCCTGACCTGCCTATGGGCGCTGGCCGGCCGCGACCATCTCGATTTCGACACCTGGATGCGGCTGGACATGCAGTACATCGACAACTGGTCCCTGGCGCTGGATTGGAAGATTCTGCTACAAACGATACCGAGGGTGATCACCGGGAAAGGGGCGTATTGACCATGCATCTGGTTCCGACGGCGGAGGAAGTGATCGAACTGTTCGAGCAGACGGGCGCTCTGCGGCGGGGCCACTTCGAGTATCCGAACGGCCTGCACGGCGATGAGTACCTTCAGGTGGCTCTGGCGATGCGCTACTACCAGCACGCGAAGATCCTGAGTGTCGGCCTGAGCCGGCTGGTTCGCACCAACCCCGAATTGCACGCCATGATCCCGAAGCTCTCCATCGTATCTCCCGCCACCGGCGGCCTGCCCGTGGCCTACGGCGTTTCCGAGGCGTTGCGCGCCCACCAGGTCTACTGGGCCGAACGGGAGAACCCGGGAGAGCCGATGCGATTCCGCCAGTATCTGGAGCAGGTTCCGGGCGAGAAGGTTCTGCTTGTCGACGACATCATGCGGACGGGCGCCAAGCTGTCCGAGCTGAAAACGCTGGTGGAATCCAAGGGCGGGGTGGTTGTGGGGATCGCCGTGATCGTGTATCAGCCCGCGCCGGGCGCGCCGGATTTCAGTCCGCTGCCGTTCTACTACCTGGCGAAGCTGGACCACATCCGTTACCGGGACGCCGCCTCCTGTGATCTGTGCCGGCAAGGCGTGCCGCTGGAGAAGATCAGGGTGTGAAGGGCTGTTCCGGAATGGCCGGTCCGAAGCGAGCGGCAAGGGTGGCTCGCGAACTGCACGTGCATTTTGGCGCAACGAAGCCGTGTGGGCTGATCGCAGGCGGACCCTACGAGCCTGGCAGCGGCTTCAGGTTCAATTGGTATTGGCCGCTGGGCTCGACGGTCACCGCCTCGGCTTTGGATTCCAGAGGCTTCAGCAACTCCGGATCGAGCCAGGCGCCGGTCTCGATGTCCTCCCAGGCGTAGGCTTTGTAGTCGCCCGGGTCGACATTCTTGATCGTGAACCGCCCATATTGGTCGCTGACGGCGGATTTGTAGAACTGGTTCTTCTCGCGGCGCTTTTCCGATTTGGGGACGAGAACGACCGTGGCGCCGCCGACAGGTTTGTTGTCCGCATCGGTTACCGAGCCGGTGACGGTTCCCGCCCGGCCGCTGACAACGATGGTGAGGCGCTCGCCCAGGCCTTTGGCCAGATTCAGGCCGGATTCGAGGACCTCCTGCGAGCCCAGGTGCGCGGACTTGACGTAGAAGCCGTCGGGCAGACCGGTGATGGAAAGGTTGGCGGCGTCGGGGTAAATGTCTGTGAGTTTGAACGTTCCGTCCTCGGAGACGCGGCCCTCGGATCTTGTGCCGAAAGCGACCGGCGCGTTGCCCGCGATAAGCAACGCGGAAGCGGACGGGCCACTCACCGTGACTCGGATCACGCTGAGATCCATTTGGCTCGAACCATCCAATCGAACCTCTCCTTGAATCTCGGAGCCTGGCAGCAATTGAATTATGATGTCAGAGAGATCACGATCCCCTATGTCAATTTCTTCGCTTCCGGCGTAAGACCGTCCCTGCTCACTCATGCCCACCGCAAGCAGATAGCGTCCGGCAGCGATGCCCTGAATGGTAAAAGCGCTCTGTTTGGGCTCCAGCACAACAAAGCGTGGAAGGTAGAGCGTCGGGTTTCTGGCGGCCGCTGCAGACCGCAGGCTTGCGATCATGCGACCGGTCACTCCGGTCAAGTTCTGGACTTGCGCTGTCACTCGGAAAGCCCTTGCTTTGGTCATGGTGAAGCCGACGCCGGTCAACTCGGCGCCGCCAATGACTTCCACCTGGGTCGCAGCACTCTCGTCGGTGGTGCCTGGATAGTACACCGGCGGGTAGATGTATTCCGCACGCGAACCGCTTTGGCCGGTATCCACGCTCCCGGAGATGCTGGACGCAGCCCGCACGAAGTACCGCCCCGGCTCGAGGCCGAACAACCGGTAATTTCCCTGGTCGTCCGTGCTGGCGGAATTGGTGGTGGTCAACTGCCGTTCTCCGCCGGAAAAGCGAAAGCGCATGGCCTGGACAGAGGCCCGCTCCACGGGGTCGCCGTATTCATCAACGACTTTGCCGGTGATTACGCCGCCGCGCAGCAGCCGGAATTCCAGGCCGGTCATGTTCTGGCGAGGAACAAGCGTGAGTTGCGTGCCTGGACGGCCCCGGGCGCGGGATCCGTATTCCATTTCCGGATAGCCCGCGCGGGCCGCGACGAGTTTGTAGGCGCCTGGGGCGATCCCTCTCACGGCGAACCCGCCCTCCTTGTCCGTCGAGGTTGCATAGGAGGTCCGGCCCGCCTGGGAAGCGCCCGAGGCAGGCCGGAGAGTGACGCTGGCGTTTCTTAGGGCCTCACCGGTAGAAGCGTCCACCACCCTGCCTTCGATGGAGCAAGCCTCTTTGGGGTCCGGCTCCGCCTGAGGGGTGGCGGGCAGACGAGCCGGGACTTGAATCCAAAGCGGGAGGGGGAGCAGCAGAGTCGCGACATGCAATTTTAGATTCATTTCACTCTCCTGATCACCGCCCTAACGGTCAGCCGCGCGGCTTGATGGACCCAAGCCCCGACACGAGTAGCGAGGCGACCCGGGCGGGCGCGGGCGCTACAGCGCCGTGACGCGCCGGCGCCTTCCACCCGTAGCTCGGGTCCCCTGGCGCCCTGTTTCCAAGGCGGTGATTGCACCATGTGCTGCCGGGCAGCCCTTCGTGTTCTTCCCATGGCGGTTTGATTCGCGCTCCTCTGGAACCGTTACGGCATGGCGAACGGGACTTCTACTACGGTGACGACCTCCACTGGCTGGCCGTTGAGCAGGACCGGCCGGTAGCGGTATTGACGGACGGCCTCTTGAGCCGCCGGAACCAAGAGCGGGTGCCCGCTGACCAACGTCATGTGTTGGATTCGGCCATCGGCGCCGATGACGACATTGAATCTCACCACACCCGAAATGCGCGCAGCGCGGGCCATTGGCGGATACTCCGGCTCGACTTTAAATAGCAACCCGCTGGCCTGCACCCCTTCACCGACACGGATGCGCTGAACTCCGGGAGTGGCAGGAGGAGAAGGCTGTGCGGGGATTCCCTGCGGCTCGTCCAGAAGTCGAACGAACAGTCTCAAGGGGTAATCTGCACCTGGGGCTGTGGGGGGCGATTGCGCCAATGGCATCACGATCAGGTGACGGTCCAGGTCTTTCAGCAGGGAGGCTATTTCTTGATTCACTTCGCGCGAGTAGTGCCGTCCCTGGAACGGGGTCAGCTTCTCCCGCACCATGCCTTGCAATGATTCGGGGAGGGCCGAAACATCTATCTCCTGGACCATAGCCGGCGGTGATTGGAGCGGCGACACTGTGGCGCCACCGCCCGTCCGCGGAGCCGGTGGTGGCGGCGGCGCAACCTCCACCGCCACCGGCTGTGGGGTGACCTCGGGAACAACCACCAGCGGGCTGCGCCACGGCTGCACCAGCGGCAGCAACAGGCAAACGGCCAGCAACGCCTGGCCGAACCAAAGGCGTCCCCGCGGATCCTCGGCCCGCAGCAACCACTGGAAGGCCGCCCCGGCTCCGACGACTGCCCCTGCCTGGAGAGTCCAGCAGAGAAGATTGTCCAAGAACACGCCGGAGGTCACGACTTCCTCTCTTTCTCCTCCAGAAGACGGGCGATCTCGTCCAGCTCTTCCCGGCTCACCCGCTTGTCTTCCACGAGGTGGACCAGAAGAGGCTTGGCGGATCCTTCAAAGACCCGGTTCAAAAACTCCCGCACCATCGACCCAACGACTTTCATTCTTGGCTGGGCAGCGCGGTAGAGGTACGCCTTGTCCCTCTTGCTCTTGTTCAGGAATCCCTTGTTCTCCAGTATCCCCATCGTCGTCATCACGGTCGTATAGGCGATCTTGCGCCGCTTGAGGAGTTCCTCATAAACATCGCGCACGGTCGCGGCGCCGCGCTCCCAAACGATACGCATGATTTCCAGCTCAGCCGCGGTCAGAACACGCCTTTGGACAACCATACTAAATCTTTAGTACGAAATAAACAGTTTGTCAAGGGAAAAACATCAGGCGGCCACCGCCGGCAGGACTCTTTGAAGTGTCTGGCTCCCGGTTCACGCCACCTTAAGCGGTGCGGCGGATTTGTGGCGAAAGGGTTGGGCGGGCGCCGGGCCCGGGTTTACTGGTCCGGCTCTTGAGCCAAAGTCGCTGCCTCCAGGGCGTCTGACATCGGCGTGGCCGTGGACCCCCTCGAGCCTGTGCCCGAAGGGCTTCTGGCGAACATCCCGTATGCTCTGGAGGCGAGCCGGGTGCTGTATCCGGCCGACACGGTGGATTTGAGCTGCTTGGGGTCCGAGTTCAGGCGAGTCGTTCAGACCGGGGGGATTCCAGGGGGAGAGTGAACCTGAGGCTGAAGATTACCGGACAAGCGCAGCCAACAACAACGCGAGGGCCGCTCCCCCGTCCTGCCGAGAGCGGCCCTCCGGGATGAATTTGATCCCGCCAGCCGGACGGTCTGTTCTTGCCTTCAAGCCAGCGGTGTCTGGCGCTGAATGAAATGCAGAATGTTCCCGTCGGGGTCGGTGAAGAAGACCGTTTTGACGCCCTTGGAGTCGGCCGGTTCGGTCAGGAAGTTCACGTTCCTGGCCTTGATCTTCCCGAGTTCAGACTCGAAGTCGTCCACGGTGAGCGCCAAATGGCGCAAGCCCGGAGTCTTCATCTCAGCGGGTAATGCGTCGCCTTCCGAAAGGATGATCTCGAGCATGGTGCCGTCGGGGGCCTTCACAAATACGGCCTTGCCCGAGTTGTAGACGATTACGAAGCCAAGCGCGTCAACGTACCACTGGGCCAGTTTCTGAGGGTCCGGGGAAGCGATCGCAGTATGCTCAATTCCTGTCACCATAATCATCCATTCTATAGAAGGCCGCCCCGGGACGCACAGCGGATCCGGCCTCGCGCCGCGAAGCGGTAGACTGGATCTTCCGGAGGATGAAAACAGGATGAAACACACGATGAGCGCCGTTCTGACGCTGCTTGCCGCCTGCCTGCTCGTCCACGCCGCCGTGCAGGATGAAGTCTTGCAGGCGGAAAAGGCCTGGGCCAATGCGATTCTCAAAGGCGATCACGCCGCTCTCGACAAGCTCCTGGCCGAGGATCTGATCTACACGCATTCCAGCGCGGTTGTGGAAAGCAAGAGTGTGTATTTCGGCAAGATCAAGTCCGGGGCGCTGAAATACGAGATGCTGGAGCATGAAGACGTCACCGTCAAGCCTTACGGCGACGCCGCGATTCTGCACTCGAAGATCCGGATGAAGGGCGTCTCGGACGGGAATCCGTTTACGGCGTACGCCGTGATGACTCACGTTTGGGTGAAGCAGGGCGGCGTCTGGAAACTGGCGGCGCACCAGGCTACGCGCCTGCCCTGACGCGGGGAGGCCTTTCGGCGGCGGAACGAGCGGCGCCGGAAGAGCAGTTGGTCTGTTGCGCGCGCTCAGGCGGCCTTGGCGGCGGGAAGCCTCTTGACTTTGGCCAGGCCGGCGCCTTCCAGCAACCGGATCACGGGCCATGCCAGGTCGATTTCCCTGGCGCGCTGGGAGAACTTGGCGGAGGTCGGATACTGGTGGTGGTTGTTATGCAGACCCTCCCCGCCGGTCAGCAGCGCCACCCATCCGAGGTTCGTGGCCAGGTTGTCGAAGTTGCGGTAGCCCACCTGGTGGCAGAGTCCGTTGATGGATGCGCTGAGCAGAACGTAGATCACCATCTGCAAGGTCATCGCGGCCGCGCCCCACGCCGGGCCGAACATCAGCATGAACACGCCGAAGCCGAGCACGATCCCGTAGCTTGCTTGCGGAATCCGGTCGAGCAAGTCCGGCTTGTAGTCCGGCGTGTACTTCCGCACCGTCGCCGGGTTGGCGGCCTCTTTGCGGTAGTAGAAGTAGTTGCCCAGCATGATGCGCCACAGCCCGACCAGATAGGGACTATGCGGATCGCCTTCCTGGTCCGAAAACTGGTGGTGCTTGCGATGCACCGCCACCCACTGCCGGGGGATCAGGCCGGTGAAAACGAGCAGGTGAAGATGCATCAGGAACGCCACGGCGGGATGCAGTTCCATGGCTCTGTGGGTGAGGGTGCGGTGCAGGTAAATGGTGGTGCAGAAAACGGTGATTTGAAGCACCCCAAAAGTAATCAGGGACATCCAAAGCAGACTCATCAATCTCCGAAGCTCCAGTTCGAACGGCGGGTGTACGGCACGAGACCGCCTACCCGAACCGGAAATCGGAACGATGGCAGCCCCAGGACTGATCCCAGTGTAGCAGAGCCGGTGCGGGCAGGATCAGCGCAGCGCCGCCATCAGGTCTCCCGTCTGTTTCAGCAGATTCAGGCGGACCGTTTCGAGAGTGTAATTGGCGTCCAGAAAAGCCATCCATTTCTCGTCCTCCGCCTGCCGGGCCTGTTCGACATCGCGCAGCGACGCGCGGCCCTCCTCCATCCGCGCCAGCAGCACCGACAGTTGATCTCGCGCCAGGTCCAGCTCCAGCCGGGCCACGTCGCGGGCGGATTCGGCCTGCCTGACCTGCTGATATAGCCTCCGCGCCTCGATCACCAGGCGATTGCGGGTGGTTTGCATCTCAACCCGCAAGCCCGCCGCTTCCGCCGCGGCCTGCGCGGTCCGGGCATCCACCGCGGGACCGGCAAAGAGCGGGATCTGCACCGCCACGCCAAGCTGCCCGTTGTGTCTTTGAAATTTGCTGAAGAAGTCTTCGTAGTTGTTATAGCGGCCGAGCAGGGAGTACTGAGCCACCAGATCCACCCGGGGCAGCTTCGCCGCCTTCTGCGCGCTAATTTCGAAGCCCTTGGCCGTCAGCGCCGATTCCAGGCGCCGCAGTTCCTTGCTGCTGGCCACAGCCGCTTCGGCGCAAGCCTCTTCGCTGTCGGGGGTCGCCAGACCGGCGCGCTCCTCGGCCGCCACCCGCACCGGCTCGTCGGCGTCCAGCCCCAGCAAGGCGCCCAACATGCTTTCGGCGTAAGCTCGGTCGTTCTCCGCGGCCAGCAGACGCTGGCGCGCCCGCGCCAGATCCAACTCCGCGCGCTTGGCTTCCACCGGGAGTTCCCTGCCCTCACTCACCCGAGCCTGAACCGTGGCGGCGACCTTCGAAAGGCTGTCCACCTGCCGCCGGAGAAATTCGGCGGACCGGGCCGCCCGTTCAGCCTCCAGATAGGCCAGGGCCGTGCGCAGCGCAATCTCCTCCCGCTTGGCGGCGGTTCCGATGGCGGCGCCGCGGGCCGATTCGCGCACGCCGGCCACCAGGTGCGTCTGGGTCCGGTTGAAGACGAACTTCGACGCCTGCGCCTGGATAATGGAGGGACTGGAGCCCTCAATGCTCATGGGAAACCCGCTGCTGTAGGCAAGTCCGCTGCCGACGGTCACTTTGGGATCGAAGGGATCGCGGGCCACCCGCACGGCCTCGGCCGCTTTCGACTCTTCCAGGCGCGCCAGCTTCAGCTCGGGATTCTGCTGCAAGGCCAGATCCACAGCCTGACGAAGCGTAACGGTTCGCGGCTGCGCAAAAGCGGCGCAGCAGGAGAGAAGCAAAATGAAAGCAGTTTTGCGCATAAGGGACCTCCACACTACTCGTAGCGAAGCGCTTCCGTCGGATTCAGCCGCGCGGCGCGATTGGCCGGCAGCAATCCGAACACCAGACCCACAAGACAACTCACGGCGAAGGCCACCAGAATCGAGGTGGCGGATATCGGGATATGCACTCCTTCGGCGAAATACCGCACGCTGAGCGGCCCGCCCACGCCCACCACGATGCCCACCAACCCGCCGGCGAGACTAAGAATGACGGCCTCCAATAGAAACTGGAGCAGGATGTCCTTCCTTGTGGCCCCGACCGACATCCGCACGCCGATCTCCCGTGTTCGCTCGGTCACCGTCACGAGCATAATGTTCATGATCCCGATGCCGGAGATGATCAGGGCGATCGCCGAAATCAGGATCAGCACCAGGGTGAGAATCAGCGCGATGTTGCTGGCCGCGTCCAGAATCGCGGTGAGGTTCTCCACCGTATACCGCGCTCCGGGCCTGTGCCGGCCCTCCAGGATCCGCCGGACCTCCTCGGTCACGGCGGGAACGTCCTCGGGACTGCGCGCCTGCACATACATCGGGTCGATGCGCTCGACGGGCGTGAAGTAGCGGATCACCGTGATGGGGACCAGGATCGTCTCACCCGAGAGCTCGGACAGGCCGAAACTCGCCACCCGCTCCTTGAACGTGCCGATCACGGTGAACTGGATCCCGTGGACCTTAAGGACCTGGCCGATGCTGGCCTGCTGGCTTCCATAGAGCCGGATCGCCAGCTTCTCGGTCAGGAGCGCGACCTTTTGACGCAGCGACACGTCGCTCCAGTCCATGAAACGCCCCGACAGGAGCGCCAGGTTGCGCACGGCCGGATAGAACTCGTCGGAACCGATGACCTTGATGTCTTCCTCGCGGCCCGCGATCACCATCCGGTCGTACTGGGTCATGACTCCCGTGGCGGCCACGATGCGCGGGCCGAGCCGCTGCCGCACATCCTCCACATCCGCCAGCTTGACGAAATCGGCCTCGACCTCGGTCCCGGCCTGTCCCGCCGTCTCGTAATAGGCGTAGATCATATTGGAGCCGATCCCGCGGATCTGCTCCAGAATGTAGTCGCGGCTGGTCAGGGAGATCGTCACCACGAGGATGACGGACGCATTCCCGATGACCATTCCCAGCGCGGTAAGCAGGGAGCGGACGCGGTTCGCTCCCAGAGCGCGAATGCTGAATCGAAATGCCTCACCCAGGCGCATGGAAGGTCTAACTGGTCCTCGCTTGTCTCAGGAGCTTCTCGGCCTCGCTGCGGGGAGGGTCTTCCGGCGTCAGGGGGGAATTCAGGTACCGCACCAGGAGCTCGCGCGCCTTGTCAAGGTTGCGCCCGGACTCGACATAGGCCTTGGCGCGTTCGAACATCACCTTGGGGTTGCCCGGCTCCATCTGCTCGGCTTGCGCGAACAAAGTTTCGCTCTCCTGCTGTTTGCCGCGCTGCGCCAGGAACCTGGCCAGATCCAGCACTCTGCCCACCTGGCGAGGGGCTGCATCCATGGCTCTTCGAAACTGCTCTTCGGCATCCTTATGCTGCTTCCGGCTCTCGGCAATGCGGGCCATCCGGTAGTAGTATTCGGCGGGATCCAGGTCCTTCGTCTTCTCCGCCAGCGCCACCGCCTTCGACATTCCGCCACCCATGATGGATGGCGCTTGCAGGTAGTATTCAAAAAGATCCCCCGCGGCCTCCAGGTTCCTCGGGTCCAGCTCGAAAGCCTTTTCGAAGCTCTGGCGCGCCTTGGAAGCCAGCCCCGGAGCGGTGATGAAACTGGAGGTTTCGGCCCGGCGCCCGTAGGCGCGGCCCAGCCACACATAGTATTCGCTGTTGTTGGGCTCCAGGCGCACGGCCCGTTCAAAAGACTCGGAGGCCTTCTTATAGTCACCCAGCATGTAATAGCAGCGCCCCATCAGGGCGTAAACCCCGCCACTCTCGACCGGCAAGCCGGACAGCAGGGCCAGCGCCTCTTCGTATTGCGTCTTCTGGTAGAGTTGCCGGGCCCGCGTCAGACCATCACTCTGGGCCAACGCCCATGGTGCGGCCAACACCGCCAGAATCAATACTTTGCGAAAAGCCAGGAGCATCCTCGAATGCCTCTTTCATTCTAAGCCAAAACCTCTAACTCTGTAGATGCAGCCGCCTGCCGGACTGGTACAATGTGTGTTTGTTAACATCGCGCCCGCCTGAAGGGCGGACGAGCGTCCCCCAACCGAGTCCCGCATGACGACCCCATCCCGGCTTCTCTTGAGTGGCGACGAAGCGGTCGGCCTGGCCGCCCTTCATGGCGGAGTGCGCCTGGGCACGGGCTATCCGGGAACGCCCTCCACGGAAATCCTAGAATCTTTCGCCCAATTTGGGGGAAAGGCCCAGTGGGCTCCTAATGAGAAGGTCGCTTTCGAGGTCGCCATCGGGGCCGCCTACGGCGGCGCCCGCTCGCTGGTCGCCATGAAGCACGTGGGTCTCAACGTGGCGGCGGACCCGCTGTTCACGGTGGCCTACACGGGCGTGACAGGCGCCTTGATTGTGGTTTCGGCGGATGATCCTGGCATGGCTTCCAGCCAGAACGAGCAGGACAACCGGCGCTACGCCGTGGCGGCGGGCGTGCCCATGCTGGAGCCCTCGGATTCGCAGGAGGCCTATGACTTCACGCTGCTCGGCATCGAGATCTCCGAGCGCTGGGGCTTGCCCTTGCTGCTGCGCATGACGACGCGTGTGTGTCATTCCAAGACCGTGGTGCGCCCCAGGCCAGCGCAGCCGCCTCCTCCCGAACCACACTTCGTGCGCGACATCCCCTCCCGTGTCATGATCCCGGCCTTCGCCCGGCCCTCCCACCACCGTCTGCGCGCCAAACTGAGGGAGATCTCGGCGTGGAACGAGAGCGAGGGGCCGACCCGGCGCGTGGAAGGGGACCGCTCGCTCGGCATCCTGGCCGCCGGCGTGGCGTTTCAGCACGCCAGGGAGGCCGCGCCGCACGCTTCCTTCCTGAAGCCGGGGATGACTTTCCCTTTGCCGCTCGAAGCCATCCGCTCGTTCGCCGGCGCCGTGGACCGGTTGGTCATCGTCGAGGAAGGAGATCCCTGCCTGGCTGAGGCCGTCCGGGCAGCGGGCATCCCGGCGGAAGCAAAGCCCGAGATGTACCGCTTTGGAGAGCTCAATGTCGCGCGGGTGCGCCGTATCCTTGCCGGCGACGTTTCTCCGGAGCCCGCTCCTCCGCCGGGCACGCCCCCGGCGCTGTGCCAGGGGTGCCCCCACAGGGTTGTCTTCGAGGCCTTGCATGAACTTGACTGCATCGTCTCCGGCGACATCGGCTGCTACTCTCTGGGCGTGCTGCCGCCTTTCAGCGCTATGGACACGCTTGTCTGCATGGGCGCGGCTGTCGGGGTGGGGCTGGGCTTGCGTCACGTCCTGCCTCCCGAAGAAGCCCGGCGCGTGGTCAGCGTGATCGGAGACAGCACCTTTGTCCACAGCGGCATCACCGGCCTGGTCGAGATGATCTACAATCCTCCGGCCGGCGGCCACGTCCTGATTATTCTGGACAACGGCACGACAGCCATGACCGGCCTTCAGGAACATCCCGGCACTGGCCGGACGCTGGACCACCGGCCCACGGGGCAGGTGCGGTATGAGGAACTGGCCCGGGTTCTGGGCATTCGTCAGGTTCATGTAGTCGACCCCGCGGTGTTGAAGCCCGCCGGCTTCCGGGACCTGGTGCGGCAGTGCCTGGATTCCGGCCGGTTGGCGGTGATCATCGCCCGGCGGGACTGCCTGCTGGCGGCGGGCAAGATCAAGGCCTACGAGAAATGCGAGGACTACCGTGAGCAAGCCGAAGGTCACTAGCGTCGTGGTGGCGGGCTTGGGGGGCCAGGGAGTGCTCAAGGCTTCCGATATCATTGCCGGGGCCGCCTTTCTGGCCGGTTTCGACGTGAAGAAGAGCGAGATCCACGGCATGAGCCAGCGCGGCGGTTCCGTAACCAGCGATGTGCGTTTTGGGGAGGAAGTGTTCAGCCCCATGGCGCCTCCCGGAGAGGCCGACTTCCTGGTGCTGCTGGATTCCGGACAACTGGACGCGAATAGCGGCCTCCTGCGGCCGCAAGGTATACTGATCCATCCCGGCATGATCGAGAAGGTCAGGCTGGCGTCCCGCCGAAATCTGAACGTCGCGCTGGTGGGAGCCCTGAGCGCCTGGCTCGAGATTTCGGAAGCACACTGGCTGGAGGCGGTACGCGCCAGCCTCAGCGAGCGCTTGCAGGCGGCGAACCTGGACGCATTCCAGGCGGGCCGTGCGGCCGCGCGCGCGTTGCTCTCCGGCGCCGGGCCAGACAAGCATGATTGACATCAGGCCAGCCACCGCCCCCATCTTTCATCCTGCCAGCGCGCAAGACTACGTCCCGCCGCTCCTGCTGCGGGCGCTGCAACTGCGCCGGCTCCAGAACGTGGTCCGCCGCGCCTATCAGCACGTGGAGCTTTTCCGTTCCCGGATGCAGGAGCGCGGTCTGCGTCCGGAAGACATCCGTTCGCTCGAGGACATCTCGCGCCTCCCTTTCACCGTCAAGACGGACCTGCGCGACACCTACCCGTTCGGCCTGTTCGCCAGCCCCATGCAGGACGTGGTGCGGTTGCACGCTTCGAGCGGCACCACCGGCAAACCGATCGTGGTGGCCTACACCCGCGAGGACGTCGAGGTCTGGACCAATGCCATGGTCCGCACGCTGGCAAGCTGCGGCATCGGGGCCGGGGATGTGGTGCAGAACGCATACGGCTACGGACTGTTCACCGGAGGGCTCGGCGCTCACTATGGGGCCGAGGCGATCGGCGCGACCGTCATCCCGATTTCCGGCGGCAACACCGACCGGCAGATCATGGTCCTGAAAGACCTCGGCGTGACGGCCATCTGCTGCACCCCGAGCTACTTCGTGCATCTGATCGAACGCGCCCGCGAACTGGGGGTGGACCTGCGGGACCTGGCTCTGCGGGTGGGCGTATTCGGCGCCGAGCCTTGGACCGACTCCATGCGCCGCCACATCGAATCGAACAGCCGCATCCACGCCTACGACATCTACGGCCTGAGCGAGATCACCGGCCCCGGCGTGGCCAGCGAATGCGGCTGCCAGGACGGGCTCCATATCTTCGAGGACCATTTCTATCCGGAGATTATCGATCCTGCCACGGGAGAAACCCTCCCCGAAGGAGAGGAGGGGGAACTGGTGCTCACCACTCTGAGCAAAGTAGCCATGCCGATCCTCCGATATCGGACCCGCGACGTCACGGCCTTCCTCTCCGGGCCGTGCCCCTGCGGGCGCACCCTGCGGCGCATCCGCCGGATCAGCCGCCGCAGCGACGACATGTTTATCATTCGCGGCGTGAACGTGTTTCCCTCGCAGGTGGAGGCGGCTCTCCTGGCTGTCGAAGGCACGCTGCCCCACTACCTGATCGTGCTCACCCGCGAGAAGGGGCTGGACCGGATGGAAGTGCAGGTGGAGGTGACTCCGGAGGTTTTCAGCGACAAAATCGGAGCGCTCGAAGAGTTGCAAGACCGGCTCGTGCGGGAATTGGACAACGTCCTCGGCATCCGGGCCGAGGTTCGGCTGGTGGAGCCGCACACGATCCAGCGCAGTGAAGGAAAGGCCAGGAGGTTGATCGACCGCCGCCACATGGCGGACTGACGAGGCAGTCATGAAGATTCAACAATTGTCCCTGTTCCTCGAAAACAAGCCCGGCCGTCTGGCGGAGCCATGCCGTCTGCTCGCCGAGGCCGGAATCAATATCCGCACGCTGTCCCTGGCGGACACGCAGCAATTCGGCATCCTCCGCATGGTCGTTTCGGATTGGGAACGGGCTTCCTCGCTGCTGAAGGACGCGGGCTACGCGTGCAAAGCCACCGAGGTTCTGGCCGTGGAGGTGCCGGACCGTCCCGGCGGCCTGGCGGCGATTCTCGAGATGTTCGAATCCAGCAGTGTCAACATTGAATACATGTACGCTTTCCCGTTTGGCAGGCTGGACAAGGCGGTCCTGATCTTCCGTTTCGACGACCCGGACAAGGCCATCGAGCGCCTCCAGAGCGCGGGAATCAACGTTCTGGCCGGCGTCGATATTTACAATGGCGGCCACCCGGCATGAGCATCTCCCGCTCGGTTTCCGAACAGCTCGAACGCGCCTCCTGGATTCGCAGGATGTTCGAGGAGGGCGCGCGCCTCAAGGCGGAGCGAGGCGCCGGCAAGATCTTCGATTTCACCCTCGGCAATCCGGACGTCGATCCGCCCGCCGAGGTCCTGGCCGCGCTGGCCCGCCTTTCCGCTGAGCATCCGCCGCAAGTCCATGCCTACATGCCGAACGCCGGTTATCCTGCGGCTCGCGAGGCGGTCGCCCGCCATCTGGCCGCCCGGACCGGTCTCCCGTTCACGCCGGAGCACGTCCTGATGACCGTCGGCTCGGCTGGCGCCTGCAATGTCTTCCTGCGGTCGGTGATCGATCCCGGCGACGAGGTGATTGTCCTGGCGCCCTGGTTCTCCGAATATCCCTTCTATATTCAGAATCACGCTGCGCGAATGGTGCTCGTCGAAACGGACGCGCGATTCATGCCCGATCCCGGCCGGATTGCCGCCGCGATCACTCCGCGCACGAAGGCCATCTTCCTGAACAGCCCCAACAATCCGACCGGGCGCGTATATACGCCGGACGTCCTCCGTGAGATCGACCGCGTTCTCCGCGGGCTGGACCATCGCGTGACCGTCATCAGCGACGAGCCGTACACGCCGATTGTGTTCGACGGCCGGAAGCACCCCGAGGTCGTGTCTTTGATCGAGCGCACTGTAGTCGCCAACTCCTGGTCCAAGACGTTCGCGATTCCCGGGGAACGCATAGGCTACCTTGCCCTCTCGCCGCGCCTGCCGGAAGCCGCCGCCCTTTTCAACGCCTGCGCTTTCAGCAACCGGGTTCTGGGCTTCGTCAATGCGCCGGCTCTGTGGCAGCGGGTGGTGACGGAGACCATCGGCGTGCAGCCGGATATCGGCCGCTATGAGCGGCGCCGTAACCGGATGTGTGAAGCCCTGGCGCGGATGGGCTACGAGTTCTTGAAACCCGAAGGAACCTTTTACCTGTTCCCCCGGTCCCCGATCCCCGACGATGTCACTTTCATCCGGCTGCTGCTCCAAGAGGGAGTGCTCGCTGTCCCGGGTTCCGGCTTCGGCCGCGCCGGTTATTTCCGCCTGTCGCTGACCGTCCCGGAGACGGTCATAGAAGGTTCCCTGCACGGTTTCGAGAAGGCGCTCGCCAAGGCCCGCGCTCTTCCCCATTGAATTCATAATGAAAAACGCCGCCATCCTTGCGCTTCTGATTCCTGCCGTCTGGCCCGCCTGGGCGCAGACCGCCAACAACCACGAGGGCCGCACCTTCCAGTACGGCTTCGAGATGCGCGTCCGCAATGAAGATTGGAACAACCTGTTCGACTTCAACGACACGCTGGACGATCAGACGGTCCGTGTCCGTTACCGCACCCGGCTTTGGATGAAAGCTCCTCTTTCGAGCTTCATCGACTTCCATGTGGGTCTGAACCATGAGACCAACCAGTCGGTGATCCCCCGCAAGCCGTATCGCTTCGACGAGCTCATGTTTGAGACGGCCTATCTCGACTTCAAGCGGCTCTTCGTCAAGGGCCTGAGCCTGAAAGTGGGACGGCAGAACATCAACAAGGGCGAGGGCTTCCTGCTCATGGACGGCTCGCCCGGCGACGGCTCCCGGGCGTTCTTCTATAATGCGGCGGTTCTCGGCTACGAGCGCAACCGCTCCAGGATCGAGCTGCTGGCTTTCAACAATCCGCGCACGGACCGCTACCTGCCGCGGATCCACGCCAGCGGCGCGCGCAGCCTGGTGGAATGGAACGGCCAGGCGGCCGGAGCCTACTTCACAAACGCGAGCCTGCGCGACACGTCGATCGAGGGCTACTACATTCTGACAAGGGAAGTCTCCGACAACAGGCCCAAGACCAGCCTCCAGTACCAGCCCGACCGCCGCTTCAGCACCGCCGGGGGCCGCGTGGTCCGCAAACTGCCGCGCGGGTTTAGCTGGACGGGCGAACTGGCGTTTCAGCGCGGCCGGCAGCAGACCAACACGGATCTGGCGGCCCGCGCCGGCTATACCTACGTCAAGAAGTCCTTCGGCGGCAGGGGCCAGCACTATCTGCTTGCCGGTTACATTGGATTCTCGGGCGACGACCCTTCCACGCCGGGCAAGATCGAAGGCTGGAGCCCGATGTTCGGCCGCTGGCCCAAGTACAGCGAGATGTACCTGCTCAGCCTCGGGCGCGAAAAGGGCGCCGGCTATTGGTCCAACCTGGGAATGTGGCAGGCGGAACTGGGCTATTCCCCCCTGAAACCGGTGAACGTGCGGTTCACCTATTACCGCATGGATGCTTTTCACCGGTTCCCGGGTAACGCCGCGACGTTTGGCGCCGGAACCGTCCGCGGAGACATGCCCCAGATCCGGGTGGACTACACCCACAACCGCAATTGGAAGGGGCATATTCTGTACGAGTATCTGAACCCTGGCAACTTCTACTCGAAGGCTTCGCCGGCCTACTTCCTGCGCTTTGAGGTGATCTACACCCACACGGGTTCCCACGAACTGTAGCCGCGTGTGGAGAACCGCCGGCCCGCATGATCGCCTGACCAGGCGTGTACGGTCCGGTGGCGCGCGGGCCGCCCCGCCTTCGGCCGTCTTTCAGCATTTTTTCTGCCGGCGTGAGGGGTAACCCCACGCCTGTCAGTCCGGCATCGGCCGCAGGACGCGCCAGGCAAGGACCGGCAGAGCGATCGTCGCCGCGGCGTATGCGATCCACAACCCCGCCACGGCTGGCGCAGGGACAACACCTGCTGCCGAGATCCTCCCCAGCAGCACCGGCAGACCGCCGTCCGAGAGTTGGGACAAGTGAAATGACGCCAGCCGCCCGGCCGGAGAGTAGGAGATCAGCCCCGTGAAGAACGGCGTCAGAAGGAAGTTGGCGCCATAAAAATCCAAGGCGGCGAACAGGAGAACAATCGTGCTCAGGCTCCAGCGCCAAAACCGCCTTGGAAAGAGCGCCAGCCAGCCGAATGTCAGAAGCAGCACCTCGGCGGCCGCCAGGGCCACCGTGTACCAGCCCGCCGAAGCCGAAAGTCCCAGGCGGGAGAAGGTCAGCTCGTGGTAGGCCAGACCCATCGCGAAGCAGGCGCAGAAGAGCCCTGCGGCGGCGATCGCAAATCTTGACACCCTCTCCTTACCCAGCCGCCCGCGAAACAGCAGGACAACCAACCCGGCCGCCGCCACCGCGAAAACCGCCAGGAACAGTTCGTAAATCCAGCTCCGCAAAGAAAGGAAACTCCACTGGCCCACCCACAGGTGCGTATTGAAACCGATATCCGCAAAGCGCAGCCAATCCGTCTGCGCCGCCTGGCGCGCCTCGTCCGCCAGACCGGCAGGGGACTGCCCCCTCAACTGCTGTAGCCCGGACCAGGATCCGGTCAGCGAAAGGTTTCGCCAATACCACCAGAAGGAAACTGCGCCGGCCATCGCGAACATCAGAACCGCGCTCGCCGCTGTCCTCCCGCGCTCCTGCCTGTTGCGCGCCACAAGCCATCCCCACAGGATCGCCAGCGCCGGAACGGCGGTCAGAAAGTAGGCCTTGGTCAGCAGTCCCGCGCCGAGCACGAGACCGGCCGCGGCGGCGCGCCCCCAGTGAGGCCGCTGTTCCAGCCCGATCGCCAGCCAGAGCAACGCGGCGAAGAGAACGCCGCCGAGTCCGTCGTTGCCCACCCTTGCGGCCGTCATCACCGGCATTGGCAGCGCCGCCACCAGCGCCGCGCCGGCCGCTCCCGCCGCGGGCGATCCCCCCGCACGCACAAGAACCGCGCTGGTGAGCGGGACAATCAGGGAGGCGATCAGCAGAGTCGCCAGGCGCATCCCTAGCACGCGCCCCGGCAGCGAGACCCCGGATGCCGCCCGCTGCACCGGAACCAGCGCCAGGTAATAGAGCGGAGGATGCTGCGCCTGATAGCTGCGCTCACCCTGGGGCGATTCTTCCATCGCCCAGGCGCGCGGGAGCGCATCGAGTTCTTCTCGCAACGCAACCCGCTCCTTCGCCGGCAGAGTCCAGTACTCCGCGTAGGTTCGGTGCGGACTGCCGAGCGGCACGGCGGGCATCGGCGTAAGGCTCAGCGACGCCTGCACCTCTTTCGACACGCGCGTCACGCCGGGAACCGGCAAGCCTTCGCCTGCCGCCAGGCGTTGCGCGTAGGCCACGTGCGCGAACTCGTCGAAGCCGCCCCAAAGCGGCAGCGCCACGGCGTGCCACCCCGCCCGCGCCAGAAAACAGAGCCAGATGAGGAGCACCAGGCCCCGCGCGCGTTGCGTCATATCCGCCAGTTTAGTGCGCGGCGATCGCCGGCCGCTTGGGCCGCGCCTGTTTCCTCGAGTAGAAGGCGACTACAGACTCCGCCACCTTCAGGACGTCCGCCTGATCGAGACAGGGATTGAGCGGAAGTGACAAGATTTCCCGGCAAGCCTGCTCCGCATGGGGGAGCGATCCCGCCTTTCCGCCAAATTCCCGGAAGGCCGGCTGAAGATGAAGCGGGACGGGGTAGTGAACCCCCGTGACGATGCCCCTCTTCGTAAGCCAGGCGCGCAATCGGTCCCGTTGCTCGGCTCGTATCACGTACAGGTGGTTCACCGACTCGGGACCCCGCTGGACCAGCCCTACGCCCGGACACCCTGCGAGCGCCTCGTCGTAGAGCGACGCCAGCCTGGCCCGGCGGCCGTTCCAGTGGTCGAGCTTTCGCAGGAACACCCGCAAGAAGCAAGCCTGGATCTCATCCAGACGCGAGTGGCAGGCCTTTAGCCGGCTCACTTGTCCACCGTCCCGGCCCCCGTCTCGCAGCAGCCGGATCCGGCCGGCGGCGTTACGAAGGTTGGTCGTTACCGCGCCCCCATCGCCCAGGCAACCGAGGTTCTTCGTGGGGTAGAAGCTGTAGCAAACCCAGCGGCCAAAATCCGTGAGCGGGCGGCCCTCGTGACGGGCGCCGTGCGCCTGGCAGGCATCCTGGACGAGGACGGCCTCCCATCTGCGGGCCAGCGCCAGCAGCGGCCGCAAGCCGCACGGCCGGCCGTAGAGATGGACCGGCAGGATGGCCGCGGTGCGGCTGCCGGCCATTGGCGCCGCGCTTTCTGCATCCAGCAGGAGTGTCTCCGGACTCACGTCCGCGAATCGAGGACGCCCCCCTGCGGCAAGGATTGCCTGCGCCGTAAACAGCGAAGTCAGGGCGGGCAGCACCACTTCGTTGCGGTCCGGATGCAGACCCTCGGCCCTCAGGCATAGCTCGATGGCGGCAGTCCCCGAGCCTACGCCGACCGCATGGGCGGCACCCATATGGTCCGCAAACTCGCGCTCAAAAGCGGACACTTCCCCGCCCAGCACAAACTGCCCCCGCGCCAGCATTCTCCTCAGAGCCGGACGCCATTGCCTGGAAGTGACAGCCAGTTGCCGGTCCAGGTTCGTCAGGGAGATCTTCATGCGATGTCGGAGGATCTCCTGAGGAGCAGTGGCACAACCACCTGAGACAGGTACAGCCGCGCCAGTTGGCAGGCAGTCGCGAACAGGGACCGGAAACGGAAGAACTGGGATCTTCCATACAGGCGGGGGTAATGGTGGACTCCGACCTCCTCAACGTCCCACCCGCTCATCTCCAGCTTGCGCACCAGTTCGACGCAGACCGTTCCGCTCGTGGATTCCAGAGCGAGCCGTCCCAGCAGGTCCCGCCGGATCAGCCGGAAATCGCAGTCGATGTCCCGAATCTGGACGCCGAACAGGAACGCCGCGAACCGGTTGTACGCTTTACCGATCCAGACACGGTGCGGAGGATCGTGCCGCTCGAGCTTATACCCGTTGACGAAGCCGGTGCGCGGTCCCATCCTGGCGAGCAGGGCGGGCAACTCGGCCACGTCGTACTGGCCATCGCCGTCCGTGTAGAAGACGAGTTCCTTGCAGGCCGTGGCGAAGCCGCTGCGCAGCGCGGCCCCGTAACCCATGTTCTTCGGATGCGTCACAATCCGCAGCCTGCCACCGTATCGCGCGCGCAGCTGGTCCAGCACATCCGCCGTCGCATCGCGGCTGCCGTCGTTGACGACGATCACCTCGTAGTCCTCCGCGCATTGATCGAGGACGCCGAAGGCCCGCGGAATGAGAACCGGCAGGGAGGCGGCATCGTTGTATGCGGGGAAGAACACGCTGAGCGAAGGGCACTTGGCTCCGGTCATGGGGCGGCTCTTTCTCCCAGAAGCACCAGGGATTGTCCGAAGGGCAGATCGCGGCCGGTTCGGAGCCAGCCGGCCTCCGCGCGGAGACACGAGTACAGGAGCGCATCGAGCCAGCGCGGCAGCGGCTTCGTGCCCGACTCGGCCCTCCTCCGAAGAAGCGGCTCCCAAATCCGGAACTTCACCAGGGCGACTGGCGACAGAAGGCAATTGGCGTACGTGCAGCGCAACACCCGAAAACCGGCTTGCCGGACGGCTGCCACCAGCGTTCGCCGCTCATACCTCTGCCGCTCCCAAACGAATTGGGAATGCCGGCTGCGGAGAATGCGCATCGCCGCCGCACGAAGCAACAGCAATCCCCTGGGCGCGGTTACGCGCGCCAGTTCCGCCAACGGCGGCCCTTCGCCTCCCTTCGCGAAGTGCACCAGCACATCCATGCACGACACCAGGTCGAATGCGCCATCCGCGAAGGGCAGCGCCCTGAGATCGGCCTGCGTGACCCGCGCCAGACCCAGGCCCCTCGCCCGGACCACGCCCTCCCAGGCCAGGTCGACGGGATATACGCTCCAGTTTCGCCGGCGTTCCAGCAGATGCGCGTAGTAGCCCGTCCCGCAGCCTGCCTCCAGCGCCCGGACCGGATCGCGACCGTTTAAGCCTGTTTCGAGCACCGTCTCCGAAATCCGCCTCATGCCGCGATACCACCAGTAGCTGCTCTCCGCCCGGGCGACGTTGGAGAATTCTTCGGGGTTCATGGCTGAGTCGCCGCCCGCGCGGCGGCCGGCTCCATGTCTTGTTCCAGCCCGCATTCGCCGTCGCACACGCCGGGCCCAACATAGCTCTCGAAGTCCTCCTGATAGAAAGCCAGCGCCCGCGCCATCCCTTCCACAAACCCGGTCACCGGATACCACCCCAACTCCCGCCCGATCCGGCTCGAGTCCGTCCAGTAGCTTCCGATGTCGATCGACTTCCGCGAGGCCGGAAAGGGCCGGAAGACGGGGACGGGTCCGCCAGCCAGGTCGTGCGCGATTTTCGCTATCTTGCGGAGTGACAGCGCGGCGGGGCCTCCAACGTTGTAGACTCTCGAAGCCACGCGCGGAACGGCTCCCGCCAGCAGAAACGCGTCCACGGCGTCATCGACGTACAGCGGATCCCGCAACTGGCACCCATCGCCGAAAATCTCCAGCGGTTGACGCAGGAGCAGGCGCTTGAGATAGGTCCCCAGGAAACCTTGACAACCCGCGTTCAGCGCCATCCGTGGCCCGTACACATTGGTCAGGTGCAGCACCACCGTGTCCAGTTGGCCCAGAGCGGCATGCAGCAGATGATATTGCACGGCGGCGTTCTTGTGAATCCCGTTGAAGTCCACCGGCGCGGCCGGGTGGTTCTCATCGACGGGAAGATATTGCGGGCGCCCGTAGATCTGCCTCGTCCCCGCGTACACCACCCGAATCCCCGGATTCCACCGCGCGCACGCCTGCAAAAAGCGAAGTTGCGAAATCGCGTTCAGCGCCGCGTCCCGTTCCGGAAACTTCATGCTGTGACTGTGGCTGATCTCGCCGGCCAGATTGAAGATGACGTCGGCGCTCTCCAACGCCCCGGCAAACCGCTCCGGCTCGCCGAGATCGCACCGCATCAGGGTGGCGTTGCCCCACACGGGCCGCAGGTTCGCCTCGTTTGCTCCGCAGCCCGGAACTTCGGCATCCAGAATCGAAACACGCGCGCCCAGTTTCACCAGCCGGATCGCCAGATTGCTTCCAATGAAGCCTAATCCACCCGTCACGATGGCGTTCTTGCCCTTGTACGCGGAGATCACGGTCTTCTCTCCCGGCAGTCTCCGGCTTAGCGCCGGTTCATCATATTTGAAGTCTCGCGCTTCATGGAATACGGTTGAAAGATTATACTAAACTCTTTTAATCGAATGTCAAGCGATTTCTTCATTCCGCAGGCCCCTCTATCCTGGAGGATGAAAGCGTCTGTTTTCCTATTTTTGGCTCTGCTGGCATCGGCGGCCTATGCCCCCTTCCAGGGCCTCCCCTTGATGTCGGACGATTACCTTCAAATCGACATGTCGAGGGAATACGGGCCTGCGTCGGGGTGGCCGCGAGTGGCCGTGGATCCGTTGTACCGTTCTCGGGCGACATCGCACGTGCTGACCGTCTGGACCGAGCGCCTGTTCGGCCTGACCCCGGCCGCCTTCCACCTGAGCAGCCTGGCTGTCCACATCGTGAACGTATGGCTGGTGTTCCTGCTCGGCTGGTGGCGTGTCATCGGATGGCGTGTGGCGGCGTTCTCAGCGGCGTTCTTCGCGATCCAGATCGCTCCTCAGGAGGCCGTCGTCTGGTACGCGGCGGTCCATGAACTGCTGCACTTGCTCTTCGCCCTGCTCACCATACACTGCTGGCTTCGCTGGCTCCACTCGAAACGCGAGCGGTATTACGCCGCCAGTCTGGCGCTGCTTCTGCTTGCGCTGCTCTCGAAAGAATCAGCGGTGGCAATCGCCCCCCTGCTGGGAGTGCTCGGGCTGGTTGATGGCGCCGGCTGGCGGCGCATCGCGATTCGGGTCCTGCCGCACGCGCTCATGACCCTGGCTTACATGCTGCTGATCTTCGCCGCGGCGCCTGCTCACGGTCATTTCCACGACGCAGGCACGTTCTCCTTCAGCGCCCCGTTCTGGCGAACCTGGCTGATCAGCCAGGGAAGGCTGTTCTGGATCTGGGGTCTGGCGGCGTTGATCGCCCTGGCGATCTGGCGTCCGGCCGGACAGGCGCGGCTGCTTTTCCTGGCCGGCAGTTGGGCTGGGCTGGCCCTGCTCCCCTACTGTTTCCTTACCTACATGCCCTTCGTCCCCAGCCGCCACACCTATTTCGCCAGCGCCGGGGAAGCGCTGATCGTGGGGGCCGCCTTTTCTCACTTCGCCTCCCTGTACCGGCGCAAAGGATGGGCCGTGGCCGCGCTGGCTCTGCTCATCATCGGGCACCAGTGGGTCTACCTGTGGGTTTGGAAACTGCCGCACTACAGGCAGCGGGCGGCCGATACGGAGGACTTGATCCGGTTCGCCGAGCATGTGCCTGGGCCGATTTATATCCACTGCTTCCCGGTCGGCATCCAGGCTGCCGAGATGGCTCTCAAGCTTCGCTTGGGGAAGCCCATGGTTTACATCGGCTCGGTTCCGGACCTCAGCCAGTATCGCGGACGAAATGACGTCTACTGCTTGAATCCGCGAGAGCATCTGAAGGATTGAGGGTTGTCGCGGCCGTGGACCCCTGCGGGCAATCAGAATCGCGGATTGTCCCGAATCCTCCTCTTTGTGATCTCGGCGCCGCCCATTGCCGGCCGCACCGGCAAAAGCCCCCCGCTCTCCTGGGGGGCATCCTATCGCAGGGTCTCCAGAATGGTCAGATTGAGCGCCATGGCCTCAAAGAATGATTTCTGCAAAGGGGTGTTCCCTGCGGTCTTGAGACTGTCCACCAAAGCGCCGGCCGAGGTTGAGGCGCCTTTTGAGAGCTGCGCCGCAATCGCCCTGAGGTACACCTGTTGCTCTTTGAACTCGGGCAGAAGGGATGCCTCCAGAAACTCCTGCCGGATCGCCTCGGCGAGCTGGTCGTCGTGCTCCGGATCCGGCTTTTCGATCTTCGGCCCAACGATGGCCGGCTGCACCGTGTTGTTCTCGAATTTGAGCGCCTCCTCAAGCTGCCACAACAACCAGGCCGATAGCCGCATCTCGCCCAGAGTGGGTCTCGGCGGAGTGGAGGACATAACATATGCCTTCGTGAGACCCGGCAGCAGCGGAGAATGGAAACTGAAAGGACCCGCGCTCTGCCCCGGGGCGAGACCCGGCGGTGCCTGCGCCCAGAAGTTCAAGCGGGGAGAGGTTCCCCAAGCCGCGGACGAGACACTGGGGCTTCGGAAACTGCTGGGAAACCGCGCATCCATGCACAGCTCCGGCCGCGGCGTACCCACAGCGAAGAGCTCAATGTCCCGCTTGGCCCCAGGGCCGTTGGTCAAGCTGTACCTGTACTGAAACTGCCCTCCAGACAACTCGACGCGAGACGAGATCGCCGGCTCCACACTCGTGTTTAGCGGAATCCGAAATCGCCTCGCCCCACCGCTGCCGCCCCTGTCGATGACGATCTCCCTCTCGGCGGCATCGACTTGAAATCCATCACCGGGTTCGGGCTGCGCGGGTGGAGGCGGGACAGCAGTAGCTGGCTTCAGGACGATCCGCCGCGGTGGCGCCACATCCTCGGCAGGTTCTTGCGTCTGACCGGGTGCTGTTCCCAACATGGCGACGAGAATGACAAGGCCCCGCGATGTCAGGTTGCTCCTCATGACCTTTATCCTGCATTCAAATTGATTCTATGACGAGAATGTCAAGTGGTAATGATTCCCCTCATCTGCCACTTGCGCTCCATGATCAATAGCAATCTGCCGAAACCTCTGGCGCTGCTCGGCTGTTCCCAGAAATTGAAAGGGCATGTCTACGTTCCTTCCGAATTGATGTGTCTGGTGCGGGACATCCCAATCGCCATTCAGATCGAAAACACCACCCCACGGCAGACTCATGTCGTTCATACCAGCAGCCAGCCCAGTCTCACTGTAAAACTCCTCTGCGATAGCCTGTATTGCATAAACCACGTTCAGCGTCCCGTAATGATTGATCTGATGGCGGTCTGTTGCGCCGACGAGCTGGTACGCGTAGTAAGGTGGAAGCCACTGGAAGTACGGCGTTTGGATCACGTAGACCTGAAGAGTGTCATAAGAGTAGCCATCGGTGGCGCCGATTTCGTAGACTCCACTGATGCGGCCCTCTTCGTAGAAGGCGCCCGCTAAACACCCTTCAGCGCCAGACCAACCGCCATTCTGGGGATCAAGCCGCCCATTCGGCCGGCTGGAACTGTGGTGGTCGTGGAACCCGGAGTTTGGGTTCGCAGAAACCCACCACCAAATGTAGATCTGCTCCGAGGGGGGAGGCCAAACGCAAACCAGGAAAGGCAGGCTGCCTCCCGGCTCGATTTGCACATCTTGGGCCCGTAAGACCGAACTCGCCGCTATCAGAAGCAAGCACATCAGGACGAAAGTACGTGCGTTGGACCGATGCCTCCGTGGCCTTGTCCTGAAGACAAAACGGAACGACCAATTTGAATCTATCACCTGCCTTCCAAGCTCCCTGCAGATTACTTACAGCGGTTTCCGTTCCGTGTCAAGAGGAGAATGACCCCTTTCCGCTATTGGCCGAGCCTCTGCCGCTTGTGCGCCGCCGCCCGATTCGAGCACATTCCCCCGGGCTCGATCCCCGTTGATTGCCGGCTCTTCACGCCTGTGGATCTTGCCTAATGGAAAAGGGCTAAAAGCAAGCCTCCGCGCAAGTTAGGAAGTATCTATGCAAGACCTGACGAGATACGGATCAATGTCGGCTTCTTCGCCGCCGTTCTCCCATCCTCGCCACACCGGCAGTCGCTCAGCTTGGCTGGTTTGCGGCGGCCGGCCCACATGCCCCGAAAACCTGGGCTCGTTGCGTCGTGCCGTGCGTGGACGGCAAGGACCCGTCAGTCCCGCCTCTCGCCGCCATTCCTTCGGAAGTGTGGGCAGGAGCCCGACGCCTCGCCGCTTTCCCCCGCAAGACACCCCGGTCGCCCGGGGCTGTCCGTAAGCCTATGTACAGCATATAGAAAAAAAGCTTGACGTACTACTACATCTTGGGGTACAACCGACAATGTCGCTTCTGATGGACTTGGAACCATTGGGGAAAGGGGGCTAGGATGGCAATGGGCCAGCCGGCGATCGCAAGATTGGACGAGAAATTGAACGAATCGAGAACAGCAACGACCGACAGCAAGCGCAGCGGGGTGACTTTCCCGCGCTTTTTCACCGCCCGGCTGGGGGCGGATAAGACTCCGTACGAAGAGATTCGATGGGAACTCCGGACGGCGTCCATAGGAAACGACAAGGGCGCGGTCATATTCGAGCAGCGCGACGTCGAGGTCCCGGCTGAATGGAGCCAGACGGCCACCAACATCGTCGCCAGCAAGTACTTCCATGGCAAACTCGGCTCCCCGGACCGGGAGTATAGCGTGATGCAGCTTGTCCACAGGGTTGTGGACACGATCACGGAATGGGGTTTTTCCGGAGGCTATTTCCGCGAGCGGACGGACGCCGAGAATTTTCGCGCCGAACTGGCGCACCTCGTGCTTCACCAGAAGGCGTGTTTCAATTCCCCGGTCTGGTTCAACGTGGGGGTCAAGGAAGCGCGCGGCTACGGCTTCTGCTACGACGAGGCCACGGATTCAATCCGCAAGCTCACGCCCGACTTGCAGAAGCCCCAGTGCTCGGCCTGCTTCATCAACTCTGTGACGGACTCCCTGGAGTCGATCCTGGAGCTGGCCAAAACCGAGGGGATGCTCTTCAAGTGGGGCTCGGGAACGGGCACCAACCTGTCCTCCCTTCGCGAAGAGAACGCCATCTTGTCCGGCGGCGGGCGCGCCTCCGGCCCCTTGAGCTTTATGAAGGGCTTCGACGCCTTCGCGGGCGTCATCAAGAGCGGCGGCAAGACCCGCCGGGCCGCCAAGATGGTCATCCTCAACGCCGACCACCCCGACGTCGACAAGTTCATCTGGGCCAAGGCTAAGGAGGAAAAGAAGGCTCACGTCCTGGTGGAGGCCGGTTACGACTCCTCGCTCGACGGCGAGGCCTACAGTTCCATCTTCTTCCAGAACGCCAACAACTCCGTCCGCGTCACCGACGACTTCATGCAGGCCGTTCTGGAGGATGGCGACTGGTGGACGCGCTCGGTCGTCAGCGGACAGCCCGTGAAGAGATTCAAGGCCCGGGAGCTTCTAAAGGAAATCGCGCAAGCCACATGGGAATGCGGCGACCCTGGGATGCAATTCGACACCACGGTGAACCGCTGGAACCCCTGCAAGAAAACAGTGCGCATCAACGCTTCCAACCCCTGCTCGGAATACATGTTCGCCGACGATTCCGCCTGCAACCTGGCGTCGCTGAACCTGATGAAGTTCCTGGGGCCGGACGGTCAATTCGATGCCGAAGCGTTCCGCCATGCCGTGGACACCATGATCCTGGCGCAGGAGATCCTGGTGGATAACGCCAGCTACCCCACCGAGAAGATCGCGAAGAATTCCCACGACTACCGCCCGCTGGGGCTGGGATTCGCCAACCTCGGCGCCATGCTCATGTCGCTGGGCATTCCTTACGACAGCGACCGCGGGCGGGATTGGGCCGGCGCCATCACCGCCATCATGTGCGGGCAGGCGTATCTCAGCAGTTCCCGGATCGCGGAAACCACGGGGCCGTTCCCTTCTTACCGGCCCAACGAGGGCTCGTTCCTCGAGGTGATCCGCATGCACGGCGAAGCGGTGGGCCGCATTCGTAAGGAAAATGTCCCCGCGGCACTTTGCGACGCCGCGCGGGAGTGCTGGCAGGCGGCCTACGAATCCGGCAAGCAATGGGGATTTCGCAACGCGCAGGTGACTGTGATTGCGCCCACCGGCACGATCGGTTTCATGATGGATTGCGACACCACCGGCATCGAGCCGGACCTGGCGCTCGTCAAGTACAAGAAGCTGGTCGGGGGCGGCGTCATTAAGATCGTGAACAACACCGTCCCGCAAGCGTTGATCCGGCTGGGCTACACCCCGGAGCAGGTCGAGAAGATCGTCAGCCATATCGACGCCACCGGCACGATCGAGGGCGCCCCGCAACTCAAGGAGGAGCACCTGCCGGTGTTCGATTGCAGCCTCCGCCCGCAGAACGGAACCCGCTTCATCCACCACATGGGCCACCTGCGGATGATGGCCGCCGTTCAGCCCTTCATCTCGGGAGCCATCTCGAAAACCATCAATATGCCGGAGGACTCCACGGCGGAAGACATCATGAATGCCTACCTGGAGAGCTGGCGCCTCGGCTTGAAGGCCGTCGCGATTTATCGCGATAACTCCAAGCGCGTGCAGCCCCTCAGTTCGGGAACCGGAAAGGAAGCCGCCAAGGCCGCTAAAGTCGAAGAGAAGATCGTCTACCGGCCGGTGCGGCGCAAGCTGCCCGAAGAACGGCAGGCCGTGACGCACAAATTCTCCATCGGCGGCCACGAGGGCTATATCACCGTGGGGCTGTATGAAGATGGCCAGCCCGGCGAGATCTTCATCACCATGGCGAAAGAGGGCTCGACCATTTCGGGCCTCATGGACGGCTTCGCGACGGCGATCAGCTTCGCCCTCCAGTACGGCGTGCCGCTGAAGTTCCTCGTGGACAAGTTCAGCCACGTCCGGTTCGAACCCAGCGGCTGGACCGGAAACCAGCAGATTCCTTACGCCAAGTCGATTCTGGATTACATCTTCCGCTGGATGGGCGCCAAGTTCCTGGGACCCGAGTACGCCCTGGGGGAGGCCGGGGAGTCCAGAAAACTGAAACCTACGGAGCCGGAGCCGCAACAGTCGTTGCCTTTCGGCCCGGTGATGGAGGACGCTCCGCTGTGCAGCGAGTGCGGCGGCTTGATGACGCGCGCCGGCAGCTGCTACAAGTGCGAAAACTGCGGCGGCACCAGCGGTTGCGGGTAAATCACACGCCCGAAGTCCGTTCCCGCAGGGAGGAGCGGGCCGCCCGGTTCGGCTCGCCCCCGGATGGAAGTCCGGCGTCGTGTCGGACAAACGGCCGGGGGCGCCGTTCGCGTCAGCCGCTGTTTGCCGATCGGCGTCCCGCAGTCCAGTCAGAACCGGCTGTACTCGTCGAGCTGAAGAAAATGACTCGGCGCGCTCCGCATTCCGAGCGCCCGCAGAATGAGCTTGTCCCGCTCCGAGTACTCCACAAACAACCACTGCCGCTGCCGGCGGCCCTTGGCAAGTTCGGCGCCGAGAGATCCATTTAACCCGCCGGGGCAGGTGTCGCGTGTGTTCCTCAAGTGCCAGATGATCTCCGGATCGCCCTCCAGCGCGCGGGCGCGAAGCTCCTCAAGCCTGTTCTCGCTCCACACGTAGACGACCCGCGCCCATGGCCGCGCTTGCCTCAGGAGCGGCCCGGGATCCAGGTTGCAGGCGTCCCCGACCACAACCGCGGTGCGGCCGCCGGACTCCTGGCGAATGAATCGGGCAATCTCATCATAAGGTGACAGGTATGCCTTGTTGAGGAAATCCGTCGCCCGAAAGTAGCTGCCAACCGAGCCTGCGCACAGCAGCAGCAACGCGCCGCCTGCTGCCGCGCCCGCCCTTCCGCTTCGCGACACCCCCCTTGCCAGAAGCAGCAAGAAGAACGGCAGCAAAAACAGCAGCCGTGCCGGAACGAAGATGAATCCGACCCAGCGGCTCGCGCCCAGGTACGCTGCCACCGCCGCCGGAAGCACAATCCAAAACCAGGGCGGAGCGACGGCCAGCCCTTTCCAGACCAGCCACAGCACGGCGGGCGCCAGGAGCGCCCCCCCTGCCAGCACCCACGAGGGCGGAGTCTCCCCGTAGCTGAAAGAGAAAAAGGTGCAACCAAGCCTCAGCGCTTCCGATACCACGCGGTTGTCCGCCACCTGTGGCGGCGTCGCCCTTCCGAGCCGTTGCAGCGTTCCCCACAGATAGACCACCCAGGGGGAATACAACAGGGCGGCCAGTGAGGCTGCGATCACCAGTCCCGCCAGCGGCCCTCGCGCTCGCTGCCGGAGCGCAAGCCAGGCCGTGCGCAGCAGCAACCCTCCGAGCAGAGCCAGCGCGGGCAGATAGTGTGTGTAGAGCAGCAGCGCTTCGCAAACCCCGAAAGCCAGGATCCGGCGCGGGTTCCGTGGCTGATCCAGCAAACCCAGGGCCGCCCCGAGCGCCACAGTGAACAGCAGCACTTGCAGCGAGTACGCCCGCGCCATGCGCGCAAATAACAGCACCGCCGGGGAGAAGCACCAAAGCGCCGCGAACCAGACGCGCGCCCCCGCCTCCTCCTTCTCCGCCCAGAGCCTGAGAATCGCCAGCGTCCCCAGCAAGGCGATGAGCGCCGAGAGCGCCCGCGCCGCCGTGGCTGGGCCCCACGGCCATGGCAGCTTCAGCCAGAGATGGAGCAACAAGCCGTGTAGCGGCGGATTCACATCGCCGGCGTAGGCCCGCAGCAACTCGGGGAGCGGACTGGCCGCGGCCGCGAGCGTGAACGACTCGTCGCCCCACACCGGCAGCAGACCGGGATTCGTGAACAGCAGCATCGCTTGCGCCGCCACGCACGCCGGAACGATGAATCGAGCCAGCTCCGAATGAGACCGCCGATGGTGCGGCATGAATCAGGAATCAGGATAGCGGAGGAAGCAGACTTATGCCAAGAAACGAGAAGCCCTGCGGCTGGGACCGCAGGGCTTCCACTCAGAGGGGCTGGCGACGAGCTGGGCCTCGTCGCCGGGGATGCTAGTGTTATAGCACTTGGTTGATTCCAGTATAGGCAATTCACACCCTTTTGTCCAGTTTTTTTTCAATTTTTTTGCGGCGCCGCGCCCTGGACCGCTACTCATGCGGTTTCTTCTTATCTATCAAATACTTACGGGTCTTTTTGGCGGCTTCGATGTCCCTCACAAGCTGCCGCGTAATCTTGTCCGCCACGTCCGCGCTCGCGCTTCGGAACTTGGCGCCGAGACTCTCCTGCGTGGTGGACCACAGCACATCGCCCTCCCTGCTCACCAGCCGGACCGACGCCGACGCTTCATGCTTGCGCTCGGCGATGCGCGTCGACTCCTGGTCGCCAACGCTGACTGTAGCGGCGCGCGACCGGCGATCGGCGGCGTCCCGGTCGGGATTCGCGCCCAGCGAGGTTGAGGCCCGGGCATGGAGACTCTCGCTGGAGGAATAGGTATCGGTGAAAACAAGGTCCTCCGCGCTCCCACGCAGATAGGCATCCGCCCGCTCTTCGTTTTCCGTAAGGATGAAGAGCTTCGCGTTTTGGAGACTGCTGATGATCATATCCCGAATCTGCGCCGCTGTTTCCCCGCCGCTCAGCCGGTCGACGAACACCCGGCGGATCTCCAACAACCGCTGCGATGTGGCCTCTTCAATTTCTGGATCGGGCCCGAGGGGTAGAGGCATGTCCGAACCGCTTTGTGAAGCGGCCGCCAGAAACGCGGCGCTGAGCAGAACTTCGCGCAACATGTCAGCCGCCGCCGGCTTTGCGCGCCTCGCCGTCCTGGTATTCCACGCGTCGTCCCGTGCGCGCTTCGAGACTGGCCAGCAGCGCTCTCAGGTCATTCTTGTGAACCTGGAAGACCATGGCCTGCTGCCGGCCGTCGCTGTCCTTGTACCCGATGGTGAGGAAGTGGCGCCGGGCCTTGCTGAGCAGCAGCACCGGCGAGATCGTCAAAGCCAGCACATAGCGGCGGCCTGCCTGCTGCCCGTACTCGAGAACGTTCACGTCGTCGTAGTTGACGCGGACCTCGGCGCCTTTGGCCGAGAGCACAAGGGCGTAGGGGTCCGAGCTGGCCAGCCGCCCTTCGGTCCTGGCTTTCAGGTGTTCCAGTGTCCCCCCGACGTAGTCCACCCGTGCCCCTGGCTCTCCGCTGGAGAGCGGAATCGCCAGCAGCGACACGGCAAGCACGCGGCAAAATTCGTAGCCAGTCATTTCACCTGCATAGTGCCCCCGCCCCCGCCCCCCTCTCAAGTCAATTTCGGAATTTCGGTGACAGGCTACGAAACCCCTAAATCATCCCAGCGGTAATACCTCGGCGGCCCTATGCCAATCACTGCCGAAACCGCATACGCGGCGCTGTACTGCCCATCGACAGCCACATCCGACAGCCTCCATCGCCCGGCCCCTTCCAGATCCTCGCTGACACGCAACAGTGCATCCTGCTCCCCGGCCTCCAGCGATACGACACAACTCGCCAGCCCCGCCCGCAGTCCCTTCCCCAGTGCTTTCAGAAACGCTTCCTTCCTGGTCCAGCCACGAAAAAATGCTGCGACACGCTCCTCCGGCGGACATTGCTCCAACGCGGCCACTTCCTCCGGGGCGAAAAACCGCCGTGCCAGCTTCTCGCACTCCACACCCGGCCGGATCTTCTCCAAATCCACGCCGATCTGCCCCTCCAGCGTCACTCCGTACAGGGCCAGCCCGTGCGAGTGCGCCAGATTAAACTCGACCACCGCCCGCCCGCCATCATTGCCGGCGAGATAGGGCTTCCCCGCTGAACCATAGCCAAATACAATCGAGGATGCCGGAATCCCTGTGTATCGGCCCAGAATGTCCCGCAGTACGCCACGGCCGGCGACAAACCGGTTCTGATCCTTCGGGAACCGAAACCGCGCGGCCCGCTGCGCCTCATCCGGTGAGAGTGTCTCTTTAAGTCGCTGAATAACCAAGTCTTCCAATTGCAGCGAGGCCCGCCAGAGGTGGACTTCCCCCTTCCCCAAGGACGCCCTGCCGGCCGGGGGGAGAATAAACGGATCCGTGTATTCCGCCATTAGCGCTCCAGAGATTCATCATAGCGGGCCAAACGCCACAATCTTCGGGATCAAATTCGCCGGTTGGCTGTATAATAGTGGTCGTCACCAGGCCCGTCCGGCCGAAGATTCCGCTATGACCGCCGATCCCATCTACTACGCACTTCTGTTCACGATCTCGCCGGTCCAGCGAGCCGTCAATGCCTTGACCGACGACACCTTCCAGGGCGCTCACAAGCTCACTCTTTTCGACTGGTCGCTCCTCATTCCGTATTTCGCCATCATGGCCGTGCTTTCCCTTTATGGGATGTATCGCTACGAGGTCATCCGCAACTACTTCAGGCACCGAAGAAAGCTCCCCCAGAATCCGCCCCGCCAGTTCGAAACATTGCCGCCCGTCACCGTGCAGCTCCCGCTTTATAACGAGCGGTACGTGGTTGAGCGCCTCCTGGAAAGCGTCACGAGGCTCGAATACCCGAGGGAATTGCTCCAGATCCAGGTTCTCGACGACTCCACCGACGAAACCCATCCTTTTACGCAAGCCCTGGTCGCCCGTCTGAAGGCCGAAGGCCATCCCATCGAGTACCGCCACCGCGCGAATCGCGAAGGCTTCAAGGCCGGGGCGCTGCAAGAAGGGCTGAAGTACGCCACCGGCGAGCTCATTGCCATCTTCGACGCCGATTTCGTCCCACCCCCGGATTTTCTGATGCGCACGGTGCATCATTTCACCGATCCCAAGGTCGGCGTGGTTCAGACCCGGTGGAGTTACCTGAACCGAGGCTACAACGTGCTCACCGAAGTCGAAGCCATCCTGCTCGACGGGCACTTCGTTCTGGAGCACGTCGCCCGCTGCGGACGTGGGCTGTTTTTCAACTTCAACGGGACGGCCGGCGTCCTGCGGCGTCAGATGATCGACGATGCCGGAGGCTGGGAGCACGACACCCTCACCGAAGATTGCGACTTGAGCTACCGGGCCCAGCTCAAAGGATGGAAGTTCATCTACCTGCCACGGCTTGATTGCCCCTCCGAGTTGCCCGTCGAAATGCACGCCTTCCAGGTCCAGCAGTCTCGCTGGGCGAAGGGATTGGTTCAGGTGGCGAAAAAACTGCTGCCCGCGATTCTCCGGGCGCCCATCCCCTTGCGGCATAAGATCGAGGCCTTCTTCCATCTCACGCCCAACATCTCTTACCCCCTCATGATGGTCGTCTCCGCGCTTATGGTTCCCGTGATGATCGTGCGGTTCTACATGGGCTGGTGGCAGATGGCGCTGATCGATCTGCCCTTGATCGTCGCCTCCTTTTGCTCCATCATCGCCTTCTATCTGTTTGCCGAACGCGAACTGGACCGGAAGAATTGGAAGCGCTCGATCTTCATGATGCCGGCGTTGCTCGCGGTCGGAGTCGGGCTGGCCGTGATCAATACCCGTGCCGTCATGGAAGCGCTCCTTGGAATTAAGAGCAGCTTTGTGCGAACCGCCAAGTACGCCATCGCCGGGTCCCGCGTCCGTATCGGCGAAACCAGGTACCGCCGCAAGAGCGGCTGGCTCCCCTTCATCGAACTGGCCATCGGCTCGTACTTCCTGGTTATGATCTTCTGGGCCATCGACTCTTACAACTTCCTCGCGCTGCCGTTCCTGGTCCTGTTCACGGGCGGTTACTATTGGGCGGGGTTCGCTACTCTTTACCAGGAGTTTCAATCCCGGCTGCGGTGGCAGCGAGAGCGCCGTTTGGAGCTGGAAGCGGCCCGGTAAGCGCGCCCCGTTTCGCACGGTTCGTCGGAATGCTTTTGCATGAGAATGGCCGGTCATCGTATTTGGGGGTTTCGTAGCCTGTCACCGAAATTGGTGGCGGGGGTGGCGCTGTGGGGCCAGGTGGTATCTCCCTCGCTCGGCGAACGGGCGCAAGTTTACCTGTCGGCGCTGATCCGGCTGGATACGTCCAACCCCCCCGGCAACGAAACCAGAGTCGCCGAGTATCTGCGCTCCGTGGCCGAGGCCCACGGCATCGAGTGCGAGCTTCTGGGCCATGATCCCTCCCGGCTCAATTTTGTGGCCCGCCTCCGCGGCGACGGCCGCGAAAGGCCCCTGCTCCTCCTGGCCCACAGCGACGTTGTCCCCGCCGAACGCGCACAGTGGAGCGTGGATCCCTTCGCCGCCGTCCTCAAAGACGGCGCCTTGTTCGGCCGCGGCGCGGAAGACACCAAGGATCTGCTCGCGGCGGAACTTGCGGTTCTGGTCGAGCTGAAGGCGAGCGGACGCAGGTTGAACCGCGACGTGATATTGCTCGCCGAGGCCGACGAAGAGGCCGCTTCGCTTGGAATGCGATGGATGGCTGAAAACGCCTGGGACAGGATCGACGCCGCCTTCGCCCTGAACGAAGGAGGCTCCATCACGCAGACCCCGGAAGGAATCCGCGTGTATCGCATTCAGACCGCCGAGAAGATTCCCACGCGCATCCGCCTGGTGGCCCACGGAACCGCCGGCCACGGAGCCGCGCCCCGGCCGGACAACGCTGTGGTCCGGCTCGCGCGGGCCACCGTGAGGCTGGCGGAGACCGACCAGCCCGTTCGCCTCAACGCCACGGCGCGAGCCTATCTCAAGGGCCTCAGCTCTCTGCCCGCCTACTCCTGGCTCGCCCCGCTCCTCCCCCGCCTGGACAGACAGGCGACCGTTCTACAGACCGCCAATCAAATCCGGGCCCATGACCCGGACCTGGACACGCTGCTTCGCACAACCGTAACGCCCACGATCCTGCGAGCCGGCCAGCAGGTCAACGTGATTCCAGCCACCGCGGAGGCGTTCGTGGACGTTCGGCGGCTTCCGGAGGAAACCAGGGAAGAAGTCCTCGCCAGGATGCGGCGCATCATCAACGACCCATCCGTCGACGTGGCGCTCCTCGAAGGCCCCCAAATGCCTCCGGCCCCGTCGAGCCCCCTGGATAGCCGGATGTACCAAGCCATGGAGCGGGTGCTCCGTGAGGCTGATCCGCAGGCGCTCATCGTTCCCTACCTCAGCCGCGGCGCTTCGGACAGCGCTTTTCTCAGGGCCAAGGGAGTGGCGGCCTACGGAATACCTCTCTTCTTGATTGAGAAGGAAGGCGACCGCTCGCACGGCAACGACGAACGCCGGTCGCTCGACAATCTTCGACGCGGCACGGAACTGCTCTGGAAGATCGTCCTGGCGGTGGCGTCGGATTCGCAGTAGCCCCCGCCGCATGGCGATGGGCGCTCACACGGGCTTCTTAATCGCCGGCCTCTAGAATGTAGGTCGGCACCGGTCCCGCCAGGCTCGAGAAAACACCGTTGGTCACTTCCGACAACCACGTCGAACAGCCCTGCACCTTTCCAAGAAACGCGTGCGGCCGGACGTCGACCATAAGCTTCCTCATCACCATCTCCCCGTAGCGGTACAGGGGGAATAGCTCGCGCGTCGGCTCGACCCGCTCCTGCACGACCACCGGCGTCCGGGCGGCATGTTTGAGAACCTTCTCCCACGTGGAAGGATTCGTTTCCCAGCCCTCGAAGATATGCTCGTCCGCGTCCCCGTCGTTCGACATCAGCACCAGGTTCTCCCGGTTCTGGACAACGAAATCGAGCAGATCCACCGTCTTGCCCTTGTACTGAACTTGCCCGGGCATGACCAGGCGCGTCCAGGGGATGTGCTCCCGGATGACCTTCCTCTCCGCCGCGGGAAACTTGGCAGTCACGGCTTCGTCCGTCAGCAGGCAGAACACCGTCCGCTTATGCGCCAGTTCAGACCGGAAGCTGTCAACCACGCACACCGCCCGGTCCTGATAGGCGCGCACCAGGGGATGCGTAAGATCGAACCGGATCAGAAAATCGTGTACGCGCACTCTCCGCCAGACCAGGTCGATTTGGAAATCGCCCTGCCGGAGCACGCCATTCCGGTACTCGATCTCCTCGGGAAAAACGACTTCGGCCGTCAGTCCGTGACGCTGGCACATCTCTCGAATCAGGGCGCATTCCGCGGCCGCCGTCGTCTGGAAGGACGCGCGAAACTCCAAAATCCCCACTCTCGGTTTGCGCCGTCCGCCGAACCGCTTGTAGGCCGCCATCAGAGAAGCGATCAGTTCTTTGCTCCCCCCCAGTTTCGTGAGCCGGTACTGACGCCGGAATTGCTTGATCGGAGGGCAGTTGTAGAAGAGGTCCGAAAGCCCCGTCTCGAAGGCCACTCGCGGCGCCGTGTCCCAATGGTGTCCGACGAAACGCAGACCGTGACCGTTCACAAACGAGTCCTGGAAAGAGGAGACGGTCAGGAACGGGTAACCTGGGTCGATCCCCGCCAGCATCTTCTCGCCCGGCAGGAGTCCCATCCTCGCCATCAGCGCCGGATCCGCCAGCGCCATTTCAAGAATGCGGTTCACGGCGGCGTTCAGTAAGTCCGCCGCCTTTGACAAGGCCGTATACTGCCGCCGCGTCAGGAAATTGGGCCGCAGGAAGGGGCAGACAGGGTGTATCCCCTGCCGCAGGTTCAGCCCGATCATCTGCTGCTGGAGTTCTTCTGCCCAGCCGAATCCTCCGAAGGGGGCGGTCTGGATTAACTTATGGTAGCGAGCGATAGCTTCGCCCAGTTGCGTCATGGCAATCTAAAGGGGTTTCCTAACTTCACTATCTCACAACGGGAGCCGGAAGGGAAGAATTTGCCCTCCGAAATTCACTCTAAGTGGTTTATTTTGAAGAGAATAAAAAATCCACGCCGGCGCCCGCCCAGCCCTTGCGGCTGAGAAAAATGGAGCGCGGCCGCGCGTGAGGGCCTATGGCTCGACGGTCAGTTTGTTGACCACCTTGGTGACGCCCCTCACCTTCTTGGTGAGCCTCTCCGCCCGGTCTTTCTGCTTCTCGGTCTTGACCTTCCCCGCCAGAGTCACCACGCCTTGGTCGACCTCCACCGTCAGCGCGCCGCCTTTCACCTGCGAGTCGGAGGCCAGGCGCAGGCGAACATCGTCGTAGATCTTGTCGTCCGGGACGCTGGCCTTCTTGTCCGCGGCCGTCAGCGGCGCGGCGCACATCGCCGCCAGCGAGCAGATCACCACCAGAGACAGAACCCGCATTTCATTCCACCTCCCGTCCGGCCATCGAACGCCAGTCTATCGCATCCAGAAAGCGCGGATCTTGCCGCCATCCCGGCCTCACCTTCACGAAGAGTTGGAGGAACACTTTCCTGCCGAGCATCTCCTCGATCTCCAGCCGCGCTTCGGTCCCGATCTGCTTCAGCATCTCTCCGCCCCGGCCAATCAGAATCGCCTTCTGCCCGTCGCGTTCCACCAGGATCACGGCGTGGATCGTGGTCATCCGCGCCGAGTCCTCCCACTGCTCGATCATCACCGCCACCGCGTGCGGCACTTCCTGCCGGGTGTGGTGCAGCACCTTCTCCCGAATCAACTCGGAGGCCAGAAAGCGCTCCGGCTGGTCCGTCACGTAATCCGGCGGAAACAAGGCGGGGCCGGGCGGAAGCAGTTTCAGAATCTCCTCCTGAAGGATATCCAGTCCGTCGCCCGTCAATGCCGAGATAGGAATGTAGCCTGCGAAATCGTGCAGCGGCCGGTACCGGTCGATCTGCTCCAGCAGAAACCCTTTGTTTTTGATCCGGTCGATCTTATTCAGCGCCAGCAGAACCGGCGTGCGGGCTCCCGCGATCATCCGCACGGCCTCCGCGTCCTCGTCCGTAAAGCGCCGCGTGGCGTCGGCCACCATCAACAGCATGTCCGGCTCCTCCAGCGCGGCCTGCACCGAATCGTGCATACGCCGGTTGATCAGCGTGTCCGGCCGGTGTATCCCGGGAGTGTCCAGGAAAATGATCTGCCCCTGCGGCAGATTCACCACGCCTTGCACCGTGGCCCTTGTCGTCTGCGGCTTGGGCGCCACGATCGCCAGTTTCATTCCGGTCAGCGCATTTAGCAGCGTGGACTTGCCGGAATTCGGCCGTCCCACGATCGAAACAAATCCGGATACGTAGCCCTGGGTCTCGTTCTCAGCCATTTGTCCCATTTTCGCAACGCATGACCCGCACAAGGTCCACACGCATGTCGTTGCCGGCCAGCACTTCAATGCGCAATCCATTGCGCTGCGCCGCTTCCCCCACCGCCGGAACCCGCCCCAGCCATTCCGAAGCCAGCCCGCTCACGGTCGTGGACTCCACCCCCTCGGGGACGCGAAATCCGAGCAGTTCCTGAAGCCGGTTCAATTCAAAACTCCCCGACACAATGTAGCGGCCCTCGCCGTCTGGCGTCACGTCCATCTCCGGCTCATGCTCATCCCGGATCTCTCCGAGGATCTCCTCCACCAGATCCTCCATCGTGGCAAGGCCGGCGGTGTTTCCGTACTCGTCAACGACAATCACCATGTGGGCGCGGTCTTCCTGCATCTCTCTCATCAAGTCGTTGACCCGCTTTGTCTCCGGCACCAGCCGGACGGGCCGCATCAGGTCCCGCACTTTTCCGTGCCGCCGTTCCTCTTCCTCCAGCTCCAGGACGTCCCGGGCATGCACAAACCCGACGACTCGGTCGATCGTCTCTTCATAAACGGGCAGTCGCGAAAACTGCTCATTGATCAGCAAGTCGCGGAGATCGTCAATCGGCCGGTCCGCTTCGATCGCCACGATCTTCGGCCGCGGCGTCATCACTTCGCGCACCGTCTTGTCGCCAAAGGCTACCGCCGCCTGGATCAGCCGCCGGTCCTCTTCTTCGATCAGCCCTTCCTCCGCGCCGGCCGTAATCAGCGCTTCGATATGATCCTCGGGGGTGGGCGGCTCCTCCTGCTCCTCCTCCGATTCCGCCAGATCCACAACCGCCTGGAAGAACGTCAGCAGCGCTGTCAGAGGCCGCATGGTCAGCGCCAGCGCCCGGTACGCCGGCGCCAGAGGAAGCACCCACCGGCCTTCCGTCCTGCGGTACAGCACCTGAGGAATCACATAGCCCGCAATGAGCAGCACCAGCCAGCTTGCCACGGCCGCCTCGGCCAGCGATTGCCAGCCCAGGCCGGTCCGGCAGACGGCCAGCGCCAGAACCGCAACCCCTGTCATCGCAATCGTCGTGTGCTTCAGAAGTGAGAAGACGAGCGCGCCGCGCTCCGTCTTGAGCCCGATACGATCCTTGAGCGATTCCCGGAAGAACTCCAGCGCCGGGAGCTCCCGGCTCCGCAACCGCAAAGACTCCAGATAAAGCACCTGCACGAATGTCACGCCGGTCATGGCGACCGCCAGCCCGAAAACCACCAGGAAGAGAGTCAGCGTCATCGCCCTGCCCGCTCGATCAAACCGGGAGGCAGTCCCAGCTCCCGGCGCAGCCTCTGCTCGCGGCGCGCCATGCGCCCTCCGTCCGTCTCGTGATCCATGCCGGTAAGGTGCAGCAGGCCGTGCAGCATCAGAATCTTCAGCTCGTCCGCCAGAGAATGCCCCAGCCTTTCGGCCTGTTCCTTGGCCCGCTCGACGGAAATGGCGATCTCTCCCAGAAAACCATCCGGTCCAGGCTCGGGAAAGGAGATCACGTCGGTCGGCTCATCCCGGCCCAGGAATTGCCGGTTCAGCCGGCGCAACTCCCGGTCGTCCGTCAACAAGCACAAAAAGGAACGGCCACGCGCGACGCTGGTTCGAATGCGGCTTGCAAACTCCCGCAGGCCGGCCCGCGGCAGGCCTGCCGGCGCGCGGAGGAACAATAAGGGGTCTTCGGAACCGGGCATCTCGGTGTTCAGGCCCCCTTGCCCTCGGCGTTTTCCCGGCGGGGCTCTTCCAGCTTCAGCAGAAGCTGCCCGGCGCCGTTTTGCTCGCCGTAACGCTCGTAAGCCTTGACGATCCGCTGCACCAGGCTGTGGCGCACGACGTCGCGCTCGTCGAAATTCACGAACTGGATGCCATCCACCCCGCGAAGCACCTCGACCGCCTCCAGCAAACCGCTGCGCTTGCCGGCTGGCAGATCGATCTGCGTGACGTCGCCCGTCACCACCATCTTGGAGTTGAAACCCTGCCGGGTGAGGATCATCTTCATCTGTTCCGAGGTCGAATTCTGCGCCTCGTCCATGATGATGAAGCTGTCGTTCAGCGTGCGCCCTCGCATAAAGGCCAGCGGCGCGACTTCGATGACGCTGCGCTCCAGGAGCTTGTCGACCTTCTCCACCTCCAGCATGTCGTACAGCGCATCGTACAGCGGCCGCAGATACGGATCGACCTTCTCCTGCAATGTTCCGGGCAGGAAGCCCAGCCGCTCCCCCGCTTCCACCGCCGGACGCGTGAGGATGATGCGGCTCACCTGCTTGCCGAGCAGCGCGGAAACCGCCATCGCCACCGCCAGGTAAGTCTTTCCCGTGCCGGCGGGCCCTATACCGATCACCAGGTCGTAACGCTCGATCGCCTCCACATAACGCCGCTGGTTGGCCGACTTCGGCGCCACGGATTTCTTTCCGAAATTCCGCTGCCGTCCGCTCGTGACCAAGCCCCGCAAGCCTAGCTGCGGGTCTTGCGTCACCAGCCGGAAGTAACTGTTCAGGTCGCCGTTGGTGAAGGCATGGCCCTCCTTCACAAGGGAGGCGTAGTCCCCCAGAATCTCCTCCGCGCGCGCGACATCCGGTTCCTCTCCCTCGATTTCCAGCCTGTCTTCCAGCAACTGAATTCGGACACGAAATCCTTCCTCGAGGACACGAATATTCTCATCGCGGGTGCCAAACAACGATTCAATCCCGCGGCGGATCTGTACACTGGCTGTGGTGCGCAATCGGGTCTTCCTACCTCCGGATTTCTGTTGGAGCGATTTGAGGGAAGTTTCTTCTGGGCAGGCACGCGGCTCTTCTCCGCTGGGAAACCGCTCGCATCCGCGTGCGCGGAGATGTGAACATCTGCTCAAATTATAGCAGCAAAAGGCCGTTCCAGGAGCGCCAGAAAACTGCGCTGCCAGGGACCAGAGATTCGCCCCAGCCTGGACCCGAAAAAGAAGCAGCCCCTCGCCCGGTAAGCTCAGATCCGCAAGCCCAGGGGGCGGCCCTGCTGGCCACGAAAGCGCACGTGGCTCCACTCATTTCCAGATCTGCCACCACTTGGCGGGCTCTGTGCCCGGCGTGTCCTTGGCTCCTTGCTTCCGTAGCCACCGGATTGTGTCCAAGAGCCGGGCGGCGCGCTCGGTGTGACCTGCCATGTTTGCCAGCGTATAGGCAAACCGGGCCAGGAGCAGCGTAGTGCCGCCCTTGGCGTTCACAGCATTGATATTCGCTCCCCTGCCGGCCAGATGTCTCACCATCGGGGAGATTCCCAGCGCAGCCGCCACATGCAGAGGCGTGGTCCCCTCGGCCTCGGTGGCTTCTATCTCCGCACCGGCGCCGAGAAGTTGATCGACTCTGGCCACATCGCCTTCACGCACGGCCTCGAACAACTGCCGGTTTAACTCCTGCCGTTCCTCGTCCGTCACTGTGGTGGCCTCGCGAGGCCTCCGCGTGAATCAGCATAATCCAGATCTGTCTCGGGCGCTGGCCCCGTCTTTTTTTCCCGGCCGTCCTTCAACCAGTCGCCGCCGCGCGCCCCATCCCTTGCCCGGCGAAGTTGTAAACTCGCCGGAGGGGCCGCCATGGCCGCATCGCCAGAGCGAGTGATCACGGTATTCGTCTCCTCCACCTTCGTCGACATGCAGGCGGAGAGAGATCACTTGGTCAAGATCGTCTTCCCGAAGCTCCGCCGCGTTTGCTCCGGCCGCGGGGTGATTTTCGGCGAGGTGGATCTGAGATGGGGCATCACCGAACAGGAAAGGGCGGAAGGGCGTATCCTGCCGATCTGCCTCCAGGAAATCGACCGGTGCAGACCCTACTTCATCGGTTTGCTCGGCGGCCGCTACGGCCACGTGCCGCCGGTCATCCCGGAGGAAATCCTGCAACGGGCGCCGTGGCTTGCGGCCTGCCGGCAGTGCTCAATCACAGAGCTGGAAATTCAGCATGGCGTCCTGCGCGCGCTGGCCCCGTCAACGCAGGCGTATTTCTACTTTCGCGGCGCGGCGGGGGAGGCGCCTCCCCGCCCCGAGAACGAGGAGGCGGCGCGCAAACTGGAGCGGCTCAAAGATGAAATCCGCGAGCGTCATTCCCGCGGTCTTTGTCGCCTTCGGGAAGGCTTCAGAAGCGCGCGGGAACTCGGGACATGGGTTGAAGAAGACTTCAACACGCTCATTGATTCGCTGTTTCCTCCCGGAGTCCAGGAAGACCCCCTTGAACGCGAGTCCTCAGAGCACCGGCGCCTGGCGCAGGCGTACTGCCTCGGTTATGTGACTAGGCCCGTCTATTTCCAGCGTCTCGACAGGCGGATCGAGGACAGCCAGGGTCCTCTCGTAATCTGCGGCCCGGACGGCTCGGGGAAAACCGCATTGTTGGCAAATTGGTGGCTGCGCCGGGAGGCCGGCGGCGTCTCCAGCCTGCTCGCGCATTTCGCCTCCGCCTCTGGCAGCGCCATCGAGTGGCCCGCGATGCTCCGCCGCCTCCTGAGCGAGTTCAACCGGCGGTTCGATCTACAAGTCGCGATACCCGATGACCACGAGCAACTGAGGGTCGCTTTTGCAAATACCTTGGGGATGATCCCGGCAGAGCCCCGGTTCGCAATCCTGCTGGACGGCGTCGACGAGATGGAGGAATTCGGCAAGCCCTCTGATCTCAACTGGCTCCCCAGAAACGTGCCCAACACCATCCGGTTGATTGTTTCGACCCGCCCGGGCCGGACTCATCGTATCCTCGCCGAGAGGAACTGGCAGGAGATGTCCCTGGAGCCGCTCCAGCCCGGCGAGCGGCTGAAGGCTGTCTGGCGGTATCTGCGGACTTATCGGAAGCGCCTCTCGAAGGACTTGCGGCGCAAACTTGCGCTGGCGGAGCCGTGTTCCAACCCGCTGTATCTCCGCGCCATCCTGGACGAACTGCGGCTTCACGGCCAAGCCGCAACCCTTCGCGATCAGATCGACAATTATCTTTCGGCCGGGGATGGAACCCGCTTGTTCGAAAAGATCCTGGAGCGTTCGGAAAGAGACTATGGTTCGGAACGCCCCGGACTTGTGCAGCAGGCGATGTCCCTGCTGAGTGCTTCCCGCAATGGGCTTACAGAGGTTGAACTTCTGGAATTGCTCGCCCACGGCCAGGAGCAACGGTTGCCGCAAGTGATCTGGTCCGAGATGCGGTTGGGCCTCGCCGGCGCCTTGGCCGAACGGTCCGGCCGTTTTCAGCTAGGTCACGCCTTCATTCGGGAGGCAGTACGGCGCCGCTATTTCGAGAACGACGAGCAGCGGCGCGCGGCCCATCACCGCCTGGCTGTGTATTTTGAGCACACGCATCTGAGCCGGCGCGCCCAACAGCTTCCCTGGCAAGCGATGCATGCGGGAGATTGGGAACTTTTGAAGGCAGCCTTGTCCGATTTCGCTCTCGTCGAGGAAGTCCATTCGTCGGATGGTCCTCAACGCCTCGTCGAGTATTGGGTCGCGCTCCGGGATGCGACGGGCTGTGAACCCGCGCAGGTATATCGCAACTCCTGGAAACAGGCGCAGGCCGAAGGGACCGGCTTGCGTGGCGCCGCCAGCGTCTTGGGCAATCTGGGCTGGGCCGATTTAGCGGAGGAAATCGTAGCCTCCGAGGTCGGCCGTTTGCGGCGCCGGCCGGGGGAACTTCGCCGCCTGGCCTCGGAACTGATGGGCTATTCCCAGTTCTTCATGGCCCGAAATGACCTGGTTCGAGCCACGGCATTGGTGCGGGAGGCCATAGCCGTCTGGGAGAGCCTCGGGGAAGCCAGAGAGGCAGCCAGGAGCCGGATGGACTTGGCCGGTTTGCTCGTGGGTCCGGACCCCCATCAAGCTCTGCGGTTGCTTGAGGCTGTGCTCGACGAGGCCGTGCGGTCTGCCGATCTCACGTTGCAGGCGGCGGCCCTGGGCAATCTGGCGAATGTTTGGTGGCGGCTTGGGGATTTGAACCGGGCGCTCAACTATTGCGAGAAAGCAGTCGCCCTCTGTGCAGTCCGTGGCGACGTCTTGGCGGAAGCCGAACACAAGGATTCGCTGGCGGCCCTTTTGCGGCGTCAAGGAAAGAGGGAACGGGCGCTGGAGATGCTGAAAGACTCGGAGCAGGTTTACCGGCGGCTCGGAACCAGTGGTCCGCTGGGCCGCTGCTTGGGACAGCAGGCCCTGCTTCTCCAGGATATGGCGCTGTTTTCCGAAGCGCTCAGCAAGAACCTGGAAGCGGAGGCTCACTTGGCCGGCTCGGGCCAGAAGATCTGGCATGCCACCTGCGTGCTGGCCTCCGCTTTCCTGTGCCGTACTGTCTCCAACCGAGCCCTGGGCCTTGAAAAAGCCAACTTGGCTCTGGCGCTGCTCAAGGAATGCAATGCGCCCGCAGGCATGCTGGCGCAGGCCCGCGAACTGGCCTCATACTGTTCCTAGAAGCCGGCGGAAGCAGAGTCTCCCGTGAAGTATCACAATCCTTCCCGCCCGGCAGAGACGGCGTCTCAGTAGTTCAGCGCACGTTCACACACCGGACATTGGAAGAAGTCCCGGGGATTGAAGTCTGCCGGCAGCCCCTTGGTCCTTTCCCGCTCCGCCTCAATTTCCTCACGCGTGAGGTGGTAGCCGCAATGCGGACAAACCAGAAGGCCGTCGCGTTCGGAATACGCGCCTGAACGAATCACGGCCTCTCGTCTTGCCTGCAACCGCTGAATTTCCCGTTCGTTCTCTTTGTTGCGCCTTCTTTCGCTCAGCCAGTCGAACAGACCCATGGGAATGGCCTCCTGCAAATTGTGGGCGGCTGGATTATAGTGCAACGGGTCAGCGGGATCCAACAGCTCTGGCGCCGAAACGTCCCCCGCGCCCTGACTTATCATACATTCAGAGGCATTCATGAGGAGGGCTTTTCTCATATTGCTGCTGGCTGAGGCCGCTCTGCCCGGCGCCACCCGCTGGGCTGGCTTCTCGTCGGGTCCCTTCGAGGTTCTGACCGACGCGGGCGAGCGCGCAGCTCAGGAGCGCCTGGCCTCCCTCGAACAGTTTCGCTTCGCGATGGAACAGCTCCTGGGCAAGAGCGACATCCGCCCGGTTTGGCCGGTCCGCGTTCTCGTATTGCGGTCCCCCCCGCCATCACCGGCAGGATTGTCGCTGGCCCGCGACGCCTACACCGGCGTGGTCCCGGATCGAGGGCCGGTTCCTCCGGCGATCCTGCGCGAGATTGCGCTGATCCTGATCCAGGCCGGGCCGCGCAGCCTTCCGGCCCCTTTGGAGATGGGACTGGCCGAGGTCTTCTCCACGCTGGCCACCGATGGGGCGCGCATTTCGCTCGGAGCGCCGCCTCCCCCGGAGCATCGCGGGCCCGATTGGGCGCTGATGCACATGCTCACCGTTACCCCTGGTTACTACAGCGGAATCCGGGTCTTGGTGCGAAACCTCGAAGCCGGCGTCGACGAGGAGCCTGCCTGGCGCAACGCCTTCGGCAAGACGTTGCCGCAGTTGCGGGAGGAGGCGGGCGCCCGCCTGAAAGCGGGCCAGTTTGCCGCCATCGCCCCTCACAGCCGCACGATCCGGCCCGAGAAGGATTTCAAACCCCTGGCGCTCCCCGCGAATGCGGAAGCGGTCGCCATAGCCTCTCTCGCCATGACCGGCCCTGATGCCGCGGCCGCGCGCAACGCATGGCAGAGCGTTCTGAAAGCCTCGCCCAACTCCGCGGAAGCTCTCGAGGGGCTCGGCCTGATTGCCCTGGCCGGCAACCAGCGGTCCGAAGCGTACGACTTCCTCAGGCGGGCGGTGGAGGCCGCGAGCACGAGCGCCCGCGCCTGGTACGAATACGGCCTCCTTGAACCGGACAGGGACAAGGCTCTGGCCGCGCTGGAGAAAGCGTCCACTCTCAACCCGCTCTGGGCGCTCCCTCATTCCGCAATGGCGGGACGGGAAGCCGATCCCGGCCGGCGCGCCGCTCTGCTGGCGGCCGCCGCCAGGCTGGATCCGCGCAATGTGGGCTACTGGCGTGCGCTGGCGGAGGCGCAGGAGGCCGCCGGATTGCACATCGAAGCGGCGAAGACATGGGCTTCCGCCGAGCAGGCCGCGGCCGGCTCCGAGGAGCGCGAGAGCCTGCGCCAGTTACGCCGGCAGGCGGAGGTCCGCCGCCAGCAGCAGGAGGCGGAAGCGAGGCAGCAGGCCGCACGCCGGGAGGCGGAGGAACTGGAGCAGCTTAAGCAAAAATCGATTGCCTCCATCCAGGCAGCGCTGGATAAAGCCCAGCGCGAGAACCCTCCTGCTCCTTCCAGCGGTCCCGTGGTGCCCTGGTGGGACGGCCCGCAGCCGGACGCCAGGATCGCCGGCACTCTGGTCCAGGTGGATTGCCTGGGCAAGCAGGCTCGCCTGGTGGTTCAGACGCCGGACAAGAGAACCATCCGGCTGCTCGTGGCCGGCGCTGATCAGATCGCGGTGCTGGGCACGGGAGAGAAGGCCTTCGGCTGCGGCCCCCAAAAGCCTCCGCGCGCCATCCGCGTGGAGTACTTTGTCAAACCGGACGCCAAGCTCGGCACGGACGGAGAAGCCGCAGTGCTGGAGTTTCCCTGAGTGAGGAATCCCGTCCCGCTGCGCTGGTGGGTGATGAGTGTCTTCGTCCTTTCCAGCGCCATCAATTACCTTGACCGGCAGATCCTCGCCGCCCTGGCGCCCCTGTTGCGCGCGGAGTTTCATCTCAGCAACGCGGACTACGGGCTGGTTCTGGCGGCCTTCTCCGTGGCCTATGCCCTTTCCTCGCCGGCGGCGGGTCTCCTCCTCGACCGCTTCGGTCTGAACCGGGGCATCAGTGTGGGCGTGGCCGCCTGGTCTCTCACAGGCATGGCGACCGGCTTTGTCAGAGGCTTGCCGGACCTGCTCATCTGCCGGACTCTGCTCGGGGCAGCTGAATCCTGCGGCGTGCCCGCCGTCGCTAAAGCCCTCTACCGCTACCTGCTGCCCGGAGAACGCGCTCTGGGCAACGCGCTGAGCCAGATCGGACTCAGCCTGGGAGCCATTCTGGCGCCGCCGCTGGCCACCTGGTTTGCCCTGAGACACGGCTGGCGTCCGGCGTTCGTCTTCACAGGAGCGCTGGGACTGCTGTGGGTGCCCCTTTGGCTGTGGTTCTCCCGCAAAACGCCTGCCGCGCCGGACGAGTCTCTTTCCGCCTCCCGCGCCTCGGACGCCGCCGGTCTTCTCCGGGATGTCAGGCTGCTTGGCTTTATCGCCGCCAACATCCTCAGCATGCCGGTCTACACGCTCTGGAGCAACTGGACGACCCTGTTCTTGAAAGAAGCGCAGGGCGCGACTCTGGTTCACGCCAACCTGCTGGCCCCCATCCCGAACTTCTTCGCCTACACCGGAGGCCTGGCGGGCGGATGGCTCTCCTTGCGATGGGTCAAGCGGGGAGTGGCCCCGCTCGATGCCCGCCGGCGCGTATGTCTGGCGAGCGCGGCGGTTTTGCTCGTCACGGCGGCGGTTCCCTGGATGCCGGGCCCCAACTGGGCGGCTGCCGCCATCTCCTTGAGCTTTTTCTCAATCACTGCCTGGAGCGTCAACCTCTACACCATGCCCCTCGATGCATTCGGCGGCCGCCATGCGGCCTTCGCCGTCTCTCTCCTCACCGGCGCCTATGGCGCGATGCAGGCCGTGCTCTCGCCGCTCATCGGCGTCACCATCGACAGGTACGGCTACGCTCCCGTGTGCGCCGCGGCAGCCGTGCTGCCGGCCGCGGCGTATGGGATACTCCATCTGACCCGGCAATCTGGCTCATGTCGCTCAAAACAGCTCTGAAACAAGCCATCTTTCGATTCCTCGGCAAAGACCCCGAAGCCGTTGTCGTCGCCGTCGTTTCAGGCGAGGAAGCCCCGGCCCAAGCCATGGCGGAGGAATTGCGGCGGCTGGTCCCGGATCGCCGGCATTTCATCATCCGCCTGGGCGCTGCCGCCGGATGGGAACGCGAACCCGTGGTCGGACTGGAGCCCGGTTCCGTCTGGAGTCTATTCCGCCAGCTTCGCCGCGCCTTCCGCCGCTTCCGCATCGGCCAGGCTGCGGTCCTGTTCGGCGCCGGCGCTCAATTCAGTGCGCTGCGAACAGCCGTCTTCCTGCTCGCCCCCGGTAAGATCCTGGCCTACAACTTCCTTCTGGAACGCCACCACCTCCGCCTGCGCTGCGGGATCGCCTCCCTTCTCTTCCTTCGAGGAGTCCCGCTGGACCGCATCTTCCTTCGGCCGCGCTGGCTGTGCCCCTGGAAGAAGGACCGCTCTTCCACTCCCCTCACGTTTCAAGTTCTCCAGGGCAGACCTCTCTCGGATCAGCGCCCGCGCGTCGCCGTGCTCTCCCCCTATTTTCCCTACCCCTTGTCCCACGGCGGCGCAGTCCGTATCTACCACCTCATGCGGGAAGCCGCCCGCCGCTTCGACCTGTTTCTGTTCGCCTTCACCGAGGAAGGCCAGCCCGTGGAAGCCGGGCCGGTGATGGATTTCTGCGCGCAGGCCGTGCTCGTCCCGAAGCCTCGCTACCGCGAACCGCGCTGGTCCAGTCTGCTACCCCCGGAGGTTCACGAGTACGAATCTTCCACAATGCGCCGCCTGCTTGCGGCGCATCTCCGCGAGCACTCAATCGGGCTCTTGCAGACCGAATACACGCAACTGGCGAAGTACGGCGGCGACGTGCTCGTGGAGCATGACGTCACCTTCGACTTGTACGCTCAGGTCCATTCGCACAAGAGATCCCTTTCCTCCTGGTGGGACTTGCGGCGCTGGGTGTGGTTCGAGCGGCGCGTGGCCCGCCGCTTCCGCGGCGTGGTGACCATGTCCGAGAAGGACAAGACCATGCTCGGCCTGCCCCACTCCGTCGTCATCCCGAACGGAGTTGACCTGGAGCGCTTCCGCCCATCCCCGGAGCAGCCGGGCAAGCGTCTGCTCTTCATCGGCTCCTTCCGGCACTTCCCCAACATCGTTGCGTTCCGGTTTCTGATGGAGCAGGTCTGGCCCTTGCTGCGGAGAGAATTCCCCGATTTGAGCCTGACGGTTGTGGCCGGCCCCAGCCCGGAGGTCTTCTGGAGCCAGGCTGCCGGAACGCCCATGCCGCCCGCCGGGCCGGGCGTTCGATTGCTGGGTTTCGTCCGCGACGTCGCGCCGCTTTACCAGGAGGCCAACCTCGTGCTGGCGCCGACTTTGGTCTCGGCGGGCACGAACGTGAAGGTGCTGGAGGCCATGGCCATGGGCAGGGCCGTCCTCTCAACCAGCAGCGGCTGCGCCGGCTTGGGGTTGGAGCACGGCAGGACCGTCTGGATTGCCGACGGCGCCCCGGCGTTCGCGGACGGCATCCGCCGCCTGATTCTGGATAGCCAGCTTCGTGACTCCCTGGCGCGGGCCGCTCGCCTGCACGCCGAGCGGCGCTTCTCCTTCCGGGGCCACCGCTGGGCCTTCCGGGCCGGCTTTAACAACATCACTGGACGCGACAACCCAAACACGGTCAACAACAACGCCAGCTCGGCGAACTTCCTGCGCTTCTACGGGGGGCAGAAGCGATCGCTGAATTTCCGGATCCGCTGGTTAGGGCGGAAGTAGAGCGGCGGGCCGCTTTCTCCTAAGGCGGAACCCCTAGGCCTGGCGCGGAATCCCCGAAAAAAACCTGAAGCGAAACCGGAGAAAGATACTGGGTGAATTCCCGTCGTCATGCGGACAAACGCCCGATAGGAAGCGCACCCGGGCAGCGGCTATCGTTATAGACGAGGATTCTCAGCATGACCGGACAGCAGCCGGAAGTCCGCCAGGGATTCGAGCGCGCGCGGCGCCGCCGGGGGAACATGATCCTCGAATCGGCCTTCGTGTTCGTCCCCTTGATGGCGATTATCTTCGCGATCATCGACTTCGGCATGGCGATTTTCCTGCGAAGCACGTTCCAGCACGCGGTACGGGAAGGGGTCCGCTACGGCGTAACCTACCGCACCCAAAGCGGCATGGGCCACGACGATTCCATCAAGGCGGTGGTCCAGCACAACGCCATGGGCTTTCTGGCCAGCGCGGAGAACCGCGAGAGGATCAAGATCCGCTACTACGTGCCGGACACGCTGGTGGAGACCAACCAGAATCTTCCAGGCAACCTGCTGGAGGTTTCCATCGAGAACTACCCCTGGGGTTGGATGGCGCCCCTCATGCGCGGCGGGCAGCCGCTGCTGCTGAACGCGTACGCCTCGGACCGGATGGAGGGGATTCCGGCGGGCATGACGCTGCCGCCGAGGTAGGCAGAAAGGGAGGATGTCAATGAAACGGGTCTTGCGCCGCCGCCGACGGGGCAACGTAGCCATCGAGTTCGCGCTGTGCGCCGTGTTTCTGATTCCGCTCCTGTTGGGCTCGGTCACGACTGGCATGAGCTTGAACCGGACCATTCAGGCCACCCAGGTCTGCCGCGACGCCGGCCACATGTACGTGCGTTTCGTCGACTTCTCGATGCCCGCCAACAAGGACATCATCGTGCGCGTGGCGCGCGGCCTGGGGATGACGCGCGACGGCGGCAACGGGGTGGTGATTCTGTCCCGCATCATGTTTGTCGGCGAGACGCAGTGCACCGAAGGGGGCCTGTCGCTGGCCCAGTGCACCAACTACAACCGTCCCGTCATCACCCAGCGGCTGACCATCGGCAACCAGGCGCTGCGGTCCAGCAACTTCGGCACCCCCAACCCGCTGCTGCTCGACGCCAAGGGAGAAATCGCCATTGCCGACTACCTGACGGACGCCTCGGTGCGGGCAGACAATTTCGAGTCCCTGCTGGCGCTCCAGCCGGGCGAGTTGGCTTACGTTTCGGAAGCTTATTTCGCAACCTCCGACTTCAACCTGGGATGGTGGAGCGGACCGGGCGTGTATTCGCGGACGATATTTTGAATGCGCCGCGGCTGGCGCGAGGCAAACGAGGTTCGAGAATGAGTAAGGTTACCATTCAAAAGATCCGCCGCAAAGGAGTCGCGGTTCTGATTACCGCGGGCTGCCTGGCCGGCATGGTCCCGGTGGTGGGCTTGGCGATTGACGCCAGCCTGCTCTACGTGGTCAAAGCCAAGCTGTCGGCCTCCGCCGATGCGGCCGCCCTGGCGGCAGCCCGTTCGCTCAACGTCGGCCTGACCATGGCCGAGCAGGAAGACAGCGCCCGCAACCGGGCGCAGGCGTTCTTCGCCGCCAATTTCCCCGAGCACTACCTCAATACCACTTCCAGCAGCGTGGAGGTCGCGGTGGCGGAAACCGCCTACCGGACGCGTACCGTCACCGTGACCGCCTCCACCGTCACCCCGCTGTACTTCATGCGCGTGCTGCGCTTCGACACCGCAACCGTGCGCGCCGAGGGCAAGGCCTCGCGGCGCGACGTGAACCTGATCCTGGTGCTCGATGTGTCCTCGTCGATGAACAGCGGCAGCACG
>Ga0101944_10000932_pt1 | contig 72999 bp, 65 predicted proteins | sample DewCreD2012metaG_FD_75245 | JGI IMG/M metagenome (GOLD analysis project Ga0101944, IMG submission 75245) | Hot spring sediment bacterial and archeal communities from British Columbia, Canada, to study Microbial Dark Matter (Phase II) - Dewar... ... | reverse complement strand
CCTCGACTGCCGCCGCCGGAACCCCGAGTTGGTCAGGCGCTACTTCCATGAGCCGTCCGTCCGCTACGCCGCTCTGTGACTGTTAGCGCCGAGTGCTACATGAATTGTGGCCAAGGTAGTATCTCAGAACCCACGCGGGCTGCGACACCTGCGATTCTGCCTGCGGGCAAGAAGCGAGGAGGAGGCGATGCAACGGAGAGCATCGTGGACGACGAGCGACGCCGCCCGCAGGCAGAAGTCGCGGCGTCCCTTCGGGTTGCGGCGCCAGCGGGGCGGCTGCCGTGTTGCGGCTCCTCAGCGATGCCCTCCGTCGCATCACCTGCGTCGCCGCGCCTTGCATCCGCCCCGCTGGCGCCGGCAACGCAGCCCGTGTGGGTTCTGAGATAGTTTCTTAGGGCTTCTGCACGCACGAGCAGGGGGTGGTGTTGCAGCAGGGGCAGCCGGCGCCGTACTTCTTCGTCACGGCCGCCTCGGCGTCTATGCCGGCGAGATTGGCCAGGGTGGTGAGCCAGGCGAAGGCGTCGGCGAACTCGGCCTCGATCTCCTCGCGGGTGCCGGAGCGCAGGGCGGTGGAGAGTTCGCCGACCTCCTCCATGAACCACATGAAGGTGCCGCCCAGGCCGCGGCGGGTGTCGTGCTCGAGGTACAGGTCGCTCATCAGCTTCTGGAAGTCGCCAATCGTCATCAGGTTGTCTCTCGCTCTGGCGGGGTTGGGGTGGCCTCACTGGGCCTTGGTGTCGGCGAATGCCTTCCACTGCTCGGTGAGGGACTTTTCGTCGGCGTGGTCGGGGTGAATCCACAGCCGGTGCCGCAGGGTGAGGGTCTTGCCCTTCGGCAGCGGGTATTCGCGCGGGCCGGGGAAGGCGGGCATGACGTAGTTGAGGTTGGGGTACTGGTGGAGCTTGCTGGGATAGAGGGGATTGGCCGGGTGCTCGAAGATGGCCACTCCGACACGCCCCGTGCCACCGGCGAAGGTGTCGGAGTACTCGATCCACGAGCGGCGGGGTTGCGTGCCCTCGGGGTCGGTGAGGAGGGTGATCTTCTGGTCCTTGCGCGGGGCCATGCGCAGGCCGAAGCCGCCGTAGCCGTCGCCAGGGCGGCCCCCGAGCGAGAGCTTCTCGACGAGGGCCTCGAAGGTGAGCGTGATGTCCACGACGCGGGAGCGGCCCTGAGCGCGATGGGCGCGGAGGTCGAGCGTCTCGCGCAGCACGGGCTCCTGGTCGCCCCACTTCCAGACCGACGTGGCCGCGATGCGGGCGACGTCGGGCGTGGCCTCGGTGGCCTGGAGCTTCTCGGGCCGCGTCCACGTGCCGCTCACGGCCCACGGGTCGGTCACCTTGTCTTCCCAGCGCAGGACGGGCCATGTCCACATCACGCCGCGGTGGTGGGCGTGGTCCTTGGGGTGAGCTTCGGTGAGCGGCTCGCCGTCGGGGCCGCACAGGGGATGAATGTAGCCGCCGCAGGCGTAGCGTGCGGGCACGCCCTCGGGCAGCGGGGCCGTGCCGAACCAGTAGCGGAGCACCCGCGTGTCGCCCTCGTGAATGTCCACCGACTTCTGGTCTGGCGCCACGGTGACGCGCAGTGGGGCCGCCTCGGCGGCCCAGACGGCGCCCGCGCACGCAAGGGCCGCGCACGGCCACAGGAACGGACTGCTTTTCATTGTGCTCTCCCTTTCGCTCCGAGACAGTGACGCCGGGGCTCCGGGCAACATTCTGCCAGATTGCCTTGCCCGGAGCAAGTGGGGCGGAGATGCGGGCCCCGTGGGAGTTCGAAGCACAGATGGCTTGAGAACAGGATGCCAGGGGCGAGACCGGGGCACCGCGGGCGCCGAAGGGCGCCTTCGGCGGCTCTTTGCGGGAGTAGCGCGGGCGTAAGCGATTAATTGCGCGGGCGCGAAGATTTTCTTGTGGAACGCAGTGCATCCTGAACTGCCGTCGCGGCAACCCTTTGCAGAGGTCTCTCGCGCCATAAGTGCCGGGGCTACTGGCGAACCACTGGCGAGTATGCGTACCTGTGGGTGGAGGGAGAGGCGCCGAGCTTCCGGCCGCCAGGCCGTCCAAGGGCCGGGCGAGAGGCCGGGGGCAGGGGCCTGTTCCTCGTACCCCTGTGCGCTCCAGCGACCGGGAGGCCGAACGGCTAACCAACCCACGAAGACTCCCGGGGGCGCCTCGGGGCGGCTCCAGACCGTCCCGGGGAACCGCGCGGTGGGGAAAGGCGGAGCGAAGGCCAGGCTTCCAGCCCTCGGGTATGAGCGGCGTCCGGAGCGAGGCCCGCGCTGTTCTTTGACAACCAACGGATGGTGGCCCCCAAGACAGAGACCGATGGGGACAGTCCCCTGGCGACCTGGCGCGAACTCCTCTGAAGCGACCCTGCGGAGGAGGAGCTGCGAGGCTTGCGCCGCGGCGCGCGACGGGGCTTTCTGCGGGATGTCCGCATCCCGAGAGCCCCCGCGAGTCTCGCGGGACGGGGACGTCCGACGTACGGATTTGGAGCGCTCCATTGGGCTGAAGCGTTGCGGCCGGTGCAATATGGGCGCTCTCGGGCAGAGAGGGCTTGCAAGCGGGGGCGGACGGTGTATAATCGTGGCGGCCGGGCGCGGCCCGCTGGCGGGCGGCCCGGCATCCTCCCGTTCCCCGCATCCCCTGGCGATTCGCATCGCATCGCGAAGCAGGCTCCACCGTGGCACGGCTGATCCAGCGGACCGAGCAGGGCGAGATGGCCCACGAACTGATCTTCGGCAGCACGACGATCGGCCGCGGGTGCCTGAACGACATCCTGATCGCCGATCCCGGCGAGCGGCGGGTGCATGCCGAGGTCTACGCGCTGGGCGGCGGGCGGTACATCGTGCGCGACCGCGGGTCGCGGTCGGGCGTTTCGGTGAATGGCGAACGGGTCGAGGGGCGGCGTGAGCTGGCGCCGGGCGACGTGCTGCGCGTGGGGAGTGCGGAGTTCGCCTTCGAGGCCGACGCGGCGGAGGCGGCGCCTGCGCAGGTGGCCAGGTCGCAGGGGCGCGGCTTCGTGCGTCTGACGGTGGGCACGATGGCGGCGCGGGTGTTCGGCTTCCTGCGCGAGCTGGTGGCGACGGCGTACTTCGGCCTGTCGTCGGGCCTCTACGACGCCTACGTGGCGGCGAGCACGCTGCCGAACCTGTTCCGCGACGTGCTGGGCGAGCAGGCGGCGGAGGGGGCGTTCATGCCCGCGCATCGCACGCTGGTGGTGCGGGGGCGCGAGGCCGAGGCGGCGCGGCTCCTGCGGTCGGTGCTGTGGGTGGTCGTGGCCGCGAGCGCGGTGGTGGTGGCGGCGTGCGTGGTGTTCGCCGACTGGCTGATGCTGGCGGTGGTGCCGGGCTTCGCACATGCCCATCCCGAGCTGATGGCGTTGGCCACGCGCATGTCGCGCTGGATGATGCCGTTCCTGCTGATCATCGCGGTGGCCTCGGTGTACGGCAGCCTGCTGCTGGCCGAGCGCCGCTTCTGGCTCTACTCGCTGGCGCCCATCGGGGCGAGCGGGGCGATGGTGCTGGCGGTGGTGCTGTTCTCGGGCACGATGGGGGCCGATTGCCTGGTGCTGGGCGTGCTGGCGGGCGGCGCGGTGCAGATGCTGATGTGCGCGGCGCCGTATTTCGGCCGCGGGCGCGCGCCCGGGCCGCTGGTGGACGTGCGGCAGCCCGCGCTGCGCAAGGTGGGGCGCTCGGTAGGGCCGATCGCCCTGGCGGCCATCCTCGCCCGCCTGGCGAGTCTGGTGGACCGCGTATTGGCGTCGCTGTTCTGCGTCGTGGGCAGCCTGTCGGCCCTCTACGAGGCATTCCGCGTGCTCCAGCTTCCCTTCGGGGTGTTCGGGCTGGCCGTGAGCCGGGCGGCGTTCCCTGCGATGATCGAGCGTGCGACGGCGCAGGACGACGAGGGGTTCTCGCGGGCCGTGTCGCGTGCGCTGCGGCTGAACATGTTTCTCATGCTGCCGGCCACGGTGGGCCTCATGGTGCTGGCAGCGCCCATCGTGCGCCTGCTCTACGAGCGGGGCCGGTTCACCGCCACGGACACGCAACTGACAGCGCTCGCCCTGGCCTGCTACGGCTTGGGCCTGGTGACGATGGGCTCGCGCACCGTGCTCTCGCGCGCGTTCTACGCCTTGCTCGACACCCGCACGCCGCTCCTCGTGTCGGCCATTGACGTAGCGGCGAACATCGTGATGAGCCTGGCGCTCGTGATGACGCCTCTGGCGCACGGGGGCCTCGCCCTCGCGACGAGCCTGGCCTCGATCCTGCACGCCTGGCTGCTCAAGGTGCTGCTCGAGCGGAGCCTGGCGCGGCAGGGCCAGCGCCTGGTGCTCGCGGGCCTCACGACCGCCATGGCACGGATGATGGCCGCGGGCGCCGCGATGGGCATCGTGCTCTGGGCGTCGTGGGCGGGCCTGGCCGCGGCCGGCCTCGACCGCGGTCTGGCGGGGCGCCTGCTGTGCGTGCTCGGCCCCGGGGCCGCCGGGATGGCGGCCTATGTGGGCGCCGCCGCCTGTCTCGGCTGCGAGGAGGTGCGGCGGTTGCGATTCTGGGGGCCGCGCCATTGACTCGGCGCGGAGGAGAGATTAGACTCCGGACAACCGGAGCCGGGGCCATGCGTGAACTCGAAGCCAAGCTGATCGTGCCCGACGAGGGCACCTTTGCGGCGCTGGCGGCCGCCAGGCGCATCGGCCGGCTGCGCGTGGAGCCGCGCGGCCAGCGCCTTCAGCAGGACACCTACGTGGACACCCGCTGCCTGCGGCTGTTCCGCGCGGGGTACGCCTGCCGCCTGCGCCACGTGGAGCACAGGGCCTTTGCCGCCCTGAAGGGCCTGGGCGGCGCGGCCGGCCCGCTCCACGAGCGTGAGGAGGTGGAGCTCGAGATTGACAACCCCTCGATCGGCGCCCTGTTGCGCATGCCCGAGCCGCCGGGCAGCCTGGTGCGCCGCATCGCGGCCGGCGAGCCCGTGGTCCCGCTGTTCATCGTGGTCACGTGGCGTCGGCTGGCGGCCGTGAGCGATGGGCCGCGCGAGTGCTTCGAGATGGCTCTCGACCGGGCGCGCTTCTTCGGCCCCCGCGGGGAGCTGCACCTGCTGGAAGTGGAGCTGGAGTCGCTCGACGGCGATCGGGCCTTGCTGGAGAGCGCGGCAGCCGACCTGCGGCGCGAGCACGGGCTCACGGCCTCGGGGCTCTCGAAGTTCGAGCGAGGGCTGCGCTGGGCGGGCATAGTGGCCGCCCAGTGAGCGGGCCTACTTCTCCGGGATCTTGACGAGGCGGTTGATGGGGCTGGCCGCCACGCTCTGCTCATGGCCGTCGGGCCAGCGGACCGTGATATCGGCCGTGCCCTTGTGGCTGCCGAGGCCGAAGTGGGCGATGGGTGAGCTCTGTGAGGCGCCGCCCGTGCCGCAGGTGACCTCGCGGATCAGCGTGAGCGCGCCCGCGGTCACCGTGATGCGAGCGCCGATCCCCTGGCGATTGCTCTTCGAGCCCGCGAGCTGCACGCGCAGCCACGACGTGTCGGCCGCCTGGTTCTCGAACAGCCGCACGCCGCCCGCGCCCGCCACCACCACGTCCATGTCGCCGTCGTTGTCCTTGTCGAACCACGCCTGCCCCCAGGTGTTGAAGGCCAGGAGGCCGGAGCGCCAGGTGACCGCCTGGAACTTGCCCGCCCCGACGTTCATGTAGAGCGCCGTGGGGCGCTCCTTGTAGATGGCCGTGAGCAGAAGGTCCAGGTCGCCGTCGTTGTCCACGTCGCACAGGCCGGCCTCGGTGCTCATCTCCTGGAAGCGCACGCCCGAGGCGGCCGTGATATCCTGGAACCGCCAGCCCTCCTTCGCGCCCCCGTTGAGGTAGAGGCTCGTGGGGTCAGCGAACTCGAGGTACTGGGCCATCGCATGGTTGGCCACCACCAGGTCGAGGTCGCCGTCGTTGTCGAGGTCGCCCCAGGCGCCGCTGAGGCTGTGGCCGAACGCCAGCGCGTACTGGCCGACGCCGGGGATGCCCTGGACTCCGAGGGCCTGGGCCTCGTCGCCGAGCCGGCCTTCGCCACGATTCACCCACAGTTGGTTGGGCTGGAGGCGGTAGTTGGCCACAAAGAGGTCCGGGCGGCCATCGTTGTTGAAGTCGCCCCACGCGGCGCCGCGCGAGCAGTGCTCGCCGCCCCCGGCGACGCCGGAGGCCCGACTCGCGTCGTCGAAGCGCCCCTGGCCGTTGTTGCGGAACAGGAAGGCGGGCTGCCCCAGCGCCGCGAGCTTCGGGTTGGGGTGGGCGGAGCAGCCGATGAAGATGTCGAGGTGACCGTCGCCGTCGTAGTCGCAGATGGCGATGGCTTCCGGGGGGCCGGGGAAGGCGTAGCCCAGGCCCGCGGCGGCCGTGACGTCCTGGAAGGCGCCGGCGCCCAGGTTGCGCCAGAGGCGCAGCTTGGGAAACGAGGCGCACAGCAGGTCGAGATGGCCGTCGTTGTCGTAGTCGAGCCAGAGCGCCGCAAAGACGTCGGCGGCCGCCTCGATCCCCAGGTCGCGGGTGACCTCCTTGAACGCCTTTCCGCCGGAGTTCCTGAACACGCGCCCGCCGATGCACAGGTCCTCGAACCCGTCGCTGTCGAAGTCGCCCACCGCCACGCGGGAGGCCACCAGGGCGCTCAGGCCGGCGGCCTCGGTGACCTCGGTGAAGGTGACCTTGGGCTTCTGCTCGGCCGCGATGAAGCGGTTCCGCTGGGGGTCCGTGATCTTGGCGGCGTGATAGGTGTAGGCCAGGAAGTCCTCGGCCACCGTGGCCGCCGCGTCGCGCTGGCGAGCCAGGAAGGCGTCGCGCTCGGGGTTGGCCGTCGGCCGGAGCTCGCGGCTCTTGAACAGATCGGCCGCCTGCTCGAAGTAGGTGGCCGCTTGAGCCAGGTTCACGTCGTACAGCAGATAGGTCTTGGCCAGGAGGAAGTAGACCTCGCCGGGGATCGGCTTGTTGGCGAAGTAGCGGGTCTTCACGATGTCGTGCAGGTGCTGCTCGCCCAGCTTGGCGTAGATGCCCATCAGATGCACGTCCACCTGGCGCTCGAAGTCCAGCGGCAGCCCGCGGATCGTCTCGCGCAGGTGGATGAGGAGGTCGCCGCGCTCCTTCAGCTCCTTGATGTCCAGGATTCCGCTCACCACCAGGTTGAGCGTCGTCTGCATGTCCTCATTGATGAGCGAGACGCCGAGGCCCTGAAGCGTCCTCAGGCTGTCTATGGCGGCCCGGAACTGCTTGAGCTGGCCCTGGATGCGGGCCTGGTAGTGGTGGGCCATCTTGTTCTCGCCGTCGAGCTTGAGGACCTGCTGGAACTTCTCGAGCGCGCCCTCGAGTTTGCCTTGCTCGTAGAGCGTGCGCCCGGCGCGCACCAGGTCGCCGACGACGTCGCCCTCCGGCAGGGCCGCGGCGCCCGCAGAAGAGAGGACGGCGAGGCCGAGGATCGCCGGCAGCATCCAGACGGCATACGGGTTTCTCATCGAAGGCATGCTCCTGGGAGGCATCGGGGGGGGGCCGGTGTCTGGTAGAGAGTATATCGCCCTCAGCGGACGCGGTCAAGGCGCCTTGACGGGCGGGGCCGGGCCTGCGATAATGCGACGCATCCAGCAAGGAGGTGGCCATGGCACAGCAACGTGCGAGCATCCGACGCATCGGCATCCTGACGGGCGGAGGCGACTGCCCCGGCCTCAACGCCGTCATCCGGGCGGTGGCCAAGACCGCGATGAACGTCCACGGCATCGAGGTCTTCGGCATCCGCGACGCCTTCCGCGGCTTCGTGGAGGGCGATGGCTACCCGCTCCACTACCACGACGTTTCGGGCATCCTCACCCAGGGCGGCACCATCCTGGGCACCTCCAACAAGCACAATCCCTTCCGCTTCCCCGTCGAGCGGGGCGGCAAGGGGGTCTTCCGCGACATGACCCGCGCGCTCCTGGCCAACGCCCGGAAGTGGAAGCTCGACGCCTGCGTGCTCATCGGCGGCGATGGCACGATGAACATCGGCACGCGGCTCGCCCGGCTCGGCCTGCCCATCGTCGGCGTGCCGAAGACGATTGACAACGACCTGGCCGAGACCGATGTCACGTTTGGCTACGACACGGCCGTCGCCTGCGTCACCGACGCGATCGATCGCATCCACTCCACCGCCATGTCGCACCACCGCGTGATGGTGATCGAGACGATGGGCCGCTACGCCGGCTGGATCGCGCTCAAGGCGGGCGTCGCCGGCGGCGGCGACATCATCCTCATCCCCGAGATCCCCTACGATCTGCGCAAGGTGGTGCGCAAAGTGGCCGAGCGCAGCCGCACCGGGCGGCGTTTCAGCATCGTGGTCGTCGCCGAGGGCGCCCGGCCCAGGAAGGGCGCGATGACCGTCGAGCGCGTGCTCACCGACAGCCACGACCCGATCCGCCTCGGCGGCGTGGGCGCCAAAGTGGCCCAGGAGATCGAGCAGGCCAGCGGCCTGGAGGCCCGCTACACCATCCTCGGCCACCTCCAGCGCGGCGGCACCCCCACCGCCTACGACCGCGCGCTCGCCACCCGCTTCGGCCACCACGCCATGGAGCTCGTCGCCGCGGGCCGCTTCGGCCGCATGGTCTGCCTCAAGGGCGAACGCGTCACCTCCGTGCCCGTGGCCAGGGCCGTGGCGAAGCTCAAGCTGGTCCCGAGGAGCCACCCCCTGATCAAAGCCGCCCAGGCTCTCGGCGTCTCCTTCGGGGTTTGAATTCCGGCGCCGCATGCCGTATAATTCCACTTGCGTGCAACGCGTTGGACTCTTGGGCCTTTCTGGAAGGGAAGAAGCAATGCAGCGGGTTGCCACGGGCCGTCGCACGTTCCTGGCCGCGCTCCTGGGCGCCGCCCTGCTGGCGGGGGCCGCGGGCCCGGCTCGCGGGGGCGAGACCGTCGTCCTCGGCTGCGCCACGGCGGCCGACCTCAAGGGGCTGTTCACCAAGATCGGCGCACTCGCCGAAAAGTTCGTGCCCGGCACGGGCGCCCAGGTGCAAGGCGCCAGCGCCATGCTCACCCAGGGGCCCGAGTGGGCGGGCATCGACTGGTCCAAGCCTGCCACCATCGTGCTCTTCAGCGGCAAGGGCTTCGGCAAGGCCGAACCCGTGCCGGTCATCCTCGCCGGCATCGGCGACGCCGCCCAGTTCCGCCAGGCGCACCCCGAGGGCGGGCCGATGAGCTTCGAGGTCCGCAACGACGTCGTCGTCCTCGCCCAGGACAAGGCCGCCCTCGCCGCCATCACCCCCGAGCGCCTCGAGCTCTACAGCAAGGTCCCCAAGATCGCCGGCAACGCCGACCTCTACATCACCGCCTACCTCAGCCTCGCCATGGCCGAGTACCAGGAGGAGCTCGAAGCCGGCCTCAAAGAGATGGAGCAGGGCATGGCAGGCATGCCCGCCGTGGGGCCCATGGCCAACCTCACCAGCATCGTCAAGTGCATCGGGCCGCTCGTCCGCCTCGCGGGCACGCAGGTGCGGCGCGCCACGATGACCGTCACGTTCAACGCCGACTCCCTCGAGCTCTGGGGCCGCCTCTACGCGGTCGAGGACACGCCCCTCGGCACGTTCATGAGCGGCCAGCCCACCGAGATGACGGACCTGGCCAAGTACCTCCCCGCCGATCTCGTGATGAGCATGGCCGGCAAGCTCGATGTGGCCAAGGCCAAGCCCGTGGTGGACAGCATTCTCCAGGCCATCGCCCCCGCCGTGGGCCTCACCGCCGCAGACCAGACGACCATGCGCGACCTGGTGTTCTCCTCCACCCAGACCGGCGAATTCGCCGCCGGCCTCGCCGGCGGAGCCGCCAACCCCGGCATGCAGACCGTGCAGGTCGTTCGCATCGGCGACGCCGCCAAGTTCCGCGCCGCCACCAAGGCCACCACCGAATGGCTCATGAAGACCGGCATCGCCGGCTTCATGGAGGCCGCCGGCGTGAAAATGACCATTAACCACAACCCCGCCGCGCGCGAGTACCAGGGCATCGCCATTGACCGCCTCACCGTCACCGTGGCCCAGGCCCCCGACGCTCCACCCAACCCCCTGATGGGCCAGCAGCCGCCCCAGGTCACCGAGTTCGCCGCCCTGGACACTCTGGGCGCCGGCGTGACCAACAACCCCACAGGCGAACTGCTCAACGGCATCCTCGACCGCATCAAGGGCGCCGGCACTCCGGGCTTCGACACCACCGCCACCTGCAAGGCCATCGCCGCCGGCGCGCCCAAGGGCGCCAGCCTGGCCATGCACGTCAGCTTCAACAGCCTCCTCGCCAAGGTCGTCGAGGAGATGGCCAAGCAGCAGCCCGCCATCGCCATGATGGCCGGCGCCATCATCAAGGCCGACCCCGCCGAGGAGCCGATCACCACGTACGTCAGCTTCGGCGCCAACATGGTCGAGTCCCGCACCCGCATCCCCCACCAGCCCATCCTCGCCCTCGTGACCCGCGTGCGCGCGATGATCGAGCAGCAGCAGGGCCCGAGGATGAAGGGCGGCCCGAAGCCGAAGGACCAGGACGACTTCTGAGATCGAGCGGCGGCTTGACTCTCCGCCCCGCTCGGCGCTATAGTGCACAAGAGATGAGGACCACTGGCTCTCCGATTCTTTGAGGTATCACGTCATGCCTAGCTTCTGCCCGTCGGCCATCTTCCAGAACCTCGGGATGCCCGAGCTGATCATCATCGGCATCATCACGCTGCTGATCTTCGGCCCGCGGCTGCCCTCGGTCATGCGCTCGATCGGCAAGGGCATCGTCGAGTTCAAGAAGGGCCTTCGCGACACCGGCGAAGAGGTCCGCAAGGAAATCGAGGCCTCCGACCAGCCGGCCAACAAGCAGATTGACCACAAGTCCTGAGCCGGCGATCTCACGGGGTTTCCTGGCTGCGCCGCCGCGAGAGCGGCGCAGCCATGTCGGGCGGCGTAGCCAAGTGGCCCAAGGCGAGTGATTGCAAATCACTTATCCGCCGGTTCGAATCCGGCCGCCGCCTCCACACCACCGGCGAAGAGCCGCGGCCGACAGACGAGGCGCCTCGGGTGACGAGCCGGGGCGCCTTCTGCTGTTCTGAGGGGCGCGACAGGCGCGGCTGAGAGATGGCCAGCCTCAGCGCACCGCGCCCACGCGGATGTCCACCTCGTCGCGGCGCTGGAGCCTGTCCACCGCCCCGTCCTTGATCCACAGGATCCGGTCGGAGACGTCGAGCATCTTGTGGTCGTGGGTGGCGGTGATGACGGTGACACCGCTCTCCTTGCTCAACTGGTGGAGCAGATGGATGATCTCCTCGCCCGTGTGGAGGTCGAGGTTGCCCGTCGGCTCGTCGGCGAGAATGATGGCCGGCTCGTGGGCGAGCGCGCGGGCGATGGCCACGCGCTGCTGCTGCCCGCCCGAGAGCTCGTAGGGGCGATGGTGGAGCCGGTGGCCGAGGCCCACGCGGGTGAGCATCTCCTCGGCCCGCTGCACGGCCTCGTCGTGGCTCTTTCCGCTGAACAGCAATGGCATCGCCACGTTGGCGGCCGCCGTGTAGGCGGGGAGCAGGTTGTAGGCCTGGAACACGTAGCCGATGTGGTTGCCGCGAAAGTGGGCGAGCTGGCGGCTGGTGAGCTTCGTGAGGTGCACGCCGGCCACCTCCACCTCGCCGGAGCTCGGGCGGTCGAGCGCGCCAATCATGTTGAACAGCGTGCTCTTGCCAGAGCCCGACGGCCCCATGATCGAGAGGTACTCGCCGCGGTAGATGTCGAGCGAAACGTCCCGCAGCGCGCGCACGGTGGAGCCGCCGAGGCGGAACTCCTTGTTGAGGTCGCGTACGCGAATCAGCACGTCGGGCATTGGGCGCCTCAGAACGGTAGCTGGATGATGGCCTTGCTGAGGAACGTGATGCCGATGCACAGGGTGGCCAGCAGGCCCATGCCGCACATGAAGCCCGCGGTGACCACGGGGATGTACTGGCGCCAGCGCAGGCCCAGGCGTTTCTGGAAGTAGTAGCGGCCGACGAGGGCGCCGAGGAACTGCGGGAGGATCGAGTGGGGCATCGTCTGCCCCAGCCCGCGAATCAGGCCGTAGATGAGGAACGTCGGCGCGCCCAGAAGGCTCAGGCCGGCGAACAGCGACACGCCGAACCCCGTGCCCGCGCCCAGAATCGTCCAACTGAACGCCTCCTCGAAGATCGAGTACTCGCCGAGGGTGGAGGAGTAGACGATGCAGGTGTTCTGAGCCTGGAACTCCCACATGCGCTGGGCGAAGGGGTAGACGGCCGACGGCACCTCGGCCAGGCCCCACACGAAGTTCATGAAGAAGATCGAGCTGACGATGATGATCGGGTAGAGGATGAGGTTGGCCTTCCAGATGCTCGTGAATTTCGTGCCGGTCAGCTCGCATTGGCGGTAGAAGACGGTCATGCCGCCGTAGTTGGCGATGGGAATCGGCACGAACCAGCAGGCCACGCCGCGATAGCCGCTGAGGATGAGGCTGGCCTCGCGGATGAACGGAATCTCGACCACCTGCCCCGCGATGCCCTCCAGGCGAGCGGTCACGTAGCTGATGACCGGTGTGTAGACGAAGCCCAGCACCACCAGCACAAGCATCACGCCTGGATGCCAATCGATCAGGAAGCCTGAGACGACGATGTAGATGGTGGTGACAACGAAGTACACGAGGAGAATGAGCCACGTGCGGATGTCGCCCCGCCCCGGCTTGGGCGCGAGCACGCGAGGCACAGCCTCCCCGCGGGCCCTCGCGGCCCGCCGCGCCCGCACCTGGCGGATGACGGTGGCAAAGCCCCCGATGGCAATGGCCACGGCGATGCCGATCTGGAAGCTGAAGTAGAAGTCCACGTTGTTCTTGAACAGCGTGTTCATCGTGTTGTCGCCCGGCGCCCATGATGGGAGGAGGCCGTAGCGGTAGAGGAACGGGTTGGCCACAATGGTGCAGGCGAGGCCGATGAAGCTGCCCAGCATGGCAAAGAACGGCAGCACCATGCCGATGAGCAGGTTGCCGAGATCCCAGGCGATGCCCGTCGGCACCGCGGGCAGGTAGTGCTGCGTCGTGGCCGTGAAGTCGGAGAAGGGAATGGGGAAGATCTGGATCGGCTTCCCCGTCATCGCGCCGGTCAGTGTCGGAATGCCCAGGTAGACGGCGCCAAACGCCAGCCCCATCGCGCCGCCGATCGAGAAGACCCGCCATCGCCACGCCTTCTCGGCCGTGGCCGAGTCCCTCGCCTCGGCGTCCTCGGCGAGGGCCAGCACGCCCTGGACCCCGATCGGCGCCATGGGAAACGGCAGCCGCTCGACATCGCTCGTCAGGCGGAACAGGCCGTAACCGAGCACCATGTTCGAGAGCTGGCTGAAGAACGTGCCGAAGATGATCAGCCCGATCACCGGCAACCAGTCCCAGTGGAAGAACGTGCGTTGGGCATAGGAGGTGGAATCCGCCGGCGGCGCGAACCAGGCGGGGAGGTCCTTGGCGATGCCGAAGGCCGCGGCGGGGTCGCTGCGCACGAAGAACTGGTTCCACAGCAGGCCGTGGAACGGCACGGCGATGATCGAGCCGGCCATGAAGAACAGCACGAAGATTTCGGAGCGATTGAGGTAGCGGTGCGCGCGCTTGGCGACCTCGACGAACAGGATCACGGTCACCCACGTGGCGGCTTGCCCAATCTGGGTGGTGCCGGCCAGGAGGCCCATGTAGATGGCGCCCGGCACCATGATGAGGGCGATGAAGAGGGCGCCAAAGAGCGAACTCCAGGTGAACCCCTCCTCGAAGGACGAGGGCACCTCCGTGAGGCTGCGGAACTCTTCGAGCTCTTTGTCGACGCGTGGAGGCATCTGCCGTGGCCCGATGGAACCAGTAGGACCGATAGGACAGAGAGAACCCTACATGAGCTGACTAAGCGTGCGCTGGCGGTACAGCTCCATGGTTTCGTGGGGCAGCGCGCGCCAGATGAGGAACTGGCGGCGCAGGTCGTCGAGCAGCACCTTGTTCAGGCGGCGCCAGTCCTTGGGCTGGCCCGACTTGCGCGTGATGCGGATCGCCACGAGGTCAATGCCGGGGATTTCGCTGGGCGCGCTGCGCAGTTCGAACGCCTGCGTCACGCCGAGGTCGAAGGGCGCAAGGGCCAGGTCGGCATCCAGGCCAAGCTGCGTGCCCCGGCCGCGCACGAGACGGGCGTTGCGGGCCATGAACCGGCCGAGGCCCGTGTCGCCGAAGTTGTCGAAGTGCTCCTTGAGGAAGCTCACGACCCCCGTGATATCGTACTCGGAGACGGTGAAAGGGAACTCCAAGTCGAGCACATCGCCCTTCGGCGCGGGCACCCGCCAGGTGCGCAGAATGCCGGGGTTCGCGCTGCGCGAAGCCTTGACGGCGGGATAGATGGCCGAGACAAGCACCGTGCCCATCACGATGAGAATCGTGGCAATGGCGTTGGCCGACGAGTAGTTCATCTCGGGCACGCGGACGAGTCCGTAGCCCGCGAGCCACGAGAGCGCCTTGTGGGTGCCCTGCGCCAGCAGGTAGCCGGCCATGCCGCCGATGACCGAGTAGACCATCGCCTCCGCGAAAAACAGGCTCGCCACGTGAGGGGGCGCGAGGCCGAGCGAACTGAAGGTGTAGATCTCCTTCTCGCGGTCGACCACGGAGCCCAGCATCGTGCCGAAGATCACCAGGCCGCCCAGCAGAATGGGGAACACCAGGTCGCCCGCCCCGCTGGCCTCGACGAGCGTGCCCAGCACGTGGCGGTAGACGCCCTCGCTACGGGTCGCGCTCACGGGCAGCGGAAGCGTCTTCGCCACCGCCTCGGCCAGGTCCGCGGCCGAGCGCGCATCGGGCGTGTAGAGCGTCACCGCGTGCAGAGCGGCGCCCATCCGTTGCGCATTGGCCGCCGAGACGATGGCGACCGAGTCGGTAGGCAGGTAGGCCCAGTTCTGCTCGCCTTGCGCCATCAGGGACGCCTCGCCGCTGACCGTCTCGCTCAGGGCCGTCTTCATCTCCACGAAGTCCACGGGCAGGATGCCGTTGCCATCCATATCCTTCGCCGCGGAGACCTGGCTGGGGTCGAGCAGGGCGCCCACGTGAAGCAGGTGACCGCCGACGAGCACGGGGGCGCCCGACTTCACCTCGAGGCGCTCGGCTACGGCGCGCGTGACCAGCACCACGTCGGCCCAGCGGTCGGCGTTCGCGCCGAAGAGAGCCGCGAGGTCGGGCCGGTGGGCGAACTCGCGGGCATCGAGGCCCAGCACGCCCCGCAGGGCCAGCGGGCGCGAGCCGTCGGCGCGGGTGATCAGCGGCCCCTGGTTCTGCGGCGTCTTGGGCGAGATCCAGAAGCGGTTGCAGGCCACGGCCTGCTTCCCCCAGCGGGGGCCGATCACGTCGAGGATGTCGGGGCTCAGCTCGGTCCAGCTCACCTTGTGCACAAAGGCGCCCGTGTAGCCGGGCGCCGCGCCCACGAAGAGCTTCACGATGCCTGTTTGCGTGCCGAACGACGCGAAGCACAGGATCGTGAAGGTGAGCATCACGATGGTGATGGCGGTGAGGGCCGTGCGGAGGGGCCGCCGCCGCATGGTCGAAATGCCCATCGCCATCGCGGCCATCACCGTGCTGAAGCGCGACACGTCGGCCGCGTGCACCGTGCTCGTGAGCCCCTGGAGGATCTTCAGCTCGACCTCGAACCGCCGCATGATGATGACGATCACCAGCGCCGCCAGCACCACGACGGCGAAGCCCAGGAAAATGATCGTCGGCGTCTGCGAGATGGCGAACGCCGGGTGCGTGAAGAACAGGATCAGGAAGGTGAGCGTGAAGAAGCCCGCGAACCAGGCGATCTGGCGATAGACGCTCGCGGCCCCGATCAGCAGGCGCTCGGCGGCGAACGCAAACGGCACCGAGAGCGCCAGCAGCACGAGCACGGCGCGCACGAGATCGTTCAGCGTGTCGCGCGTGAGTTGGTAGACCGGCTGCTCGGCGAGGAAGGCCGAGGCGGCGATGGCCTCGCCCTCGGCCACGGCGGGCGTTCTCGCGGCCTCGAGCAGGAGATCCTCGGCCTCGCCGTGGAGTTGCTCGACCGAGCTGTTGACGATGCCGCGCGAGCGGAGCACCTGCATGCGGGCCTCGTTGAGCCGCCAGAGATCGCCGGCCGACCCCTGCGCCGTGCCCGGCAGCGCCCAGGGCGGCTCGGTGGAGAAGCCGACCCCTTCAGCCTCCTCCATGCTGCCCGCTCTGCGCGCTGCCGACTGCCCGCTCCCGTCTGCCGACGGGCCCCCGCCGCTGCCCAGGGCTACGAGCGCGCGCAACCCGAAGAGCTTGAGCAGGTCCTCCTTCGTCTCACAGTACCAGTAGGCCACCCCATCGAGGGTCTGGGCGAACGAGCGATCGTCGTCGAGCGGGCTGTTGCCGCGCGCGCGGAGCACCTGGATCGGGTTCGGCTGAAGCTGTGGCGGCAGCACCGCGGCCCCGCTGCGGCAGGGGAACATGTTCAGGCGCGTGGCCACCCCGCCTGCCGAGGCCGCGTCGGAAGCGGCAGTCACCCGGCCCAAGCCGTCGAAGCCGGCAGCGAAGCCGGCGAGGTTCCAGGTGTCCTTGCGCACAGGGCCGAGACCGTACGAGCCATTCTGGTTGGTGAGCAGGACCAGGAAGTCGTCGAAGGCATAGGGCTTCCGCGGCTGCCAGGCGAGGTCGGTCCAGGGGGCGATGCCGCGTTTCGCATGGTGGAGCTGCACCACGACGTGACCCATCTGCCGGTCGGGCATGGGGCTGCCAGGCAGGCGGCCCATGACCATCGGGCCGCGGGGATGGTAGTCCGGCGGGAACTCGGGGAACGAGTAGAAGGCGTCGGCGACCACGGCGCGCCGCAGTGAAAGGCCCGGGTGGCTGGCCACGGCGGCCAGGAGGCAGCACACCTCAGCAGCCTGGGCTTCGAGGCGCGGCAGGTCGAGCGCGGCCAGGGTGTCGTCTGGGGTGCCCTCGCGGGGCAGGCTTTCCTGGGCCGTGGCGAGCGCCACGTTGTAGATGCCCACACGCCCCGCCACCTCGCCGCTGTGGATGAGAAACGGCGCCGCCCAGAGCAGCCGGGGCGGGTCCAGGGTGCCGTCGGCCGAGGCGCGCTCGAAGTGGGCCGGCGGCGCGGGCGAGCCGTCGAGCGACTCGGCCGCCCGCAGAAAGGTCGTCTGGATCTTGCCGTAGAGGCCGGGGTCATCGCCGGGGATGCGCATGGCAGAGTCGCCGCCGATGACCAGGCCCCATCGCGGCGAGGCGTCGCCGAGGAGGAGCGACACGTGCAGGCTCACCCACAGCGTGCCGACCAGCTTGTGGAGCCGCTGATCCGCGGCGAGGGCGCGGCGCTCCGCGGCCAGCTCGGCGGACCTCTTCTCGACCTCCTCGCGCAACTCGGCGATGGCGGAGGCCAGGATCGTCTGCGCCTCGCGGGCATCGCTCCCACGGGATAGCACGCGCAGCAGCGCGTTCCAGCCGTCCTTCTCGCCCTCGTGGTCGGCGATGCGGCGTTCGAGGGCCTCGCGTTCGGGCGCGTCCGCCGGCAAGGCGGTGAGAGCCTTGCGCAGATCGTACAGGGCCTGGCGCAGCTCGAACGAGTGGGCGGCCGCGTTGCGCTTGAGGCGCAGGACCAGCTCGCGGCGCACGGGGGATTCGGCCGTGACCGGGTTGGGCCGCGCCAGTTGGGCGCGCAGGTCGGCGATGAAGCGCTCCTCGGTCTCCAGCGACCTCACACGGCCCTCCAGGGTGATGGTGGGGTCGCTCGCCTGGTCGAGCAGGCGGTAGAGCGCGGCGGCGCCGGCGTGGCCGCGGGCCTGGTTGTCGAGGAACGCCAGCAGCACGTGGCGGCGGGGGCGATGGGCCTTCAGGTGCTCGGCGATGCGAAGGAGCGCGGCGCAGTTGGCCGCGCCCCGCGCCCCGGGCGACACGCGCGGCACCTCGCCGAACGTGTCGAGGTGGCAGGCCGCGACAACCAGTTCCTCGGCGTCCTGGCCGAAGTGCGCGTCGGTGCCGCGCAGGAAGGCGAGCACGTTCCGCCCCGTGGCGCTCCGCCACGGAGCGCGGCTGCGGATTCGCACGACCGCGCCCTCGGGGAGGTCGGAGCGCGGCCCCGGGTAGTAGAAGCGCGGGAGATTCGCGTTGGCCATCGTGTAGTGGCACTGCCAGGCCTCGGCGCGGCCGTTGGGCACGAAGACCACGGCCCGTGCGCCCAGCCGGAATGCCCGCAACCAGGCGCCCCCGCTGTTGTAGTCCAGCACTACGATCCTGCCCTCGGGCGATCGGTCGCCGAAGGGGTGCGGGCCGCCCGCGCCGGCGTGGAGAATCCGCCCCGTGATCCCCTCGGGCGGGGTGGCGGCGGGGACGATGCCGTTGGGCCTCATCGCAAAGAGGGGCCTGCGGACAGGCGCCGGCGCGTCCGCGTGAATCTCGATCGAACACTCGTCCTCGGTCTGGAGGTTGGCGAACTCCTGCACGACGACCTCGGCCCCAAGGGTCTCGAGGCGTTTCACCAGGTAGTCTGCCGCGGCCTGGTACTCCGCCGTGCCGCTGAGGCGATGGGGCCCGGCCGTGAGCGCGGCGCAATCGGCCCGGAACGGACCTTCTCCCGCCCAGGCGGTGGCGGCCAGGTGGAGGAACAGGAGTTGGCAGAGGCGTCGCATCATCATTCGTGCTCGCCGGCGATGGAACCGACCTCGACGTGGACCTCGTCGCGTCGGGCGATGCGCTCGATGCGCCCGTCGCGGATCCACATCAGGCGGTCACAGATGTCCATCATGCGGTGGTCGTGGGTCGCGCAGATGATCGTCACGCCGCGCTCCTCGTTGAGGCGGCGCAGGATGTCGAGGATTTCGCGGCCCGTGCGCAGGTCGAGGTTGGCCGTCGGCTCGTCGCACAGCAGCACACTGGGCTGGTTGGCCATCGAGCGGGCGATGGCCACGCGCTGCTGCTGGCCGCCCGACATCTCGATGGGGCGGTGGAACCAGTGGTCGCCCAGGCCCACCAGATTGAGCAGCTCGATGCCGCGCCGCCGCGCCTGGTCGGGCGCCACGCCACCGAACGCCATCGGCGTCGTCACGTTCTCCAACGCCGTCATATACTGAATCAAGTTGTATTCCTGGAAGATGTAGCCGATCTTGCGACAGCGCAGGAACGCCAGCTCGATGGCCGTGAGCTGGGCCACGTCCACCTCGTCAATGAACACCCGGCCGCTCGTCGGGCTGTCGAGCCCGCCGATCATGTTGAAGAACGTGGACTTGCCGGAGCCCGACGGCCCCATGACTGAAATGAACTCGCCCGTGTAGATCGCCACGTCCACGCCGCGCAGCGCCTCCGTCAGCACGTTCTTGATGACGTAGTGCTTCTTGAGGCCAATCGTGCGGATGATTACGCGGCGATCATGCGTCTCAGGCATCGTCTGTCGTCGTCCACGGACCCCCCGCAGGTTGGGCACCTGCGGGAGGTCGGGCTACTGGATTCTCATGGCTTCCATCGGCGCCAGCCGGGCCGCCTTCAGCGAGGGGTAGACTGCGGCGATGGCTGCGAGGACCACCCCAAGGACAGCAGAGACGGCGATGGCCAGCATGGCCTGCCCGAATGGGAATGATGCCGTGGCCAGCGACCCAAAGGGCATAACCATCCGGGCGAAGCCCAGCAATGCACCGAGCACAGCTCCCACGACCCCGCCCACGAGGCCCAGGAATGCCGCTTCGAGAACGAACATGAGCATGATGAAGCCGTCCAGCGCTCCGAGGCATTTCAGGGTCGCAATCTCGCGGAACCGCTCGGTGACCGACATGAGCATCGAGTTCGAGATGCCCACCACGCACACAAGCATCGAGGCCAGCACCAGCCAGTCCATTCGCTCGCCAGAGCCGGTGAGGCCGCCGGAGGTCACGGTCATGCGCTCGGCCCGCGCGAGCGAGAGCAGTTCCTCCTCGATTCGGGCCAGCTCGACCAGGCGGTCGGCAGTGAGATTCGCCGCTTCTCCACCCGTCTCCTTCTGGAGGGCCAGGTACCATGAAGCGCCCCTCGGGTCCCTGAGCAGCCGCCAGAGGGTGCGCACGTTCACATCGTTAGGCAGCAGGTCGAGGTGGCCTGCCACCGCCTGCCGCATCTCAGGCGTTCCGACCGACTTCTCGACGAGCCGTGCGTCGCGCGTGCGGCGGGCCTGCTCGGCGACCCGGCGAGCCATGCCGGGTGCGAGATCGAATCCCGCCGCGCGGATCACGTCGCCAAATGCTCCATCGGCATCGGTGAGGGCCTCGATGAGCGCGCGGCCATCGAGGCGCGCCGCCACGGCGGCGATGCTCTCCGCCCGCTTCTTGCGGAGCGACAGGAGGTGCGACTTGAGTCCCGGCCACGCGCGCAGCAGCGTTTCGAGATCATCAAACGCGGTGGGCAGGCGCACCGAGCGCAGGTCGGCCAACGCCGAGCGGAAGCGCGCAAGCGCCGCCGCCTCTTGGAGAGCGTCGAAGGCCCCGAGGCCGCCAGCATCGTGCAACAGGGCGCGCCGCCGGGCGTAGTCGAGGCTGCCGAAGAAGCGAAGGTACTCGACGGCTCGGCGCGCGGCATCGCGGAGGGCCGGCTCGCCCGTCACGTCCTGAGAGACCTCGGACAGGAGTTCCTCCACCGTGCCGGGGTGGGTGAGCCTGGCGACCCAGGTGGCCGCGAGGCGCAGCTCGGCGATCCGGCCCAGGGCGCGGCGGGCGATGGCCCGGCGGATCAGGCTCTCGCTGAGGATGTTCATCAGGAACGCCACGGCGACGCCCACCACGCCCACCGTCACAATCGAGCGGAAGAGGCGGTAGCGCACCCCGTTCGCGGTGATCTGCACCGTGCGGCGGAGGCCGAGGATGGGCTGATCGCGGATCTCGATGGCTTTCACGACGGGAACACCATGAACCGCTTGGGGGGCTCGCCCCACACCAGGTACGAGATGGCCCCGATGATCATCGGCAGCAGCCCGCCGAGCATGTCGCCCGCGATGACCCCGATCATCAGCGGCTTGAGCCGCTGGTAGGCCGCCGCTCCGCCGTACTTGGTCACCGCCACTTTGACCAGGCAGCCGATCAGGAATGAGAAGGCGAAGCACCGGCTCTGCCACGTAGCCAGGACGAGGAACAGGATCGGGTGGAGCGGCCAGCGCGGGAACCGCAGCCGCGCCGCGGCAAACGACAGCGTGAGCCCCAACGCGATGAAGAACGCCAGCACGCACGGCCCGTTGGGCGTCAGTTCGCGGAACCATGCCCAGCCCGAGAGCTTGCCCGCCTCGGCCAGACTGCCCTGGGCCTTCAGCTTCTCCATCGCGCTCACCGTGGCGTCGAAGGCCATCTTCGGCACATTGGCCGTCCAGCCGTCCGACGCCCGCCCCGAGCCCTGATCGTAGCTCCAGTACAGCGTCGCGGGCACGGCGACGGCGAAGGCGAGTACGAGCGCTGCCACGCTCCAGACGGCCACTTTGCCCAGCCTCGCGCGATTGGAGTCCGCCAGCTGGAACGCTTGCACCATGAACGGCATCACGGCCTCGCGCGGATCAATGAGGAGAAGCGAGGTGACCATGAACATGATGAGCATGGCCTTCGGCCCGAGCGCCTTGGCCCCGAGAAAGCCCCACAGGATCACGCACGGAAAGTGGTAGGAATGAATGTAGAAGACCCCCGTCTCGGCCACCACGCGGCTGATCACGGTGAAGATGATGGCGGCGCCGGCCGTGTAGAGGATGGCCAGATACCAGTCGAGCCCCACGAGGAAGAGCTGAAGCGCGAAGAGCGCGGCGCAGACCAGGAAGACCCGAGCGGCCCACACGGCCTCGCGCTCGACCTCCTCGCTCGCGCGCAGGAACAGGCCGCGGCGGAAGACGCTCAGGTAGTAGTGGCGGCCTGTGTACAGCAGCACGAGGAACATGCCGAAGTAGGCCCCGCCGAAGAGGAACGTTTCCATCTTCAGCGACACGAAGCCCCCGCCGCCCAGCGTGATGCCGTAGCCGGCCAGGGTGCCCGCGACCCAGGCATAGAGGTAGCCCGCGATGCCCAGCGAAAACGACACATCGGTGGAGAGGAAGAAAGCGAAGGCGATCACCGTGTAGTAGAGGGTCGGGTTCATCAGCAGGTAGTCCCAACCGCGCTGGAGGGCCGTGCCCTCGCTGAGCGAACGGAAGTCGAAGGTGCGTTCGATGCGGATCAGGTAGCGGGGCCACCATTCGACCGCATAGTTGTTCAGGTGGATCGCCAGCACCACAAGGCAGCCGATCCAGAACAGGCGATTGCCGAACACCCAGCCCCGCGCCTCGCCCTCGCTCGGCAGCAGGGCATTGGCGAACGCGACGATGGGATAGGGCATCTGCTCGTAGCTCGACCATTGGCGGTGCACGACGAGCGCCAGAGCAATCATTGCCACCGAGAATGCCGCCAGCAGCGGCAGCCAGAAGGCCAGCGTCCGCGTCCAGGCTCCCCAGGGGATGCGCGAGAAGGCCATGTGCTGCGTGCCGCTGCCCAGGCCCTGCACGAAGCCGTTGAGCGCCGTACTCTCGTCCTGCGACACATCGGCGAGCATCGGCTTCGGCACGAGGTCCATCACCCCGGCCTCCTTCCAGCCGGGCGTGGTGCGCGCGTACTTGTGCGGCAGCATCAGGAAGGTGCCGAAGTAATGCATCAGCCCGCGGCCGGGCACGTAGCAGGCGGCGAGCGTGAGGGCGATGATCACGGCGAGGTCGCGGCTCGTCAACGCCAGCCGCCTCGAGGCCTTCAGGAGCAGGGGATTCACGAAGAGGAGGAAGAGCAGCAGGCCGCCGTAGACCGAGATCGGCATGTAGTTGCCGACCAGGAAGGTCTGGCGCATGATGAAGTCGTTGAAGAACGCGAAGCTGCACACCGCCGCGGCGGAGAGCAGACCGATGATGACGGCAATGGGCCTCATTGCACATCCTGGTTGTGAGCCAGACTCCCTCCCGAACGTTCCAATACGTTCGGGAGGGTAACGTCCTGCGCCGCGGTCTGAGACTACCCTCCCGAAGGTATTGGAACCTTCGGGAGGGACTCAGCGGATGGCGATCGCCAACGCGCCGCGCTGGACGAGTTGGCTGAGGTATCCGGTCACGGCCACGCGGGCCTCGTGGAAGCTCAGGCGATGTTCGGCGGCGAAGGCATCCACGATCGCTTCCACGGTGCGCTCCCCGTCGCATAGCTCCCACACCTGGGCGCCCAGCGGGTCGAGGCGCACGGTGCGGGTCGGCTGGATCGGCACGACCCACGAAAGCGGCGGCACGTGCCATCGCGGCCGCTTCCTCTTCACCGCGATGCGGACGCCGCCCGACGCCTCGCGCGCGGCCTCGGCTGCGGCATTGCGAGCCGGGCGTGCCGCGAGCATTCTGCGCCACGAGTGCCGTTCAGCCACGCAACGGCTTCCCTTCACAGCACGAGAGCCTGTCGAGGGCGGGCCGCCCGCCCTCGACAGCCCCGAGTCCCGTGACGGCCACGCGGTAGAGCCGCCCATCGGCCGGGCAGAGCCAGGCCGCTGCCGCGTAGCGCGTGGGCCGGCGCAGCGCGCCGCCTCGGCGCAAGCCGCTTAGGCCCTCCACCTGGTGGCCATTGGCCTCGGCGCGCCCCTCGCTCGCGTCCCGCAGGTCGGAGGGCACTTGCCGCGCGAGCCAGTCGCGCACCGAGCCCCGCAGCCACTGCGGCACCATGCCCAGCCGCTCAAAGGTCACCTGATGCTCTTCCCTGGCATCGGCGAACCCCAGCCGCGCGAGGGCGGGCTGCGCGACACATTCAACCAGATCGAGGTTGCCGGGGGCAAGCGCATCTAGGCCAAAGGCGCGCCAGCGCCGCCATCCGCCCGGCCAGGGCCGCTCGGCGGCCACGCGGGCCAGGATGTCTGCCTCCAGCGAGGCATCCAGCCCTTGCGGCCACAGCAACACGAATTCGATCAAGCAGCCTTCCTCGCCCAGGTAACGGCTGAAGCGCGAGGTGAGCAGGCCGCCTTCGTGGCAGCGGAGGCCATGCCACTCGCCCACTCGGGCCAGTGTGGGCGGGACGTCCCCGCCCCGCGAATCGCGGCGTGGGGACACGCCGCCCGCAATCGTGCCGTCGAGCCGCCGCTTCGCCAGGTAATCCGAGGCCAGGCGTTCGAGGTCCGGCGGCCCGCTCACCGCCTGCCAGCTCAGCTCGGCCCGGAACTGGGTGCGGTCGGCGAACGCGCACCGCCCCGCCACCATGTTCCGTGAGAACTGGAGCATCTCCCAGTCGGCGGGCAGCTCAAGGCGGATGTGGCGCCAGATCGTCCACTGCATCGCGCGATTCCTCGACCCGCCGGGGCAGACCGCCTCACCTCACTCCGATGCGGCGTGCGGCCACGCGGCTCACGCCTTCTCCGCTGCTTCTCTCATAGACGCACAGCAGGCCGCCCGTGCCGTCGGCGGCCAGGGCCGGCCGCCGCTCGTTCGCGTCGCTTGCCGCCACGGGCACGCCGGCGGGGTCGAGCGACGTGACACCGTCCACCCGCGCAGCGATGAGGTTGCAGTTCTCGAAGTTCGTCCACTTCTCGCCGCCCAGGTGATGGCGCTGCCAGACCACGAGCGAGTGCTTGCCGGCCCAGGCGCTGGCGCTGGGGCCCCAGGGCCACGTGGCGCCCTTGCCCTTCTCGCGACCGAAGTCCAGCCAGTGCGGCAGGCGGGCCTGTGGGTATTCCTCCTTCACTGGGCTTGCGGGCCTGCCGTCGGGGCCGACGACGGCAGCGCGCATGGCGCCCGGGCCTCCCCAGCCCCAGGGGTCGGGCGGCGAGCGGTGGCTGACGACCAGCCAGCCCCTGTCGGGCACGACCGAGAGCGAGAAGACGGCGGCCTTGGTGCCGCCGAGCACGGGTATCGGCTTGCCGGCCGGCTTGCCATCGGCGCCCAGCAGCACGCTGCGGACCTCGCCCGCCCAGAACCCCGCGCCGCCGCAGACCGCCAGGTAGTTCTTGCCATTCCATGCCACCTTCGGTTGCGGCGTGGCGCCGGTCTCAATGGCCGCCCCTGCCTTGCCGCCGGCACTCACCGGCGCGGCGAAGCCGCGATAGGCGGCCTCGTCACCGACGAGGCCCTGCCAGACCACGAGGAAGCCCTGGCCGTCCGATGCCACGGCCGGCAGGGCCTGGGTGCGCGGGTCGGCCGCCACGGCGATGGGCTCGGCGTCGAGCACCTTGCCCTCGGGACTCACCCGCGCGGCGAGCACGTCGCAGTCCTTGCCGTTCCGCAGGTCCTGCCACACGACCAGGAACACCCCGCCGCCGAAGGCCACACGAGGCTGCTCCTGCACGCCGTCCTTGCAGGGACTCACCTCAATGCCCTTGGGGTCGAGCACCTTCCCATCGGCAGAGACGCGCGCGGCGTAGATGCGGGCGCTGCCGCCCTTGCCGTGCCAGCCTTCGCGCCAGACAACCAGGTACGCGCCATCGCCAAACGCCACGTCGGGGGTGGCCTGGATGCCCTTGCCCGGGCCGTCGGCCAGGAGGGGAAGCTCTTCGCCCACGTCGATGCCTCCCTCGCCGCCGATGGCCAAGGGTGCGAACACGAGCAGGAGGAGGAGGTGCCTCATGGCTTCACCTCCTTCGCGTTGTAGGCCCGCCAGAGTCCGTTCGGTTCACCCGAGCACGAGAGGTAGACGCCCCCCTTCGCGTCGGTGGCCACCACGGCGTTCCAGGACAGGTAGACCTTCTCGGTGGGGACGCCGATGGCGTCCTTGGGCCACTTGTGCTGGTCGGGCTTGGCGCCGATGACGGTTCGGAGTTCGCCGTCCTTCAGCCAGCGGAAGCGGTTCTCGTCGGGCCCGCCGCACCAAAGGGCGCGATGAACGGGGTCCCAACACACGTAGGCGCAACCGGAGTTGAAGCTGGCCCAGGTGAGGGCGGGGCCGTCGCAGTTGGCGTTGAAGCGTTTCTGCTGGGGCGTCTGGGCGTCGGGCTTGACGCCCGGGGGCTTGGGCATGCCGGCCACGGTGGTGACCTCGCCCTTCCTGAGGTCAATGCGACGGACGCAGAAGTTCCAGTGGTCCGAAAGGTAGAGCGTGTCATCGTCGTCGCCGCCGCACAGGTTGCCGCCGAGGCCGATGAGGGCGAAGGTGGCGGCGGCGAGCGGCCCGTCGGTGCGCTTGCCGCTGCGGACCTTGGCATTGAGGGTCGTGACCTGTCCGTCCTCGATGCGGCGGATGCGCTCGTTGTGGTCGAGGATGAACATCGTGCCGCGCGAGTTGATGACGAGGCTGTCGATGCGGGTGAAGGTGGCGGCGGCGAGCGGCCCGTCGTCGAAGCCCGGCTTGCCGGGCGTGCCGGCCACGACCTCGGCGCGGGCCGGGGCGTCGGGACTGACCACGAGGCGCCGCAGGCAGTTGCGGCCGGCGAGGTAGAGCTGCTTGTCCTTCGGGCTGTAGGCCACGCCTGCGTGCGCACACACCTGGGCGGTCGTGCCCTGGAGCATGTCGCCGTCCTCGAGCAGCACCCGCAGGGTCCCGGCCGGGTCCACCTCGGCCAGGCCGCCCGCGAAGGGGATCACGACTGAGCCATCGGGCATCGGGCAGGCGCCGCAGCGGCCCAGGCCGCCCACCTCGCGCGCGGGGCCTTGCAGCAACTCAGGCCCCGCCGTGCTGTTCCCGGCGAAGCGATCCACCACCCAGTCACTGGCCGAGGGATCGGGGATGATCTTCGGCATGTCCTCGCCCTCCCCTGCCCTGGCCGCATGCAGCCAGAGCGCCCCCAGAAGCAGTAGCGCCATGCGTGACACGGCGGGGTCTCCTGCACAGTTGGGACCTCCCCCCTGCCATTGTGCAGACCGCCCGCCGCGTGTCAACCGCCGGTCGGGTCTTGACATCGCGCGGGCGAAGGGCGAAGATAGAGCCGAAGGTACGTCCCCAGGTCAGGAGACTCTGAATGAACGGGTGGCTCGTGTGTTCCGCTCTGGCCGCCTTGCTGGCGGCCCGTGCGGGGGCCGAACAAGCCAAAGGAGGAACGCCCGTGTTCGAGACTGACACGCTCAAGACCTCGATCGGCGAGCTCAAGATCACCTTCATCGGCCACGGCACGCTGATGTTCGCTCTAGGCAACACGATCCTTCACGTGGACCCCGTTTCGGCCGAGGCAGACTACGCCAAGCTCCCCAAGGCCGATGTCATTCTCATCACCCACGAGCATTTCGACCACCTCGACCCCGCCGCCGTGGCCGCCATTCGTAAGCAGGGCACCACCGTTCTCCTCACCGCCAAGTGCGCCGCCAAGGTGCCAGGCGGCACCATCATGAGGAATGGCGACACCCGCGAGGTCGGCAAGCTCAGAGTTGAGGCCGTGCCCGCCTACAACATTGTTCACAAGCGGCCTTCGGGCGACCCCTTCCACCCTCGCGGCGAAGGAAACGGCTACGTCGTAACCTTCGGAGACACAAGAATCTACATCGCTGGAGATACCGAGAACATGCCCGAGATGAAGGCGCTGAAGGACATCGCGGTCGCCTTCCTCCCAATGAACCTGCCCTACACGATGACCCCTGAGATGGTGGCCGATGCGGCCAGGGCCTTCCGCCCGCGCATCCTCTACCCCTACCATTTCGGCAAGACCGACACCGCCGAGCTGGTGAAGCTCCTGGCCGACGAGAAGGACATCGAGGTGCGCATCCGCAGGCTGCCGTGACCTGCGGCCCGGGCATCCGGTCGGCTCGGTCTAGGGACGGCACACGGAGGAATGGCAGCGATGAAGTACGTGTTCTTCCTGTCCACACTGCTGGTCGGCGCGTTTCTCACCCTGTCGCCCATGATCTTCACTGGGGCCGGCCCGGGTTGCCACGACTACCTCTTCTATGCGAACATGGCGGGCCTGGGCCTCCTCGTGTGCGCCGTGGTCATGGGCTTCAAGGCAATGAAGCAGAAGTAGCCTTTGCCTCAGAGAGCTGGCGCGATGAAAACCGAACTCACCGCGATCCTGTGGCTGGCCTCGGCGGCCGCCCTGAGCCTCGCGGCCGATGCTCCGCCAGCCTTTGCCGCCAAGCCGGCAGCCGCCCGGGTCGGTGAGAGCGTCCGCATCACCTTCGCTGCCGACCACGAGACCGACGTGGCCGTAACCCTCGAGGACGCCGAGGGCGGCGTCATCCGCCATCTCGCCGCCGGCGTGCTCGGCGCCAACCCACCCGCGCCCCTCAAGCCGGGCCTCGCCCAGGCCCTCGAGTGGAATGGCACAGCCGACAACGGCGCCCCAGCAGCGGGCGGCCCGTTCCGCGTCCGGGTGAAGCTGGGCATGAAGCCCGAGTTCGATTCCTTCCTGCTCTTCCAGCCCGATGCCACTCCCGACATCACCAGCCTCGCCGTCGGCCCGAACGGCGAGGTCTATGCCTTCTACCACGACCCCACGGCCAACGGCAACCAGGGGGGTGTCAAGCTCAAGGTCCTCGACCGCCAGGGCCGCCACCTGCGCCAGATCATCCCGTTCCCCGCCCACCTGCCCTACGAGCGGGTGAAGGCCACGGGCGCCTTCCAGGACGACGTGGGCAATCTCGTGCCCCACTGCCACAACTGGCACACGCTCAGCTTCTACCCCGACACACAGTTGGCTCGCGGGCGGAGCATGTCGGACTTCAGCCAGCCGGCGGTGGACGCCCAGGGGCGCGTCTACTGGATCATCGAGGGGGGCCGGCTGTGCGCGGTGGACGCCGATGGGGGCATTCCCTATGACACCTTTCTCGGCCCGCCACTGTTCCCCGGCGCGAGCTTCCCCGGCGGCCGGCCCGCGCTGGCCGTGAGCGGCGACGGCAAGCATCTCTACGCCGCCGGCATCCGCACGGCGGAGGACTCCTGGGGCAAGAACTCCGCCCCCCTCCCCTGCGTGTTCCGCATTGACGTAGGGACCCGCCAGGCGGACGTCTTCGTGGGCAAGCTCGATCAGCGGGGCACGGAGGGCGCCCTTCTGGCCGGCCCGCGCGGCGTGGCTGTGGCAGCAGGCCTGCTCTACGTGGCCGACCCCGACGCCGGCCGCATCGCGGTCTTCCGAGAGGCCGACAGATCGTTTGCCGGCGAGATGAAGACCACGCTTCCCCACATCGTTCAGGTCCACCCCGCGACCGGCGCCGTCTACGTGGTGAGCTACGTGCCCGAGGACGAGCCGCGCCCCGACGGCAAGTGCCGCATTCGGGACGCCCATCTGCTGAAGTTCGCCAGCTACCAGGACGCGAAGCCCCTCTACCAGTTGCCGCTCCCGCGCACGGGCCTCAGCCCTAACGACGGCACACACCGCATCGCGCTCGACGCGGCCGCCGACCCGCCGCTTCTCTGGGCGCCGGGCCTGCCCTACGCCCGCACCGGCCGCCGCATCGCCTGCTACCGCGACACGGGGACGGCCTTCGAGGCCGTCGCAATGCCCGAGCCCCCGGAGCCCTGGGGCGACGGGCCGCGCGACCTGCTCTTCGACCGCGCCCGAGGCGAGCTGTACGTGAAGGTCAATGGCGAGCAGTGGCATCAGCTCGACGAGGCGACCTGCAAGCCGGTGCGCCTGGTGCGATTCCCCAAGAATGAGGGCGGCCCGTACATGGGCTCGTCGGGCGCACAGCTCGGCCTCGACTCCGCCGGCCGCTACGTGACCCACTGCTGGGGCGACCGCAGCGGTCTGATGCGCTGGGCGCGCGACTTCAAGCCGCTGCCCTGGGACGGCCTGGCTACCCATCGCACCGACTGGGGCGGGATGATGACCTTTCAGCTCAACTACATGGCCATCCATCGCGACGAGATCTACGTCATCAAGCCAGCCGAGGGGCCGCACCACCTGGACGTCTACGACTTCGGCCTGCGCCACAAGCGGCGCGCCGTGTGGAACGTCCGCCGCGGCTCCTGCCCGCGTGTGGACGCCCGCGGCAACCTCTACCTCACCGTGCCGCTGCGCCCGCCGGACCGCGACTTCCCCGCCTTCTTCGACGGCAAGCTGGCGAAGCTGCCCGATTCCTTCCGTAACCTGGGCGAGGGCCACTACTGGTACACCTACATGCACGGCAGCATCGTCAAGTTCCCGCCTGAGGGCGGCGCCTTCCTCTGGCAGGAGACCCCGCGCGAAAAGAACGACCTGGCGGGCCTGCCCGACGCCCTCAAGGCGAAGCCGAGGGCGAAGTTCCAGTACTTCCGCGACGGGCGCTACCCGCACACCCCGTGCGAAGTCCAGGGCGCCGAGTGGGTGCGCTTCGGCTACTCGCCCTATTCTGAGACCTACAACGTAGGCACTCCCGCCTGCATGTGCGAGGGTACGGGGTTCGACGTGGACCCCTTCGGCCGCGTCTTCTTCCCCAACCTCTGCCAGTTCCGCATCGAGGTGGTGGACACCAACAACAACCCCATCGCCACCTTCGGCCGCTACGGCAACCAGGATTCCGGCGGCCCGGCCGCCAGGGGGAAGGCACCCGACGTCCCGCTCGCCTGGCCCACCTACGTGGCCGTGAGCGACACCCACGCCTACGTGAGCGACACGGTGGGCCTGCGCGTGGCCCGCGTGCGCCTCGGCGCGTGTGCGGAGGCAACGTGCGACATTCAAGAGAAGGAGTGAGAGCCTGAGACACCACCGTGCCGCCACCCGGCGAGCCGTGTTCGCCTTGAGCGTGGCACTTGGATGCGCCCAGGCCGCCGAATGGCTCGATTGCCTCGTTCCGCCACCATCCGGCGTCCCGATCAGCAACGGGGTTCTGGACATCACTGCGCCCCTCGGGCGAGCCGCACTCGTTCTGCTCGCGTCGCCGTCATCCGGTGCGTTTGATCTCGAGATCGAGTTGCGCTGGTCGTGTCCGGCTTCGCAGCGCGGCGGAGCCGCCGTGCTAGCCGGGCCTCACTCAGTGGGCACTGCGGGCTACCGCGTGGCCGCAAGCGTGGAGCCCTGGCGCGTCTTCGAATGCCGCGGGCCGCAGCTTGTGGCCGACGCCTGGCACACCATCGAGTTGCGCGTGCGCCCTGGCTCGTTTGAGTACCGCCTCGCCGGCAGCCGTGTCGTGCGGGCAGCCGCCGCCGGCTCGATGGAGGCGGGGGTGCGCCTGGCCGTGGCGGGCGGCACGCGGGCCGAGGTGCGCCGGTGCCGGCTCCGCGCGGCCGCGGGGGCGGCGCCCGAAGGGGGCGAGAGCCTCGTGTGCGCCGCCGAGCTGTTCGCTCACCAGGGCCGCGCCGTGCCTGACGGCCAGGCCCGCGGCGCCCGCGCGGTGGAGTTCCGCGGCGCCGGCCCCGACCACTGGCTGACTGGCGGCCAGGATGTCTCCTTGCCCACCGCTGGGCCCTGGGCCGCCGTCTTCGGCCTCCGAGGTCTGACCGGCAGTGGCCACCTGTGGGTCGAGGTCGCACGCGCCAGCGGCGAGCGCCTGGCAGCGGCGGCCCTCCGGCTCGAGGAACTGCCCGCCAAGGGCTACGAGCGTGTGCGGGTGCCATTCCGGTGCGAGGCGGGCGAGGCGCTGCAATTCCGCGTGTCGGCTGACCCGGGGCGCTTTCGCGTGGACGAGGTGGCCATCGAGAACTCGGCGGCCCCGCCGGGCGGCGAGGCGGCCGATCCTGCCGCCTGGCGGCCCCGCCGGGCGCGCGCGCTGGCCGATGCATGGGGCAAGGCAGAGGGCGCGGACGCCGGGATCGCCATCCTCCGCCTGGAGCGCCGCCTCGCCGAGGGTGGCTGGTACGAGTTCCGCATCGTGTGGGACCAGCGCGTCGAGCCGCGCGCCGAGGACGTGGCCGTGGACCTCTGGGTGGCCTGCCGCGACCCGTGGGGCATCGTACGGGTGTTCGACCTTGGCGTGGCTGCCGACGCGGTCTCAAGCGGCGTGCACCAGACGACTGGGTGGCTCGACCCCGCGGTGCTGCCACGCTACGGCTCGCCCGGGGCACTCTTCGCGCAGATCTACCGCAAGGGGGCGCCCGTGGCCGCGGCCGCGCGCAAGTGGGGGATTCCGGTGGACGACGTGTACATCGTGCGGGCGCCGCGAGCCGGCGCGCTGCGAGCCGCGCCAGGGGTCACTGAATGATCGGCGGCTCGCGCCGGCCCTCTACGTCCCAGCCCTTCGACCAGCGCCGGAACTTGAACACTTCGGTGTACTGCACCCGGTCGCCGCGGTTGCCGGGCGCGTTCTTCAGCGGGCCGTCGGTGTAGTTGACGTTGTGCCCCTCCCAACGGAACTGGAGGCGAAGCTTCACGTAGGCCACGGGGCCCTCCACCGAGATGTCCTCGACTGACACGGTGAAGCCCTCGACCTTCGAGCTGGCCTCCTTGTCGTCCGCAAAGTACGAGTGGAAGCGGTTCGTGATCTCCTGCACCGAGGGCAGCTCGGGCGCGCTTTGCAGGCCGCCGGAGCCGGCCGCGAAGCCGCCAAGGCCGGGCAGCCGGAAGACCAGGGCCGCCAGCAGCACGACCATGATCGCCTGGAGAATGGTCTGAACCATCCGATTTGAGCCCATCGCGTCAACTCCCTTCGACTGGCAGAGGCCCGGCGCGCATTCGGCTCCCCGTGCCGAATTCCGCCCGCGATGATACCGCCCCCTGCGCGCCCTGTCAAGCAGCCCCTGCCCGCAGGGGCGCGGGCCGGAAATGCAGGTGGATCGCTCCTCTCTTCCGCCTGAACGGCCCGTAGCGTAAAGCCCAGGGCGACGCCTGGGAACCAGATCGCCCCCGAGACAGTGCCTCCCCTGTGGGCGCGACGTCCCCGTCCCGCGAGGCATCGCGGGCTTCGCGGGATGTGGACCTCCCGCCTACAGCCTCGCCCTGCGCGATCCCCTTTCGCTCCTTCGGAGCTCCCGCAGCCACCTGCAATTCCGGCCCGCACCCTCGGCCCGCAGCTCCCTCTTGAATACCTCCCCTCGGGGGGGTAGAATGGGGCGCACGGGTCGCCGGGCGGGTGGTGGAACCGGCAGACACATTGGACTTAAAATCCAAGGGGGCGTAGAAACCCCATACGGGTTCGAGTCCCGTCCCGCCCACCAGGGTGGCGTTCGGTGCGGCAGTCACGGGCCTCTTGTGGGAAGGGGGTGTGGAATGATGGCCAGGCGATCTGGGTCGGGAACATGCAGGGCGGGCCGCGCCGCCATCGGGTGGCAGGGCCCTCTGCGTGCCGGCTTCGCTCACCCCGCGCCGGCAGCGGGGCACGGCGAGCACGTGCACGCCCATCACTACCACCCGTCGCGCACCCCGGTGCACCTCATTCTGATTCTCTCCGCGGTGGGCATCGCTGCCATTGTCCTGCTCATCGGCATCCTCTCCAGCGGTGGCGGCGCGCCCACCCTGGCCGAACTGAGGGCCAAACTGGGCATTGCCCCCGGCGCGCCCGCGGCGGGGACCAAGCTGTCGCAGGTGGATTTCATGAACCGCCTGGGCACGCCCGACCACCGCGAGCAGGACCCGACGTACATCTATCTCTACTACAAGATCGAGGGAGGCATGGCGGTGATCGTGGTGGACCGCGGCGGCTGGGAGGTCGGCGAGGCGCGCATCCGCCAGATTTCCACCCGCTGAACGGACTCCTGATGCGGATTGGCGGCCCGTACCAGGTGCTTGCGCCGCGCGAGGAGGAGGCGATCCATCGCACGATGCTGCGCCTGTGCGATGAGGTGGGCCTCCTCGTCGAAAGCCCCGCGATCCTCGAACGCCTTGCCGCCGCTGGCGCACGGGTGGACAAGCAGGCGCAGCGCGCCTGTCTCGCGCCCGAGTTCGTCGAACGCTTCATCAGCGAATCCGATCGCTTCGACTGGGATGCCGCCGAGCCCTCGGTCGTGGGCTCGGCCGGCGTCTACCACGGCCATCACCTGGACCCCGACACCGGGCAGTACGAGCCGTGGACGCTACCTCTCCTCTTGCGCTATCTCAAGCTGGCTCACCACCTCGAGCACACGGCTGGCTTCCTCAGCGTCACGTTCGGCATCCGCGGCGTGCCTTCGGCGGCTCTCGAGCCGTTCCTCCACTACCTCGCCCTCAAGCTCTACGGCCACAGCGCAGCCGGCGTGACCGACACGCGGCAGGCCGCGACGGTCCTCGACCTGTGCGAGAAGGCCGCCGCCGAGCTGGGCGACGACGGCCGCCGCCGCTTCCGCGGCGCGGTCTACCTGGTCTCGCCGCTCAAGCTCGGGCGCCAGGAGGCCGAGGTCTTCACCTTCTTCGCCGAGCGCGGCATCGCCACCGGCATCGGCCACATGCTCTCGCTCGGCGGCACCGCGCCCGTGACGCTCGCCGGCGCCCTGGCCCTGAACCTGGCCCAGGACGTCTTCACCCACGTCATTCACCGCGCGTACTTCGGCGGGCGGGCCTTCGGGGTCGGCTGCGCCGTATCCCCTCTCGACATGCGAACGGGCATGTACTGCTACGGCCGGCCCGAGCAGCACCTGGCCAACGTGGCCCTCGTACAGATGGCCCGACGCTACGGCGCGCCCTTCTGGGGCCACTGCGGCTCGTGCGACGCCAAGCGCCCCAGCGCCGAGGCCGGCTTTCAGAAGGCCCTGGGCGCCATCCCCTGCCTGATGGCCTCCGCCCGTACCAGCATCGCCACCGGGCTGCTCTCGGTGGACGAGGTGTTCTCGCCCGTGCAGATGGTCATCGACGCCGAGATGGTGAGGGCACTGAAGCGCTTCGCCCGCGGCTTCGAGGTCAGCGACGACACGCTGGCGCTCGACCTCATGCGCCAGGTCGGCCCCGGCGGCGGGTTCCTCGACGCCGAGCACACGGCGCGCCACTTCCGCCGCGAGCTGTGGGAGCCCCGCGTCTTCGCCCGCGAGATGCTCCCCGGCTGGCAGCGCCACGGCTCGAAGACCGACGTGGACGCCGCCCGCGCGGTCGTCCACGACCTGCTCCGCCGCGACCCCATGCCCAGCCGCATCTCGGACGCGCTGGAACGGCGCCTGCTCGCGGCCATCCGCAAGGCCACCGGCGTGACGCTATCCGCCGTTGACCTGCCTTGACCCCCATGGGCAGCAGGATACAATCAGGCGGAAAGGAGCTGCGCCGATGTCCATCGCCCTCCAGATCCTGATCACGCTCATGACCAGCCTGCCCTTCTCCCTCGTAGACGGCTGGAACGCCATCGCCACGGCCCGCCTCGAGGCCCGGCTCAAGGCGATTCGCGACGCGGGCGACCCCGTGACCATGGCCGACCTGGCCAAACGCTACCCCGACCCGCCGCCGGGCAAGAACGCCGCGCCACTGCTCCAGGCGGCCTTCGAGAAGATGGAGGCCCACGAGGGCAAGAACGCCGCCCAGGAGGAGCGGCTGCCGCTGGTGGGTCAGGCCACCCTTCCCGCGTGCGACGAGCCGCTGCCGCTGCCCATGTTCGCCGCGATCCAGGGCTATCTCAAGGACAATGCGGAGATCCTCGACCTGCTGCACAAGGCCGCTGCGCTCGGCGAGTGCAAGTTCGACCTCGACTTCACCAAAGGCCCCGGCATGTTGCTGCCGCACCTGGCGAAGCTGCGGGGCGCGGCGCGGCTGCTCGCCCTCGAGACCCTCGAACGCGCCGAGACGGGCAAGGGCGACGAGGCGGCCGCCTCGCTCATCGCCTGCCTGCGCATGGGCGAGATGGTCCGCCGCGAGCCGCTCCTCATCAGCGCCCTCGTCCGCATCGCCTGCGACGCCATCGCCGTCAGCGCCGCCGAGCGCTGGGCGAGCCGCGCGCGCCCCTCGCCCGAGGCCCTCGCCCGAGTCGAGTCCGCCTTCGCCGCGGCCGGCGATCGCAAGATCATCGAAGGGGCCATGGTCGGCGAGCGCTGCTTCGGCATCGACATCTACCAGACCCACGTGCTGAAGCCCGGCGGCGCGGACATGGCCGCGATGATGGGCGTCGAGATGCCCGTCGGGGCACAAATGCTCTGGAACGTCATTCCCGGGGCCTACTTCAAGACGGACATGACCTACTACCTCGACATCATGAATGACTACGTCGCGGCGTCGCGCCTGCCGCCGCCCGAGGGCGCGCGGGCCGGCGCGCGCGCTGGAAGGGACCTTGAGGAGCGAATCCCGCGCTACTACGTGGTCTCGCGCCTCATCCTGCCGGCCCTCGGGCGCGTCTTCAACAACGGCCAGGAGCACCTGGCCCGCTGCGACAGCGCGCGCGCAGCGCTCGCCGCCCTGCGCTTCAGGGCGAAGCAGGGGCGCCTACCGGCCGGCCTGGACGCGCTCGTGCCCGAGTACCTGGAGGCCGTGCCCGCGGACCCCTTCGACGGCAAGCCGCTACGCTACCGCGCGGACGCCGCGGGCCTCGCCGTGTACGCAGTGGGCGCGGACGGCAGGGACGACGGCGGCGCCACGGAGCGGCGCGACGGCAAGGCCCCCGACACCGGCTTCCGCATCCGCTGGCCGAAGGCGCAGTTCTGATCGGCTTCCCCGCCTTGACTCGGCGCCGGCTTTGCAGTACTGTATCAAGGATTATGCCATCCGCGGAGTGCGAGGGCCTGCTGGTCATGAGCGCGATGGGCTCGTTCCTGCGCCGCGTCCGGGCGGCCTTGGGTCATCGGGGGCTGCCGCAGCTCCTCGCGGGCGACGTGCGCCTGCGGCGCATGGGCTACTGCGACCTGCGCGCCGTGGTGGCGATCGAGAATGCCTCGTTCCGAGGGCCGTGGCGGCCCAGCTCCTATGCGCGCGCCGTGGCCGACGCCCACCACAACTTCTTCGTGGCCGAAGTGAACAGCGAAATCGTGGGCTATGCGGGCATGTGGGTGGAGGGCCACCAGGCCCACATTGCCAAGGTCGCCGTCCGCGAGGAACACCGCCGTCGCGGCATCGGCGCGCTCCTGTTGCGCCACCTGCTCGACCACGCCCGGCGCCTGGGCCTCTCGCAGGCCTACCTGGAGGTCCGCCGGGGCAATCTCGAGGCCCAGAACCTCTACCGCCGCCTCGGCTTCCGCTTCGAGCGGGTGCAGCCCAACGCCTACCCCGATGACGGAGAGGACGCGCTCATCTTCGTTCTGCGTGGCCTGCTGGACATCAAGCCGGCTTCCTGAACTTCGCCCGGAGACCCCATGGAACGCACGCTGGTTCTGATCAAGCCCGACGCTGTGCAACGCCGCCTGGTCGGGCGCATCGTGGCGCGCTTCGAGGCCAAGGGCCTTCAGCTCGTCGCCCTCAAGATGATGAGGATCCCCGAGGAGTTGGCCCGCCGCCACTACGCGCCGCACGAGGGCAAGCCCTTCTACGAGCCGCTCATCCGCTTGATGACCGGCGGCCCCACCGTGGCCCTGATCCTCGAGGGCAAGCGCGCCGTCGAGGTCGTGCGCCGCATGATGGGCCCTACCTTCGGCCCCGATGCCCCGCCCGGCACCCTCCGCGGCGACTTCGCCGTGAGCAACCGCTTCAACCTCGTCCACGGCTCCGATTCCCCCGAGGCGGCCGAGAAGGAGATCGCGCTCTTCTTCGACGAGGCCGAGTTGGTGGACTGGTGGCCGGATGATATGGAGCAGGTCTACGACTTCAGCGAGGGGGGCGAGCCGGTATGAGCTACCCTGAGATCCGCCCGCGCCGCTTGCGCCGCTCGGAGGCCATTCGCCGCCTGGTGCGCGAGACGCATCTCCACACCGACAGCCTCGTGCTGCCCCTCTTCGTGCGCCCCGGCAAGGGCGTGCGCAACCCCATCGCGTCCATGCCCGGCCACTTCCAGCTCTCGGTGGACGAGCTGGTGAAGGACTGCCGCGAGGCGGCCGCCCTGGGCATTCCCGCCGTGCTCCTCTTCGGCATTCCATCGGCCAAGAACCCCGTGGGCGCCGAGGCCTACGCCGCCGACGGCATCGTGCAGCGCGCGCTCCGCGCCGTCAAGGCCGCCGTGCCCGACCTGTTGCTCATCACCGACGTGTGCCTGTGCGAGTACACCAGCCACGGCCATTGCGGCGTGCTGAAGGGCCAGGAGGTGGACAACGACGCCACCCTCGAACTGCTGGCCAGGATGGCCGTCTCTCATGCCAAGGCAGGCGCCGACCTCGTGGCCCCGAGCGACATGATGGACGGCCGCGTGGGCGCCATCCGCGCGGCGCTCGACGCGCAGGGCTTCACCCAGACGCCCATCCTGGCCTATTCGGCCAAGTACGCCTCGGCCCTCTACGGCCCCTTCCGCGACGCCGCCGAATCGCCCCCCCAGTTCGGCGACCGCCGCGGCTACCAGATGGACCCGTCCAACGGCGACGAGGCGATCCGCGAGGTGGCGCTCGACATCGCCGAGGGCGCCGACATCGTGATGGTGAAGCCTGCCCTGCCCTACCTCGACATCATCTGGCGGGTGAAGCAGGAGTTCGGCGTGCCCGTGGCCGCCTACCACGTGAGCGGCGAGTTCGCCATGCTGAAGGCCGCCGCGGCCAACGGCTGGCTCGACGAGCGCCGCACCGCGCTGGAAGTGCTCACCGCCATCCGCCGCGCCGGCGCCGACATCCTCATCACCTACTTCGCGCGTGATGTGGTCCGCTGGCTCAAGGAATGAGCAATGTGGGGGCACCTTCCTGCGAACAAGGTGCCCCCACACCCCCTCCAAGAAATCTCGACATGATCCGCATCAAGCCGCATCACTTCATTGACATCGTGGCCGACATCGGCCGGGGGCAGACGGCCTGGCAGCCACACCCCTATGGGCATGCCGTCCACAGCATAGCCTCGGCCATCCTCGCCGACCCTGATGTGCTGCTGGAGATGGAGCTGGGCGCCGACGACATCTGCGCGCCGTGCGGCCGCAACGTCGGCGGCCTGTGCGACGACACGATCGACACGTCCTTCCGGCCCGCGGCGCCGAAGTCGAAACGCGAGTGGAACCTGCTCCTTGACCGCCGCTGGTGCGAGCGGCTGGGCCTCGCCCAGGGCGACCGCCTCACCGCCCGCCAGTTCTGCGAGCGCCTCCGCCACCGCCTGGGCGACATCACCGACATCTACCGCGAAGTGCCTGCCGACCGCACTGCGATGCGCGCCCGCGACATTGTCGCGGGTGTCACGCGGTTCTTGTGAGGGGGAGGGTGCCGCCTACTCAGCTATCCCCTTTGTTGCGGGCCCCACGTCACCACCGAGCTTGCCTCGGTGGGACGATGATTGGCAGCTGCCGGGATGCCGCCCCCCTTACCCCTCTCCCTTCCAGGGAGAGGGTAGGGTGAGGGTGGGACTGGGGTACTACCCTCCCCCCGCCCCCTCCCTGAGAGGGAGGGGGGTCGGTGGGGGCAGGAGCCTCGTGCAGGTGAGGTGTTGCCTCCTTGCTCAGACCTTCGCGAGTTCCCATTGCTCGCGGAGGAAGGCGAGGCACCTGGGGAGCTCGGCCTCCTTGTCGCCGCGGCAGCCGCACTCGAAGCTCATGAAGTCCTGGTAGCCGATGACTTTGAGGCCGCGGAAGCCCGACTGGTAGTTCGCCTCGTCGGGCTCCTTGTCCTGGCCGGGCAGGACGCGGCTCTTGGAGGCGAGATGCACGTGGTGGAGCCGCTCGCCGCCGGAGATGAAGGCGCCCATGAGGCTCGGCTCCTCGATGGCCATGTGGTAGAAGTCGCCCATCACGCACACGCCCATGTTCTTGCAGTCGCGCGCGATGGAGGCGGCATCGGCCACCTGGCGCAGGAACCAGGCCTCGCCCCGGTTCAGCGGCTCGAGCAGGATGCGGGTGTTGCACGTCAGCGCGTGCTCGCCGATCGGGCCGAGCATGTCCACCAGGATTTTCCGAATCTCGGTGTTACGGTGGCCGGCCACCTTCTCGAACTCCTTCCCCGCATCGGAGCCTGCCAGGGCGGCGCGAAGCGCCTTGTCGTTGTTGTCCTGCTCGCCGTTGAAGCAGGGGACGAAGATGCAGCCGGTGGAGCCGACGGCGCCAGCGGCGGTGAGGTGGCGCTTGATGTCCTCGGCCGCCTTCTCGCGGGCCGCCTTGTCGGGGCTGACGAGCCGCCCGCCCATCGAGCCCATGCAGACCGCGCTCACCTTCACCTTGCGGCCCGCCAGGGCCTTTGGCAGCGACTCCTCGCGCCCGATGGCGCTGCCGACCTCGAGGCCCTCGATGCCCCACTTCTCCATCTTGTCGAGCTTCTCTTCCAGGCTCTTGCCCGGCATCACGCCCTCCTGCGAGGAAATCCGCAGGACCGCCTCTTTCTTGGCCATTGGGGCCTCCGCTGCTTGGGCAGTCTGGGGGAGGGCGGCGCCGATGCCCACGGCGGCGCCCGCGGCAAGAAACTCACGCCGGTTCACATCCATGGCAGGACTCCTGCAAGGTTGGCAGTGACACCCCAAGCGCGGATGGTTGGATGGGTGGATGAATGGACGACTGCCAGACACCCAGCCACCCATCCATCCATTCCTCCATCCATCCACCTCACTCCGTCACCACCCGCCGATGCACGCACGGCGGGCAGCGGTTCTCGGGGTCGAAGACGACGACGCCGCGGACACAGGTGAGGCGGACGCTGAGGCGCTCGTCGAAGGCCACGAGGTTGGCCTCCTTGCCCACCTCGAGGCTGCCCATGCGCGCCGAGACGCCGACGACCCGCGCGGGGTTGATGGTGGCCATCTGCACGGCGTCCTTCAGCGGCACCTCCATGAGCCGCACGGCGTTGCGCACGGCGCGGTCCATCGTGAGGTTCGAGCCCAGGATGCGGTTGTCGTGCACGCTGCGGCACACGTCGTCGGGGCGGGCATAGACCTCCTCGCCGTCCTGGCGCGTGTAGCGCCCCTCGGGCAGGCCCGAGGTGAACGTGCCGTCGGTGATGAGCGACAGGCGGTGGAGGCCCTTGGCTTTGAGCGCCAGGCGGAGCATGATCGGGTGCACGTGCACCCCGTCGCAGATCAGCTCGCTCGTCAGTTCGTCGGTGAGCATCACCATCTCGTCGAGGCGCGCGCGGCTCAGGCCCCGCTCGGGCGGGGGATAGCCGTAGCGCGTGGCGTTGAACAGGTGGGTGGCGTGGGAGAGGCCGGCGCTCACGGCGGTGCGGAACTCCTCCCACGTCACGCACGAGTGGCCCACCGAGGCCACCACGTCGTGCGTCACCAGGGCGCGGATCAGCTCGGTGCCGCCCTCGATCTCGGGCGAGAGCGTCATCAGCGCGATCGCATCGCCGAAGCGGTCGAGCACGTCATCCAGCTCGCCGTCCTGGTAGCGGCTGCGGGCGCGGTCGGGGCTCAGGCCCCCGATGCACACGGGGTTCACGTACACGCCTTCCACGTGCGCGCCCAGCACCAGCGCGCCGTGCGGCGGCTCGGTGCGGAAGTGGTCCACCACGCCCAGCCACTCGGGCTCGAGCGACTGGAGGGTGGGCGCGAACGCCACGCCGCCGCGGCGCGCCTTGAACCGCGCCATCGTGGCGATGCCCGCCTCATCCGACGCCTTGCCGCCCCCTGCGCCGTGGCAGTGGATGTCAATGAACCCGGGGGCGAGGATCAGGCCGTCGAGGTCCACCACCGTCTCGCCCTCGTGCGTGTCGGGCGCCTGGAAGTGGCCCAGGGCGGCGATTTCCTCGCCGTGGATGCGCAGCCAGCCGTTGGGCCGGTCCTCCCATGGCGTGATCACGCGGCAGTTGCGGAAGAGCATGGGCACCTCCTCGGCAGGGGTCGGGCCCCGCACGCTGCGGCAGGCCGTTCCCCGACGAGAGGATCTTAGCCCGGCGCCTGCGCCGAGTCAACCATGCAACGGTCGTGCGCCCTCTCCCCGAGTCCGGCGTCTCGGAGAGGCCCGACCCGACCGACAGCCCCGGGGCGTTCGCTCGGGTTCTGGGGCATGCTACGGGGCAGAGGTCAGGGTTGATTGCCCGTCCTGAGTCTGCTATCATCAGGCGAGTTGACATGGCAATGCCCCCAGCCACGGTCCAACAGAAGGAGTGGGTGAATGTCTGGGCTGCGCATGCTCGTGTGGGTCGCCCTGCTCGACGTGATGGTATCGCCAGACATCCAGGCCGCCATCCTCTACCCTGAGTCCGACACTTACGGCCAGAGCAACAACTCGGGCCCCTACGGCTCCAGCACCTTCCTGGCCCTCAAGTACAGCGAGCCGGGCGACACGCTTTACAGCCGGAAGGCGTGGATCCGCTATGACCTGTCGGACCTCGTGGTGGCAGACTTCACGAACCCAAGCCTCAGCCTGCCGATGATCGAATCGGGCCTCGGCACCGACGCAACGGGGAACTGGACGTTTCACGTCTACGGCCTGACCGATGAGTCGCTCGACAGTTGGAGCGAGGCCAGCTTGCTCTGGAACACCGCGCCGGCCAACGTTACAGGCTCGGGCACTGCCGTGGACCCGACCAAGACCGTGAGCCTCGGCACCTTCACCGTCGCCGGCAAGGGCTACACCGGCTCGTCCACCACCTACACGATCGGCGGCGCGGCCCTCCAGAGCTTCCTGGCGAGCGACACGAACCAGCGTGTGACCTTCATCGTCACCCGCGACACCCAGGCGCCCAACGCCACCGTCAACTACGCCCACGCCCTCGCGTCCAGGGAGCACGGGTCGGTGGCCCCGGCCAGCCTCGTGCTGCCCAGCGCCGTACTCGGCCCCCCCACCTACCTGGCGCACGAGGGCTTCAGCTACGACACCGGCGACCTCAACAATCGCGCCGCGGGCCTCGGGTGGAACAGCCCCTGGGCCGCCACCAGCGCGAATGAATCGGTCATCGCGCCCGCGCCGCCGCTGACCTATGCGCAGGGCTACGGCCTCGTCGAGGGCGGCGACCGCGCCCTCGCCATCACCGGCAACACCGACCCCAACCTCGCCACCCGCACGCTCCGTCGGACCTGGAGCGCCAACGAGGTCTACATCAGCTTCCTGCTGCGTTGGGCCGCGGGCACGGTGAACCAGAACGACTTCGTCGCCATCTGGTTCGGCAGCAGCAACGGCCCCAGCATCGGCGTGAAGGGCAACGAGGACACGGCCGACCCGAACCGGCTCGATTTCTTCGCCCGCCTTTCGAGCTCCGGCACGAACCGTTACGCGGGCAACATCACCGACGCCAGCACGTTCTTCATCATCGGCCACCTCATCAAGGGCGGCTCGGGCAACTACGAATCCTACGAGTTGTGGGTGAACCCCAACTTCGAGAACGACACGATCCCCGACGTCATCGCCACCGGCAACGCGGGGTTCTCGTCGTTCAGCACCGTCGGCCTGCGCTCGGTCAACCTGGATGCGGGCGAACTGGTGATCGTGGACGAACTGCGCCTGGGCACCTCGTGGACCGATGTGTTCCCGCAGAACACCGCCATCCCCGAGCCCGCCACGCTGGGGCTGCTGGGGCTGGGCCTCGCCGCGCTCAGCCGAAGGGCCGCAGCGCGGCGAGGGAGCCGAGGCCGCTGACCCGCCGTGCCCAGGTTCGCCTGCGCCAACCTGCCGCAACACGCCATTGGCGCCTGGCGCTACAATGCCAGCTCGTTGCCACACATGGCCCTAAAGCCAAGAAGGGACGTGAATTACGACGCTGCTTCAGTGGCGCATCATGCCGAACGAAGCCGAATGGGCACCGATCGGAATGACCGAGTGTCTCATGGACCTGTACTCTCCGCCTTTCCAGCGTTGTAGTGCTGGAGACTGTTTCAGAACCCACGCGGCCCGTCTTGCTGGCGACAGCGCGCGGGAATCCACGTGGGCTGCGTTGCGGGCGTAAGCCTTTCCGCATCAGGCAGTTAGGCGTTGTGGCGGCCTTCTGGGGAGGCAGGGAACGGCGTCGCCGACGCCGCGCGGCCCCGGGCAAAGCGCTCATCCTGGCTCACGCTTGAGGGGAGGAAGTGAGCAAGTATGAGCAGATGGGCGAGAATGGGCGATCGCCGCATCTCCGGCCATACCGGGCCTGTCAGGGCGATGAGCAAGTATGGGCGGGCCGGGAGGCCGCGTGACATCGTTCTGGCGACGGGGCTGTCGGCAGGCGGGCACAGCCTTCAGAACTTCAGCACGGTCATCAGGTAGCAGAACTCCGCGGTGTCGCTCGGCCCGGTGCGGTCGGCGAAGGCGCCGGGGAAGAAGCGCGCGACGCCGCCCTCGACCTCCAGGCGCTTGTTCACGGCGTACTTCGCCCAGCCGCCGACCTCGCAGCCAATGTCGTCGCCCGACTTGCCCGTGGCGTCGCGCCGGAACGACTTTTTGGTTCCGAGATACCAGCCGTCGGTGTCGCTGGCCAGCCAGTAGTGGTGGGCCTCCAGGGCCAGGGTGAGTTTGCTCATGGGCTTGGCCCGCAGGCGCACCCCGGCCACCTTCACGTTCCTCCAGGTCACCAGGTCCATGATCCCGCCGAACATGTTGTGGGTGGAGCAGTAGAGCGGGTCGAAGGTGCCGTTCACGCCGTCGGTGGGATTCTTGTCGCCGGAGGCGAAGTTGAATACGGGCTGGATGGTGGGCTGCCAGGGGAGGTCGAGGGTGTAGGCGGTGTCGGCGTGGAAGGCCCAGGCGCGGATTCTATCGTTGGCGTAGTGGCCGCGCTGGATGGCGGCCTCGACGTCGTAGGTCCAGCGCTTGGGCAGGATGTCGCCGTAGAGGCGTGCGCCGTAGGTGTAGCGCTTGTGCTCGCCTTTCACCTTGTCCTCGCCCGTGACGTAGTAGTCGGGGTTCCAGGTGTGGAGGCGGAGGGCATAGATGTCGAGCTTGTGGTCCTTGGCGGGCTTGAGGGTGGCGAAGAGGCCCGAGAAGCGCTCGTCGTGGCGATGCTCGTTGAAATGGTCGTCCACCCCCACCACTACGCTGCCGCAGAAAGCGTGCACATCCACAAGGTCGCTGGTGCAGGAAACGCGCGCGGCGTCGAAGGAGCGGAGGATGTTGTTCCACTTGGGCGCAGCGACGAGCTTGCGTGAGCCGAAATCGAGCTCCTGGCGGCCCAGGCGCACCATGAAGGGCTTGTGGTCGAGCTGCACGTAGGCCTGGTGGAGGTCAAGGTCGTCGTTCTGGGCCCTGGGGCGGCGCTCCGACTCCCACTCCCGCCCGTCCACCAGCTCCACCACGGTGCGGAAGCTGTCGTTGAAGATCGCGTCCGTGCGGAAGCGGTGTCGGACATACACCCGCCTGTCGCGGTCGTGCTTGTCGTCGTCGAGGTCCTCGTTGTTCCAGCGCTCGACGCGGATGCGCTCCTCGGCGGCGAAGCGGAACAGGATGTCGCCCGCCCGCACCTCCTTCAGCCTGTCGAGCGCGTCGGGCTCCTCCTTGACCTTGGCAAGCGGCGGTTCGCCCGCCAAGGCGGCGGCCCAGCCCGCGCAACAAAGCCCCGCCACAAGCCACACGCGTCCAGGCCACATCCCGGCCTCCTTCCAGTAGCGTCTCAATGCTACTTGCCCGCCCCCCGGCGGTCAAGCGCCGAGGGCCTCGCTCTGCCCGTCGTCTCTGCGCCTTGCCGTGCGGTCATTCGCTCGGATGGGAGCGGGTGTGATGCCCTCTCGGTCCGGCTTGGAGGGAGGAGAGGGAAGAATGGAAAGGTGTCACGTCGGTTGGCTGTGGAGCGAATAGGTGGCTGGCCGGTTCAGCGTGCGGTTGCAGTGGCCCACGTCGCGAGAGGAGACGGCGAGATGGAAAAGCGCAGCGGGTGGCTCGTCGCGGCGGCGGTGCTGGGATTTGTGACCGCCAGCCTGGCTGCTGGCGGAGACAGGCCCCTGGCTGGAAGGTCCCTGGAACTCTTCATCGGCGCGGCGTCGAAGCCGGCGACCGAGGAGGCCGCCAAGGCATTCGAGGACAAGACCGGGTGCAGGATGCTCCTGCACTTCGGCGGCTCGGGGGCGATGCTGAGCCAGATGAAGCTCACGCGACGCGGGGACCTGTATTTCCCCGGCTCGTCCGACTTCATGGAGCTGGCGAAGCGCGAGAAACTCGTGGTCCCCGAGACCGAGAAGAGCGTCGTCTATCTCATCCCCGCCATCAACGTCCCGGCCGACAACCCGAAGAAGATCGAGAAGCTGGAAGACCTGGCGAAGCGGGGGGTTCGCGTGGGCATCGCGCGGCCCGACACCGTGTGCGTCGGCCTCTACGCCGTCATGGTCCTCACGCACAACAAACTGGTCGAGCAGGTGAAGCCCAACATCGTCACGCACGCCGAGTCGTGCGAGAAGACCGCGCAGCTTGTCGCCCTGGGCACGGTGGATGCCGTTCTCGGCTGGCGCGTCTTCCAGTACTGGAATCCTGAGAAGATCAAGACTATAATGCTCCCGCCCGAGCAGATACCTAGGATCGGCTACATCCCGATCGCGCAGAGCGTCTTCTGCCGGCAACCCGAGGTGGCACAGGCGTTCATCGGCTTCCTGCTGAGCAAGGAGGGACAGGCCATCTTCCGCAAGTGGAACTACCTGGCGAGCGTGGAGGAGGCCCGCAAGTTCACGCTGCCCGATTGCCCCGTAGGCGGGGAGTGGCCGCTGCCGAAGGGGTGGTAGGGCATGCGCGGGTGGCTCGACTGGGTGTGCCTGGCGATCGCGGGGCTGTCCGTCACCCTGATGGTGTCGCTCATCGCCGTGCAGCTCGGCTACACGGGCAGCGGCCCTGCGCTGCGCGCCCTGGGCGAGCCCGACGTGCTCCAGGCCATCTGGCTCAGCGTGTGGACCTCGCTGGTCGGCGCCGTGGCCGCCCTGGTGCTCGCGGTGCCGACCGGCTACGCCCTGGCCCGCTGGCGCTTCCGCGGAGCCTGGCTCGCCGAGGCCCTGCTCGTTATCCCGGTCACCATGTCGCCCATGTCGCTCGGGGTCGCCCTCCTGCTCATCTTCCGCGATCCGCCCGGCCTCTGGCTCGCCCGGTTCTTCGTGTTCGAAGTCCCGGGCATCATCCTCGCCGAGTTCTTCGTGGCCTACGCCTTCATCGTCCTGGTGGCCCGCACGACCTTCTCGGGGATTGACCCGCGCTTCGAGCAGGTGGCGCGCTTCCTGGGCTGCACGCCCTGGCAGGCGTTTCGGCGGGTCACCCTGCCGCTGGCCCGCAACGGCATCGTGGCGGCCTTCGTGCTGGGCTGGGCGCGCGCGATTGGCGACTTCGGCTCCAGTTCCACCCTGGCGGGCGCCGTGAAGGGCCACACCGAGACGATGCCCGTAGCCATCTATCTCAGCCTGGCCTCGGTGAGCATAGACCGCGCGGTGGCCCTCAGCGTGCTGCTCACGCTCCTCACCGTGGGCGGGCTGGTGGCCGTGCGGCTCCTGGTCGGGGGGCAGCGCTGATGCTCCAGGCCACTGACCTCGTTGCCCACTATGGCGGCTTCTCCCTCCAGCGGATCAGCGTGACAATCCCCCAGGGGGAGTCCTTCGTGCTCCTCGGCCCCTCGGGCGCGGGCAAGACGCTTTTCCTCGAGACCGTGCTGGGGGTGAAGCCGCCCGACGCCGGGCGCATCCTGCTGGATGGGCGCGACATCGGGCGCACCCGGCCCGAGAAGCGCGGCTTCTGCTACCTGCCGCAGGACCTCGCGCTCTTCCCCCACCTGTCGGTGCGCGAGAACATCACCTTTGGGCTGGCGGTGCGCCGGGCAGGCGGAGCGGCCGCCGAGGAGCGGGTCCACGGGACCGCCCGCCTGCTGGGCATCGAGCGCCTGCTCGACCGGCGCGACATCCGCAGCCTCAGCGGCGGCGAGAAGCAGCGCGTGGCGCTGGCCCGCGCGCTCGTGGTCGAGCCGCGCGTGCTCTTCCTCGACGAGCCGTTCTCCGCCCTCGACCCTGCCACGCGGCGCCAGCTCCAGCGCGAGTTCCGCGCCGTCTGGCGCCGCCTCGGCCTCACCGTCCTGCTCGTCACCCACGACCACGAAGAGGCGGCCGCGCTCGCCGACCGGCTCGCGATTCTTATGGACGGCCGCCTGAAGCAGTGCGCCCCGCCGGCCCAGGTGTTCGACCGTCCAGCCGATCTGGCCACGGCCCGCTTCCTGCTCACGGAGAACATCCTCCCAGGCCGCTTGTTGCCCGGTGCATCGGCGAACGGCTCTCACACGGTCGAGTGCGGCCCCGTGACGTTCCGCGTCGTGCTGCCCGAGCCCTGGGCTGGCGCCGACGTGGTGCACGTCGCCATCCGGGGCTGCCACGTGAGGCTCCACCCGCGCGGGGCGTGCCCGCCCAACGCATCCGTCTATCCCGGGGTTCTCGAGGGTTTCACCCTCTCCGCCAGCGCGCCGCGCGCCCTCGTGCGGCTGGCGGAGGGCGTGCGCATCGAGTGTGGCCCCTGGCCCGACCCGCAGGCTCTGCCCGCTCCCGTGGGCGGCGACTTGCTTGTCGAGCTGCCCCCCGAGCGGTTCCTGGTCTTCGCCGACAACGAAGAGGGAGGAGCATAGGTGCGCAGGCCCAGTCTCATTGATCGCTGCGAGCAGAACAGCAAGGGGCCTCATGCCGAGCAGAGCCGAGGCATCTCTCTCCGGCGGCGCGAGAGGAGAGAGCCCTCGACCACGCGACGCCCCGCTCGGAATGATGCGCGCGGTGTCCTTGCCATCGCTTGTGCAACGATCCGCAACTGGCCCCTTGCGGTCGCCGCGCTCACGGCCGCGCTCGCCATCACGGGCTGCGGCGAGGGGCGGCGCACCGTCCGTGTCTTCGCCGCCGACGCCCTGGCCGCCAGCTTCCGCGCGGTGGAGAATGCCTTCGAGAAGCAGCACCCCGACGTGGATGTGCGCCTCGAGGTCATGGGCAGCGTAATGGCCACCCGCCTGGTCCCCCTGCGCCGGGGCGATGTGCTGGCGGTGGCGGACCACCGCCTCGTCGAGAAGATCCTCGGCCAGGCTCACGCCGCCTGGGTCGCGCAGTTCGCCTCCACCGAGATCGTCCTCGCCGGCCACGCCTCGAGCCGCCGGCGGGCGGAGCTCACCAGCGACAACTGGTACGAGGTCCTGCTCCTGCCCGACATCCGCTTCGGCATCGCCAACCCCGCGCAGGACCCCTGCGGCTACTACGCCCGCATGGCGTGGGAGCTGGCCCAGAAGCACTACTTCGCCTCGCGCGGCGACTCGCGCCCCCTCGCCCGCCAGCTTCAGGAGAGGTGCCGGCCGGAGTTCATCGCCATCGACGCCAACGAGCTGATCTCCGCCTACCTCAACATGGCCCGCGTGGACTATGCCTTTGTCTACAAGGTTCACGCGGTGGACCTCAAGCTCCCCTACACCCCGCTGCCCAGGGAGGTGAACCTGGGAGACCTGACGCTCCACGACTACTACAGCACCATCCAGGTCAACGTGCCCAACTACCGCGGCGGCTCCGAGACGCTGGTCGGCAGCCCTGTCGCGTTCGGCATCACGCTCCTCGACGACGCCACGAATGTCCCCGACGCGCGCGACTTCATCCGTTTCGTCCTCTCGCCCCAGGGCCAAAGCCTGCTGAAAACCTCTGGCTTCGAGTCCATCTCCCCTGCCCGCGTGCCCCGCTGGGGACCGGTGCCTGAGTTCCTCACCGATCTCGCCGTTGCCGAAAAATGAGTGGCACGGGCAGAGCTGTCATGGTAACCTGCCACCATGAGATGCCACCTGTACCCCGCGCTCCCCGCCGTGTTGGGGGTGACCATCAGCGTGGCGATCGCCCTGCTCGCCCCAGGGTGCGCCCAAGAGGAACGGGTGACCCTGCACGTGTGGGGCGCCGACGCGCTGGCCGCCAGCTTCCGCGAGATGAAGGCCAAGTTCGAGCGCCTGCACCCGGAATGCCGCATCGCCCTCAACATCCACAGCAGCGTGCTCGTCACACGGCTCATCCCCGACCACGAGGCCGACGTGGCCGCCCTGGCCGACTACCGGCTCGTCGAAAAGGTGCTGAACCCGGACACGGCCGACTGGGTCGTCAAGTTCGCCTCCGACGAGATCGTCCTCGCCGGCCACAACTCGAGCAAGCGCCGGGCCGAGATCACCAGCGACAACTGGTACGAGGTCTTGCTCAAGCCCGACACCCGGTTCGGCATCGCCAACCCCACCCAAGACCCCTGCGGCTACTGGAGTCGCCTGACCTGGATTCTCGCGGAGAAGCACTACTTCGCCTCGAGGGGCAATCCGCGGCCCCTCGTGCAGCAGCTCGTTGACAAGTGTCCCGAAAAGTTCATCGCCCTCGATGCCAACCGCCTCATCGCCGACCTTCTCGTGCCTGCGCGGGTGGACTACGCGTTCGTCTACAAGACGCATGCAGTGGACCACAAGCTGGGTTTCACGCCGTTGCCGAAGGAGATCAACCTCGGCGACCCCACCCACGCCGACGACTACGCCCAGGCGGAAATCACCGTGCCCGACTACCACGGCGGGAGCGAAACCATCCAGGGCACCTACATCGCCTTCGGCATCACCGTCACCAGGAAGTCGCGCCACCCCGAGCTCGCGCGGGAGTTTGTCCGCTGCGTGCTCTCACCCATCGGTCAGGAGGTCCTCCAGCGCTCAGGCTTCAACACCCTCAGCCCGGCCCGCGTGCCCAAGTGGTGCAAGAGGCCCGAATTCCTCGCCGACATCGCCGTACCTGAAAAGTAGCCGGCCCTCGCTGCTCGGCCGGCCGTACGGTGCCTTGCATGCCCTCCCATGCCGCCAGATGGCGCCCTGTCGCGGGCTCGGCCACCCGATCCTTTGGAGCCACGGCCTGGGCCGCCGCTGCCCCCACCATGTCGCCCCAAGCTACGGCCCTGAACGCACCAGCCTGGGCAGGCTCAGAGGCCCATCAATCGCCCACACAGAGCCGGGGCCAGCGGTCACCTCGCCGCGCTCGGAACTGAAGGTCACCTCCCCCTCCATCACCTCCAGCGTCGTACGCACACCCGCCTCGTAGGCCACCTTGAACCTCGTGCCACGAACGTACACGGACCCGAACGGCGTCCCCACCCCCTGGAACCTGTTCGTACTCCGCACATCGAACTCCACTTCGCCATCATGCAGGCACACGTGGCGGAAGTGCCGCGCACAGACCGCCCCCGACGCGCCCCCGTGAAGTTGCGCCTCGGTCTGCGGGTGGATGTCCAGCAGCGAACCATCATCCACCTCCAACGTCAGCCGACTGCCCTTCCCCGCCACCAACACATCGCCATCGTAGACAGGCGACCCGACCTCAACAAGCGCCGGACGCCGCGCCCCCCTCTGGCGAGCCATCGGCCGCCCCTCGATCGCCGCCACGCGGCCCACCTGCACGTAGCGCCTGCTGAACAACGCGACCGCGCCCGCCACGAGCAGCACCGCGGCTGCCGCCGCCAACCCCCAGCGCAGCACCACCCCGGGCCACCCCCTCGAACGTTGCGACCTCTGGGCGCCTCGCAGCCGCGCAACCACCACGCCGGCCAGCTCACGCGGCACCTCCACCGGCGCGAGAGCCGAACGCAACGCGCGATCATCCGCCCGCCACGCCTCCCACGCCCGCCTGCACCCCTCACAGCCGCCAAGATGCGCCTGGACCTCCTCCACCTCATCCGACCACAGAGTCCCCTCCTCCAGCGCCAGGAAGCTCACCCGGATTCTGCTGCACTCACGGCTCATGCCGACTCTCCCCCGCCCAGATAGCCTCGCAGCATCTGGCGGGCCCGCAGCGCGCGCCGGCGCGCGGCCTCCGGCCGAATGCCCAGGCTCGCGGCCACCTCATCGTACCCCATCTCCTCCAGGTAGTGCAACACAATCACCTCTCGGTACTTGCGTGGCAAGCGCCTCACAGCCCGCAGCACCCGTTCACGCTCCTCGTTCGCCCCGGCCTCCTCGCGGGGCGTCGCCGCCGTGTGCGCCTGCTCCACGGCCTCCGACGGCGACTCGCGCCGACGTCCCTGCCGGCGCAACCAGTCCCGGCACACATGCGCCGCAATACCGAAAACCCACGGGGCAAACGGCAACCCCTGGTCGAATCGGTCGAGGGACTCGAACGCCCTCAGTAGCGTCTCCTGCGTCAGATCCTCCGCCTCCTGAACATCCCCGATCATCCGAAGCGCGAAAGTGAACAACCTGCCCTGAAAGCGGCGGGCGAGCGTTTCGAAAGCCGCCACATCGCCAGCGAGGCTCTTGCATGCCAGGGCCTCATCGGCTGGTTCAGCCTTCGCGCTTGGCTCGGGTGTCCCCTGCCGTGATGGATCCACCTCATTCGATCCTTCGTCCCACGGCCTCCTCCCGTGACCGAACTTCGTACCGGCCACCGTGAAGCCGCATCCGGGACGCCCGGCATACTATCCTCCCGAAGGGAGGCAGTCAAGCTTGACAATAGCTTCCCGTCCTGGTATAAGCATTTGATACTATGGGTTTGACGTTCCCCGATAGCTCAATCGGTAGAGCGGGTGGCTGTTAACCACTAGGTTCGAGGTTCGAGTCCTCGTCGGGGAGCCATCTGCCTGGCCGCGAAACCTGCGGCCAGCTTGTTTGACAGAAGCCTTCGGCGGTAGCCACTGCCGAGGGCTTCTTGCATGTCCGCCTGGCTCAAGGACTTAGGTCGCCAGGTTCCTCCCCCCTCATTCTCTGTTCCGCGTCTCAGAACGCGGGGGCGCCACGGCCCTTTTCCGCGTCACGCCTAGCCTCCCGCGTTTCCCGCCTCCTGAATCTCACATTCTCAGTTTCACACCCCCCGTTATTTGACAGCTCCGTCGTCGGCGAAGACCGGCTTTCCGACACTTCGAACTCGCCTGCGGTATGTATCCAGTAGAGACCGAGCCGGTTCGAGCCGGCCCGCCTCGACGCCGACCACCAGACGGCAGGATGGCCGTGGAGCGGAATCCGCTGTGGGTGTCGCGCCGCTGATGCCGAACGACCGGTCAGCACGCAAGCACGCCACAGCGGAGTACCGACCATGCCGCACGCCGCCGACCCCGCCCTGATGTCCCCCCACGAGGTTCTGTCCGAGGTCGCCTCCATCCTCGCTCGGGGCTACCTGCGGCACCGCCACGAGCAGCGGCTGCTGGCCGCGCGTGGGGCGTCGGGTAATGATGTGGCGAACGGCGAAGAATCCGCCCCGTTTACCGAGATTTGCCTTGATAAACCGGGCGAACCGAGCCTTCATTCACAGGGCGGTTGACAGCCAGAGACACCGCCCCTGAAAGGAGGCCCGACGTGGATACTGCCCTGTTCAAGGAGATCGAGGACCTCGAGCGGATGAGCGTTCCCCAGCTCCGCGAGAAGCACGTGGCGGCCTTCGGCGAGGAGACCCGGTCTTTCAACAAGGACTTCCTCCGCAAGCGGATCGCCTGGCGTCTCCAGGCCATTGCCTACGGCGACCTCTCCGAACGTGCTCGCCAGCGCGCCGCGGAGCTGGCCAACGACGCCGACCTGCGGGTCCGTGCCCCCGCCGAGATACCCAGGCCGGCGCCCGTGGGCGTCGTCCGGACCACGGTGGTCAGCACCGTCAGGTCCTCCCACGACCCGCGGGTGCCCCTGCCAGGCGCGCTGCTGGTGCGGGAGTTCGATGGGCAGACCATCGTGGCGAAGGTCTTGGACAGGGGCTTCGAGTACGAGGGCAAGGTCTACAAGTCCCTGAGTGCCATCGCCAGAGAGGCCACTGGGACGACCTGGAACGGCTACCAGTTCTTCGGCCTCAAGCGGAGCACGGATGGGAAGAAGAACAGCACGGAAGGAGCCGAGCCTTGAGAGACACCAGCACAAGCACCCTGGCGACGGGCCGGGTCTCGGTCGCGTCGCAGCCGGTGACGATGCGGTGTGCCATCTACACCCGCAAGTCCACGGAGGAGGGCCTTGAGCAGGAGTTCAACTCGCTCGATGCCCAGAGGGAGGCCGCCGAGGCCTTCATCACAAGCCAGCGCCACGAAGGCTGGGTCGCGCGCCCCGAGCGCTACGACGACGGCGGGTTCACGGGCGGCAACATGGAACGGCCCGCTCTCAAGCGGTTACTGGCCGACATTGAGGCCGGCGGCGTTGACTGCGTGGTGGTCTACAAGGTCGACAGGCTCAGCCGCTCGCTGCTAGACTTCGCCCGGATCATGGAGGTCTTCGAGGGGCATCACGTCAGCTTCGTCTCGGTCACCCAGCAGTTCAACACGAGCACCTCGCTGGGCCGGCTGATGCTCAATGTGCTCCTCTCGTTCGCCCAGTTCGAGCGGGAGATCATCGCCGAACGCACCCGTGACAAGATGTCGGCTGCCCGCCGCAAGGGCAAGTGGACGGGCGGCACGCCAATCCTGGGTTACGACCTTCAGGATGCGCGGCTGCTCGTCAACGACGACGAAGCCGAGCAGGTCCGTGCCATCTTCGAGCTTTACCTGGAGCGCAGATCGCTGATCGCCGTCGCCAGGGAGCTTGACCGCCGGGGTTGGCTGACAAAGCGCCACGTGTCCAAGAGGGGGCGTGAAACCGGCGGCAAGCCCTACACCAAGAGCGCCCTCTCCCGCCTGCTCAGCAATGCGATCTACACTGGCAAGGTGAACTACCGTGGGGTCATCTACGAGGGGGAACACGAGCCGATCGTCGAGCCGGAGCTCTGGCACCGCGTTCAGCAGTTGCTGCGCCTCAACGGTCGAACGGGCGGCAAGGACGTGCGGAACAAGTACGGCGCCTTCCTCAGGGGCCTCCTCTTCTGCGAGCCGTGCGGGAAACCGATGGTCCACACCTACACGGCGAAGGGCGGCAAGCGGTATCGCTACTACGTCTGCTCGAATGCCCAGCAGCGGGGATGGGCCTCGTGCCCCACGAAGTCGGTGCCTGCCCACGACATCGAGGCGTCGGTCCTCGACCAGGTCCGGCGTCTCGGGAGCGAGACCGCGGTCGTTGCCGAAACCCTGCGCCATGCCAGAGAGCAAAGCTCCCAGCGAGCGAGCGAACTGGAGCGAGAGCGCCGGGCGCTCGGCAGCGAACTCACGCGCCTCAACGCCGAGCTACGGAAGCTGGCGGGCGAAGTGGGCATGCCGGCCGATGAGACAATGGAGACCGAGCGCCTCGCCGACGTCCAGGATCGCATCCGCACCATCGAGCAACGGATCACCTGCATCCGCGAGGAACTGATCTCCCTCCAGCGGGGAGCCATAGACGAGAAGGACCTCGCCAAGGCCCTCTCCCTCTTCGACCCTGTGTGGGACTCCCTGAGTTCGGTGGAGCAGTGCCGCGTGATGCGCCTGCTCGTTGAGCGGGTGGACTACGACGGCCGCACGGGCAAGATGACGGCCAGCTTCCGAACCGGAGGCATCAGGGAACTTTGCGGCGAGGCTGACCTGTTCCGCGACCAGGAGGCACGATGAGGCAAGACCCACGAGACACGCAGACCAGCAGCACCATCCACATGGAGTGGCGCTTTAGGCCCCGGCCCTGCAAGGGGCGGAAGCGTCACCCAGACGACGCGCAGGGGCAGCAGGTCGTCGAGCCAGGCAACGTCCCTCGCGTCTCCCGCCTTATGGCCCTCGCCATCAAGTTCGACGGGCAGATCCGCGAAGGCGCCGTGACCGACTACGCCTCGCTCGCCCAGCTTGGGTTCGTCACCCGTGCGCGGATCAGCCAGATCATGGCCCTCCTCAACCTCGCCCCCGACATCCAGGAGGCCCTCCTCTTCCTCCCCCGCACCCTCAAAGGCCGCGACGCCATCACCGAGCGCGACGTGCGCCCCATCGCCTCCGTGCCCCACTGGCACCGCCAGCGGAAGATGTGGCGGAAGCTCCTTGATGCAAGCCACACCTCGGTGTAACGACGTCTTCATCGCGCTCCCAACGAATCCGAGATGCTGCCCCGTTATCCCTTCCACGTGTTTGACGTAGCCCTCTGGGGCTCGTACAATCCTGGCTGGCACGCCCGGTGCGCCTACCTCGCGCCTCTGCGACAGAGGCGAGCAACTTCCGTGACTGAACGGCGCGGCAGGTTCTCCGGGTGGACTCAGGACAAGTCTGCGAAGTGCAACTGCCGTCGAGCGTGTGACCGCGCGAACCTGGCCCCAAACGGGGAAGTACGATGGGTCACATTCGGCTGGGGAACCTGCCTCGGACGCGGAAGTGGCAACAGGTCGTCGGCTTGATCGCAGGCGGCGCTGGTGCTGCCCAGATCGCCAACGCCACGATCTCCGCCGCTGAGCGGGGCCTCAATCTCGCCGCGGATGACAAGGGCCTGGTCGAGGCCATCTGGCTCCTAACCCAACTACCTGTAGCTGCCCGTTCTGAGGACTACGTGGGCGCCCTGTCGTCGGTCGGCGTGAGGGTAACGGACAGCCCGACCCTCATGGAGGTCGTCGGCGCCTTTTCTGACGCAGTTGACCGGCGGCTGGCAACGAACGGGGGAAGAACGGACCTCGGCGAGATGGCCCAGATGGCGGCCGTGGAGACCATCACGAAGGTTGTAGGCGAACGCACGCAGAGCCTCTTTGGTGCCGCTCCGGAGGACGTCCGTGCCGCTTTCGCTGGCCTTGGGACGAGCAAGCAGTTCAGCAGCTTCGCGAGGAGCTTCTTCGCGCGCCTGACGGAGAAGTGCCTCAACTACTTCCTCGACCGCGCCTATTCCTACCATCTTGGGGAGGGGCAGCGGTTCACGACGCTGGCCCAGCACGGAGAGTTCACCAAGGCGTTGGAGCGACACTGCCACGAGGCATCCCGCATCGTCGAGGAGTTCTCTGGCGGCTGGTTCTCCAAGAAGACCTGGGAGACAAGGGGAGAGATAACCCGGCAGGACGCCGCCAAGTTCGCCCATGTCGCCATGCAGAAGATCTGTGCAGAGCTGAAGGAGGGGGCGCGGCCCGATGCAGAGTGAGCGGGCGATCCTCTGCGGAAATGTCACCGACGGAAGGCTTCCTTTCGACGGAGCGGAGCCGGTGCGCCTGCGCCTATGGGGACCGCATCAGAACATCACACTGGCCTTCGACGACATTCGGCACTACATGGTGAGCGACATCCCGCCCCGGTTCAACGACCTCCTTGAGATTGCAACATACGTGTATTGCGCCGACCAGGCGGTGACACGAGGCGGTGACGGCGTCGACAATCTGGGCAAGAACTGGCGGCGGAGATTCTACTTCCGGATTCCTGTTCGGGACCTCAGCTTCTGGCGGAGCCCGAAGGTCTGCGATCAGCTCTGCGAGACGTTGGGCTTCTTGTCGGAGGATGATTACAGCTTTGAGTTCTGCGAGCAGGTCAGAGGGCCGACGATCCAGCATTATCTGAAGTTTGCGGAGGACAACACTCCGCTCGGCCAGCCAGAGGACGTGGTGCTCTTCTCGGGAGGGCTTGATTCGCTCGGCGGCGCCGTTCAAGAGGCGGTGATTGACAAACGGAAGGCCGCACTGGTCACCCACAGGGCCACGGACAAGCTGTCACGGCGGCACCGCCATCTCCGGGAACTTCTGGCGGAACACTGCCTGGAGGCGCCCCCGATCCATATTCCGGTGAGCATCAACAAGGATAAGGTGCTCGGCAGGGAGTACACCCAGCGCACGCGGTCTTTCCTCTATGCCGCCTTGGCAGCGACCATCGCCCGAATGTTCGGGCTTTCCCGCATCAAGTTCTACGAGAACGGGGTGGTCAGTTTCAACCTGCCGCCCTCGGCCCAGGTGGTGGGCGCCCGGGCGACACGCACCACCCATCCCCAGGTTATCAACGGTTTCGCCGCGCTGCTCTCGGCCGCAGCGGGCAAGCGCTTCTCGGTCGAGACCCCGTTCTTGTGGCTGACGAAGGCCGAGGTGGTGAAGCTCATCGCGGGCGCTGGGTGTTCGGAGTTGATCAAGTACACGACGAGCTGCACGCACACGTGGGAGATCACGAACCTCCAGACTCACTGTGGAGACTGCTCGCAGTGCATCGACCGGCGTTTCGCCGTTCTCGCGGCGGGCCTCGAGGCGCACGATCCGAAGGAAGCCTACAAGGTCGATCTACTGGTAGATGAGCGCGCCGAAGGTGCGGCGCGGACAATGCTCGCCGCGTACGCGGAGACGGCCTCGCAGGTAGCAAGGATGTCGCCGGTGGAGTTCTTCGCACGCTATGGAGAGGCGAGCCGTGTGCTCCGGCACGTGGACGGCTCAGCGGACAGCGCCGGCCTCAAGCTCTACGAGCTACACAAGAGGCACGCGCAACAGGTGACGGACGTGATCAAGGCGGCTATCGCCCGCCACGCGTCGGATATTCTGCAGAGAACGTTGCCGCCGACCTGCCTGCTGCGACTTGTGTGCGACTCCACAGTTCCGGGTGCACCAGCAGCCTGTGCGGCGGCACCGAGCGGGGAACTGGCGAGAGAAGCCGAAGGGCCCCTGGGCGACCACGTCTTTCGCAGGGAAGGAGCGGCGTGGCGGGTGCGATTCGCCGGCGGCAAGGCCTTCATACTCTTGCCGAGCAGAGGGACTGCATATCTGCACTTTCTCCTGACGCATGCCCGGAGGGCTTTCCCGGTCGTAGACATCGTGCTTGCGGTCGCCAAACAACCGGCCAAGTATGCCCTCGGCGATGCAGGCGAGGTCGCTGATCGCGACGCGCTGTCAGCCTATCGCGCCAAGTACCAGGAACTCCAGGAAGAGATCGAGGAGGCCCGCAAGAACAACGACCCCGGTCAGGAAGACAACGCCCGGCAGGAACTGGAGGCGCTGGCCGAACAGGTCAGAGCAGCCAAGGGTGTCGGTGGGCGTCTCCGCAAGGCCGCCGATGATCGCGACCGCGTGAGAAAGGCCTTTCGGGCAGGCCTCCGCCGTGCTTGCGAGGAGATAGCGAAGTACGACCGCCGGCTTGCCGAGCATCTCAGCGCCCGCGTCAAGTGCGGATGGAACCCCTGTTACGACCCCGGAGAGGAGATCGACTGGGAAACGTAGGCTGAACACTTCGTAGAAAAACCCTCGTTGCTTCGCGAAAAGTAGCATTTGCTACGCCGGGTGTAGCGTCTCGCCAGTGAAAGACGCGGCCCGGCGTTTCGCGTTTAAGGCTCGCTCGCCCGTCAGGGCGTCGAAGCAACCCCGAGAGGACCCTCACGCCGGGCCGCCTCTCGGGGTTTCTTTTTGCCCCGGCGGCCTCGAAAGGAGGTCCGGCGTGACGCGCGTGGCAACGAAGGCGTCGCTCTCATCGGCTCGGAGGCGGCTCCTCAACCTGATGCAGGACTTGAACTTCGGGCGCATCGAGCGGCTCGTGGTGCTCAACGGCGAGCCGGTCTTTGAGCCTGCTCCCCGCGTAGTGCGAGAGGTGAAGTTTGGCGGGGAGAACGGCCCGAGGCCCGAGCTTGGGGCCGGGGACTTCGCCCTCAAGGCCCAGGTGGTCGAGCTGTTCGAGCGCCTCGACCGCCTGGGCGATGCAACGCTGGAATGCCTGGAGGTCAAGCATGGCCTCCCGTTCCGCATGCACGTGGAGGAGCCAGCCTTCACATAGGGGCACAGAACAACCGAAGAGGAACACCGGACAACTGACTAGCCGCGCCGCGGAGGTCGTTGTGGGTGCCGACACCGGCAGACTCACAACGCCTCCGCCACGGCGCTTGACGCAGTCATCTCCGGAGCAGGTCGACGCCCACACGAGCCTCTCCTCGGCCACGAGGAGACCTCGATGGGTTTGGAGAACTGCTTCACGGGACTCGATGATTACGCCGTCCGCCTCATCAGACACAAGGCCAGGCAACTCGTAAGGCGTCCCGACTTCAGCGAATCGGACCGCCAGGACATCGAGCAGGAACTGGTGCTCGATCTCCTCCGCCGTCTCCCGAAGTACCGCCCCGAACGCGCCCAACGCTCCACCTTCATCGCCCGCGTCATCGAGCACAAGATTGCGTCGCTCCTCCATGACCGGCGCGCGCAGAAACGGGGCGGCGGCCGCCGCACCCGCTCACTGAGCGACGAAGGCACGGACGACGACGGCAAGGCGGTTGAGCTGGGCGACACAGTCAGCGAGGACGACTACTTCCGCCGAACGGGCGCCCAGCCGCTCTGCGCGGCTCACGCATGCGACCTGTGCATGGACGTCGAGGCCATCGTCGCCCACCTCCCCCCAAGGCTCAGAAAGCTCTGCCATCTCCTGAAGTCCATGCCGATGGCGGACGCGGCCCGCGAGCTGAGCGTGCCCCGGACCACGCTTTACGATGACGTCGGCAAGGTCCGCGAGATCTTCGAGGACGCGGGCCTCCAAAGATTCCTTTCCGACACCCGCTGATCGTTTGCGGTAGGTAACCAGTAGGGGCAGCGAACGATGGCTGCCCGCAAGTTCCGAATGGCGTCCGACATCGAGGAACCATCAATGCAGCACGGCATCTACCGCTACACCTTCGGGCCAGAGGTCTCAATGATGGACGTCGAGGAGACCCTGATGCTCTCCGTGCTGGCTGGCGAGAGCCTCCATGGCCGCGCTCAAGTTCGCCTTGACGCTGCCTTCTGCCTGGATGCCAGGAAGCGCTGCTGCGTCGTTGACGCCCGCAGCGAGGTGGGCCGCAACATCGCCCGCATTTTCACGGGATTCGTGACGCGGGAGTTTGGCGATGGAGGCTTCAAGGTCGAGCGGGTTAGTGACCAAGAGGAGGCTGCCGCAGCCATGGTCGGGGGTGTTCGCGATGCAGCCCAATGAGAGCGGCCAGTTTGAGCGAGGGCATGCACCGAAGCCAAGAAGCAGCCTTCTCTTGACCCACAGCTCAATGGCGAGCGCGAGGCTGTGCCTGCGCCAGCACTACTACCGCTACGAGCTTGGGCTGAGGAGCAAGCGGGAGGTTGCGGCGCTGCGGCTGGGCCGGGCTATCCACCAAGGACTGGAACAGTGGAGCCGCGGGGTGCCCGGAGAGAAAGTCCTCCGGGACATCGCCTGGGAGTACGACAAGACGCCGCCTTGGACCGACCCGCCGGGATGGGCGGTCGAAGAGCAAACGGTGCTGAGTCTCCTTGCGGGCTACTACTGGCGCTATCAGGATGACCCGCTGGAGTATGTCGAGGTCGAGAAGGCCTGGAGCATGCCGCTCGTCAACCCCGAGACCGGGCGGGCGAGCCGCACGTATGAACTCGCCGGCAAGCGCGATGGCCTGGTGAAGGCACCTGACGGCCGCCTCTTCGTCCTCGAGCGCAAGACCACGGGAGACGACATCGGCCCAGAGTCGGACTACTGGCTCCGCCTGCGCTGCGACCCGCAGATTTCGCTCTACATCCTCTCGGCCCGCCACGATGGCCACGACGTCGCGGGGGTCATCTACGACGTCGTGCGCAAGCCGTCCATCCGCCCGCGACAGGTCCCCGTGCTGGACGAGGGCGGCCTGAAGGTCGTAGTGAGCGAGGAGACGGGCCAGCGGGCGCTCAACAGGGACGGCTCGCCGCGCCAGTCAGCAGGCCCCGGGATGAAGCTCGTCACGCGGGAGGAGAAGCCGGCCGACTATGGTGTTCGCCTCCTCGCCGACATCGAGGAACGGCCTGACTTCTACTTCCAGCGCCGCGAGGTCCCCCGCCTCGAGGACGACCTCCAGGAGTTCCGCCTCGAGTGCTGGCAGCAGGCCAGGCTCCTCGCTGACTGCCGCCGCTGGGGTCGGTGGTTCCGCAACGTGGGCCGCAACACCTGTTCCTTCTGCGAGTACGCCAGCCTGTGTCTCCAGTCGATCACCGTGGAGCCGGGGGCGCCCCCGGCCGGTTACGAGTTCGTGGCCAACGTTCACCCTGAACTGATGGAAGGAGAAGACTGACATGGCCAGTGCGCCCACACGGCCCGCGCCTCCGCCGCGCGCGCCCCAGGCAAGGCCCGAACGCCGGTCCCTGAGCTTCGAGGAGCCGGCGGCGAACGTCGGGCACCGCATCGTGCTCTACGGCCCCGGCGGGGTCGGCAAGACGACGCTCGCCGACCTCGCACCCGGTCCCGTCGTGAGCTTCGACCTCGACGAGTCTCTGGCGATCCTGCGGCCCGAGCACACGCGGCGGATCGCGGGCATCGAGACGTGGGACGACCTCCGCGCCACCCTCAACGGCGATGGATGGGACGGCGTGCGGACCCTCGTCATCGACAGCGCCACGCGGGCCGAGGAACTCGCCATCGCGTGGACCATCGCCAACGTGCCGCATGAGAAGGGCCACCGCGTCGCCAGGCTCGAGGACTACGGCTACGGCAAGGGCTACCAGATCGTCTACGAGGTCTTCCTGACCTTGCTGGGCGACTTGGACCGCCACGTGCGGGCGGGCCGCCACGCGATCCTCATCTGCCACGACTGCACGACGAACACCCCGAACCCCCAGGGCGACGACTGGCTGCGCTATGAGCCGCGGCTGATGTCGCCCTCCAGCGGCAAGGCCTCCATCCGGCTCCGCGTCCGCGAGTGGGCGGACCACTTGCTCTTCCTCGGCTACGACATTGATGTGAAGGACGGCAAGGGCCGGGGCTGCGGCACCCGCACGCTCTGGCCGGTCGAGATGCCCCACTGCATGGCGAAGAGCCGCAGGCTGTCCGACCCCATCCCGCTGCGTCCCAACGATACGGCCGTCTGGGACGCCCTCTTCGGCAAGCCCAACCCCAAGAAGGAGGAAGGCACCCATGCTCGCGAATCGTGAAGGCCGCTTCCGTGCCCGCGTGACCGACCGCGGCGTCAATTCGACAGGCCCCAATCGCCTCTGCACCGTCATCCTGCGCTTCGCCCTAACTGAGGAGTACCGCGACGGCGAGTGGCACGACATCACGGCGGAGGACCTCGAGGTCGTCGCCTACTTCTACATCGAGAAGCGCGATGGCACCCTGAACGAGTTCATCATCGACGCGCTCAAGGAGGCCCTCGGCTGGCCCGGCATCGACCCCTTCTGGTTCGAGGACGAGCAGGACCTGCCGCCGGTCCAGCTCACCCTGGAGTGGGACGAGTACGAGGGCAAGAAGCGCATCCGCGTCCGCTACCTCAACCCCCACGACGCCGAGCCGTCCACTGGCGTCTCGCATGCCGACGCCGACGAGCGGCGAGCACTGAGCGCCAGGCTGGGCCACAAGCTGCGCGCCTACTCTGGCGGGACGCCTGCTCCGGCCCCCAAGCCCGCGGGTGCCCCTGCCCCTCCGCCCAAGCGCGGTCCGGCGCCACCCCAGGCAAAGAAGACGGCCACGATGGACGAGGCGTGGGCGCTCTTCGCGGAGTGGGCGAAGAAGGTCGAGGCCGACGAAGGCCGGCTCCACGACGAGTGGTTCGCGGCCATCAAGGCCGTCTGCGGCCACGAGGATGCCGAGCGCGTGACGCCCGAGCAGTGGGCGGAAATCCAGGCCAGGGTCCCCGACTGCCCGTTCTGAGCCAGGCGAGCGCCCCGGACGGCCCACCGCGCCGGGGCGCGGCGTTTCCGCGAGAGCATGTGATGGCCGTGACCTTGCGAGACTACCAGCGCCGTGCGGTCGAGCGGCTCAAGGCCGTCATTGGGCGCCGCCCGATCCTCGTCGCCCCGACCGGCGCGGGCAAGACGACGATGGCCGTCACCCTGGTCGAGGAGCTTGGCGTCCCCACGCTCTGGTTGGCGCATCGCAAGGAGCTGATCGACCAGGCGGCACGGCATCTGGAGGAGCTGGGCTTGTGGCCGGGGCGGATCATGGCCGGCTACCCGCCGGAGCCTTTCGCCCAGGTCCAGGTCGCGAGCGTCCAGACCCTCATTCGCCGGGACATGCCGCCAGCGAAGCTCATCGTCATCGACGAGTGCTTCCCGGCAGGGACGCTCGTGGGTGGTGTGCCCATCGAATCGATCCGTCCCGGCGACCTCGTGCGTTCTCACAACCATGGGACGGGCGCGGACGAGTGGCGCCGCGTGACGCGGACGTTCAGGAACAGCCCCAGAGAGATGGTCAGAGTATGGCTCAGCGACGGTTCCTCGTTGGTCTGCACGGGCGGCCATCCTCTCTTCACCCAAAGGGGTTATGTGCCTGCCAGGGAGATGGCCCCCCAAGACCATGTGCTGCGCTGTGAGGAGCTCCGTGATGCCAAGCCCGAAGACCTGTGTCGTGTGCGGGATGGTCTACCAGCCGCGCTCGTGGAACTCGAAGATGACGCCCATCTGCTCGGAGCAGTGCAAGGCCGTCAGACGGGAGGAGCAACGCAAGAAGGTCGTCATGAACTGCGCTCACTGCGGCGCTGTCGTGGTCTGCACGGGGCGGAACGGGCTCGCACAAGCTCGCCGGGGACGTGCCTACTGCTCGGAGGAGTGCAAGCGTCTCTATCAGGCGAAGCTGAATGCGGAACGAATGGCGCGAACCAATCGCAAGTACGCTTCCGGGCGCATGAAAAAGCGCAACCCGATGGCCGACCCGAAGACACGGAGAAAAGTATCGCAGACGCTGAAGCGGATTGGGCATCGACCACCAGTACGGCGCGGGAACGGAACGGGGCCCACAATCCCCCAAGAGCGATTGGCCGCAGCCCTTGGCTGGCCCGTGGAGGTCGCGATCAGGACTCGGGTTCCGAAGGGGTTGGGGTACCCGACCTGCTACAAGGTCGACATCGGGAGCAGGAAACACAAGGTCGCCATCGATGTGGATGGGAACAGCCACTCTACCCGTGCACGCCAGGCCCAAGACCGCAAGAAGGACGAACTGCTGCGTGGGTTGGGGTGGACCGTGTTGAGGTTCTCCAACGGACAGGTGATGCTCGATTTGGGGGAGTGTGTCCGGACGGTCATGTTTACAATCTCGAAGTCGAGGCGAACAACAACTACTATGCCCAGGGAATCCTAGTCCACAACTGCCATCACGTCGTGGCGAGCTCCTATGGCCGCATCCTCGACAACTACCCCGACGCGCAGGTCCTCGGCCTCACGGCCACGCCCTTCCGACTGGACGGCCGTGGCCTGGGGGATGTGTTCGGCGAACTCGTCATTGCGGCGACGGCCGCCGAATTGTGCCGGAGCGGGGTGCTGCATGACCCCCGCGTCTACGCGGGCAAGTCGCCCGACCTGCGGCGCGTGCGCATCTCGATGGGCGACTACGCCCTGGGCGAGCTGTCGCGGCGAACAAACACGCAGGAGTTGAATGCCGACCTCGTCCAGACCTGGCTTGAGAAGTCCCCGGGCCGTCGCACCGTCGCCTTCGCCGTGGACATCCAGCATTCGCAGGCCATCGCCGCGGCGTTCCAGGCCGCCGGGGTTCCTGCCGAGCATCTCGACGGCGGCATGTCCCGCCAGGAGCGGGAAGGCATCCTCGCTCGCTTGCGCGATGGGCGCACGCTGGTGGTCTCGAACTGCATGGTGCTGACCGAGGGCTGGGACCTCCCTGCCCTCGAGACGGCCATCGTTGCCCGGCCCACGGCCAGTCTGAACCTGCACCTCCAGATGATCGGCCGCATCATGCGGGCCTGCCCCGACAAGGACGGCGCCATCGTCTTGGACCACAGCGGGAACCACCATGTCCACGGGCGCGTGACCCGGCGAATCGAGTACTCGCTCGACAGCACGAGGCGGGTCGGCGAGAGCGACCCTCTGCGGCTGCGGCGCTGCAAGGCCTGCCAGTTGCTCTTCGACCCGGAGGAGCCGTGCTGCCCCGAGTGCGGCTGGACCCCTGAGCCGCCCGCGCGCGAGCGGCCGCCGGTCCACGGGACGGGCCGCCTCGTGGTGTTCGACGATAGCGACTTCGCCTATCGCGCCGAGTTCTGGCGGCTCATCGAGGCGCAGCGCATGGCCGCGGGCTTCAAGCCGGGCTGGTCCGCCTACCGCTTCAAGGAGCGCTTCGGCGAGTGGCCCGTGGTCGCCGACGGGGAACTGGTGAACCCCGACAGGGCGAGCCTTGAGGAGAAGCGAGGCGTCTACATGGCCTTCGTCCGGCAGGCGGAGGAGAAAGGCTTCAAGCCCGGCTGGGCGGCGTACCGCTACCGCGAGGTCTCCGGCTGCTGGCCCCGCGGCTTCGTGGACGAGGTCCGCCGCGAGGCGCTTTCCGAACGGTTCGCAAGGTTGGTGCAGGCGTGATGCCCAGGCCCGAGCGGCAGGTCCAGAACGAGATTTTGCGTGCCTTCGGCACCAGGCGCTGGCTGCGCCTCTGGCGAGCGAACGCAGGCGCGGCGCGGTTTGACCGGCGCGTTGTCTGCTTCGGCGTCCCCGGCCAGGCCGACCTGACGGGCATTCTCCCCGACGGGCGCCGTCTCGAGGTGGAGGCGAAGTCCGCCACGGGCCGGCAGTCGGACGACCAGAGGAACTTCCAGCGGCTCATCGAGCGCTTCAACGGCGTCTACATCCTGGCGCGGTCCGCGGAGGACGTGCGCCAGGTCCTTCTCCAGGCCGGCTACGACGCCGACGCACCCTGAGCGAATGCGGAGGAGGACCATGTGAGCGAACCGGACCCAACCCATACCGACAATGCCATCCTCAATGCTGCCCTCGAATACGCCGCACGGGGCTGGTTCGTCTTCCCCCTCAAGACGGGCGAGAAGACGCCGCTGACCCCGCACGGGTTCAAGGATGCGACGACCGACCCCGAGCAGGTCCGCGCGTGGTGGACGCAGTGCCCGGAGGCGAACGTCGGCATCCGCACGGGCCGCGAGTCGGGCCTCGTGGTGCTCGACATCGACCACCACGGCGAGGCGGACGGCGAGGAGTCCCTGGCCAAGCTCCTGAAGGAGTTCGGGCCGCTGCCGCCGACCTTTGAGGTCAGGACCCCCAACGGCGGGCGGCACCTCTACTTCGCCCACCGCGACGGGGAGGTGAAGAGCCGCAACGGCCTGCGGCCCGGCCTGGACCTCAAGGCCGACGGGGGCTACGTTGTCGCGCCGCCCTCCGTGCTCAGCGAAAGCCCCGAACCATACGCCAGGCAGAACGGGCATTCGTCGTGCCCGCTCCCCAAGTGGCTCGTCGAGCAGGCCAACGGCCGCCGCTCGACGCCAGCACCCGCTGCCTCGCCGACATCACAGGCCGGCCGTTCCGCGGCACGCTGCGCCGCCACGGCCCTCAAGCTCGAGGTCCGCAACCTCCGCCAGGCCGCCGAGGGCACGCGCAACGACACACTGAATCGCGCGGCCTTCAACCTCGGCCAGCTCGTCGGCGGCGGATACCTCGACCGCGCCCAGGTCGAGGCCGAGCTTGCCGCAGCGGCAGCCGTCATCGGCCTGACCGAGCGCGAGGCCGCCGCGACCATCCACAGCGGCCTCGACGCCGGCATCCAGCAACCCAGAACCATCGAAGTCCGCCGGCCGCGCCGGTCCCTCACCTCCCCGGCGCCCGCACCAAACGACGCCATCCTGGTCCCAGGCCCCCACTGGGACGACCAGGACCGCTACATCGAGCAGTCGTGCAAGACCTTCGCCGACCAGGTCATCGCCGCTCTCCCGCCCGACCTCATCTACCGCAAGGGCAACCTCACCGGCGAACTCCTCGGCAAGCCCGGCACCCGGCGGTGGGACGAACTGACCGCCGACCGCGGCCGCCTCCTCGTGGACGAACACCTCAAGCTCGGTGCCTGGTACCCCCGCAAGAACGACGAAGGCTCAGTCCTCGTCTTCAAGCCGTGCAGCGCTGACAACGCGGCACTCGTCCTGGCGGGAGCGAAGGCCGACCCGCGAGTCCGCGACCTCGACCTCCTCGTCTCATACCCAGTCTACGGCCCGGACTTCCAGCGCGTCCCGCCCGGCTGGCACGGCGGCATCTACTACGACGAGCCGCCCAGGCTCCGCGGCATCCAGCCCCAGCGCGACCTCGAACACATCCACGAGGAACTCCACGAACTGATCGTAGACTTCCCCTTCAAGGACGAGGCCAGCCGCCAGAACTTCATCGGCCTCATGCTCACCCCGCTCGTGGCGCCAGCCATTGATGGCAACCGCCCGCTCCACCTCCTCCTCTCGCCCCTGGAACGCACCGGCAAGTCCAAGCTCGCCGCAGAGGTCCTCGGCGGCGTCATCCTCGGACGCGAAACCCCAGCACTCCAACTCACCGACCGCGACGAGGAGCGCGACAAGCGCCTCCTGGCCCTCCTCCTCCAGGGCGAGACGCTCGTCCACCTCGACAACCTCCCGAAGATGCTCGACAGCGCCGCCCTGGCCTCCATCCTGACCGCCACGAGCTACCAGGGCCGCATCCTGGGGGCATCGAAGATCGTGAGCCTCGCCAACACGGTCACCTTCGTCGCCTCGGGGAACAACACCGAGTGCAGCGGCGAGATCGCCAAGCGCACCGTCCCCATCCAGCTCCAGCCGAACACCCCCGAGCCAGAGGCACGCCAGGACTTCCTCTACCCCAACCTCCGCGCCCACATCCGAACCTCCCGCCCACGCATCCTCGCCGTCCTCCTCGGAATGATCGAGAACTGGCTGGAGCAGGGGCGCCCGCCCCACAAGAACCGCCTCGGCGGCTTCGAGGCCTGGTCCGAGACCATCGGCGGCATCCTCCACGCCAACTGCTTCAACCGCTGGCGCACCAACGAGGCCGACTGGCGCAAGAGCGCCAACCCCTCCGCCCAGGAATGGGAGGCCTTTGTCGAGGCCTGGTGGGACAGACATGGCCCCACCCCCGCCTCCGTCCTCGATCTGATGCGGATCGCCGAAGACCACAATTGCTTCCCGGACACACTCAACCGCAAGACGGAGCGCGGGCGCGTCACGGCATTCGGAACACTGCTGCGCCGGCGTGTGGACACCCCTATCGGGGAGATGCTGATCCGCCGTCACGGCTATGGCACCCACTCGACCTACTTCCTGGAGCGCAAACGCCGTGAGTGACGTGCCAAGCGCAACCTTTGCAACCTTCGCGCAACCTTTTGATCAAAGGTTGCGCGGGCCAAGTCATTGCCCGCGTTCGGCTTACGAAGCGCCGCGCAACCTTTGCAACCTTTTTCGGTACCCGCGCGTGCGCGCACGCACGCGCGCGCACACATACGCGCACGCGCGCGTGTGCGTGCGAGTAGGGGTAGGCAAAAGGTTGCAAAGGTTGCGCCTGAGACTGCAACCGCTTGCCAATGCACCACTTGGACCGCGCAACCTCGCCCCAAAAGGTTGCGCAAGAGGTTGCGCAGGTTGCGCGGAGGCCACACCCGATGAACTCGATGCCGCTGTTCGAGCCGCCTCGACCGCCCCTGTCACGACCCCCGCTCAGGCCCCTTCGTCCCGTGGGTCGCCACCAGAGCATGGTCGAGCAGCTCCTCATGCTCGCGCTGGCCCGGATGACCCCCGACCAGCGTGCCGCCTTCGAGGAGCGCGTGGCCATCTGCACCTACGACGGCGGCCTGACCGAGACCGAAGCCATCCGTGTGGCAGCCAGCGCCGTGGCCAGCCCTGAACGCTCCAAGGAGCACGCACGGTGAACCCACTTGACGCACCTGACTATGTCAACCGTTGCTGTCTCTGCGGATGGCCCGAAGGCCAACCCTGGCTCACCGTCCGCCAGGCCGCAACCTCCCTGGCCATCGCCCCCCGAAAGGTGCGGAAGATGATCCACTGCGGCGTCTTCGAGCAGGTCATCAAGCTCGACAACGAGTGGCGCATCCACCACGAAGCCCTCGATGCCTTCATCGCAGGCACCCAGGAACTCCTGACCCCGCAGAAGAAAAATCCCGGGGATAAGTGACATGCGCGTACATCCGCGACGCCACGCCGCGGGAAAACCTGCTCCAATAGGTGTGGACGTTTTGGACGTGTCCGAACCTTTTCAACCTACGGAGGACTTCCAGTGCAGCGAGTTCTGGCGGCAGCCTTCGCTTGTGCCCTTCTCGCCATCTTCGCCGGCTGTGGCACCCCGCTTGACAAGGCCGAGGACGTCTACAGCGTTGAGGAGTCCACGGCCCGCAAGTCCTACCTCATCATCGGGAGGGCCTACCTCAAGGGGCAGGCCACGGAAGACCAGATGGCCAAGGCCCGCTCCCTCTACGACGCGTACTTCGAGGCGCAGCGCCGCGCCTACGAGGACCTGACCGCCGCCCGGACCGAGGGCGACGCCGCCCTCGATGCTCCCGGCCGGCGCGAGCGTCTCGCCGTGAACGCAGCCGTGGTCACCCGCTGTGCCGTGGAACTCGCCGCTCTGGCGAAGGAGGTGACGAAGTGAAGTTCCCCAAGAATCTCGACGACTGCCCCGTCCTGACCGAGGAGCTGATTGGCCGGCTGCTCATCATGCTCATCGCCAAGCTGATCTTCGGCGGCGCCGCCCAGCGGCCTCCGCTCAAGCCGCCGGTCCCTCGCGAGGAACTCGACAAGATGCTCGAGGCCGCCGAGCGCGGCGAGGCCGTCGAGCTGGTGACGAAGGTCACCGTGAGCGGGGAGACGCTGCGTCAGCTTCGGGATGAACTGCTGTAAAGGCATTTTCCGCATCCTCCGCGAGCCGCCTGCGGCTTCGCTAAACCGCGTGGACATGAAGCAATGGACAATGACGGACAGTGCACAGCCAGGAGCAAGCGGACCGGCGAACGGTGCAAGCGCGCCCCCACGCCGGGCAAGCGGGTCTGCTACTACCACGGGGGCGCATCCACCGGGCCTAAGACGCCCGAGGGCAAGGCACGCTCGTCCTTGAACAACCTCAAGCACGGCATCTTCGCCAACCGCATCCTCGACGCCGAGGAGCAGGAGCGCTTCGACGCCGTCGTCGAGCGGGTGCGGAAGGACTTCCCACTGAACAGCTCCTCGGACGTTATCGCTGTGGAGGCGATGGGGATGGCCTTCATCCGCTACTGTCGGGCGATGAGGGAGGGGAACGCCGACGCGGCGGAGAAGCTCGACCGTATCGTGCGGGGCCATCTGAAGGACCTCAAGGCGACGAAGATCGCCCGCGAGGGCGGAGCCCCGACGCTGAAGACCACGCCGGCGGAGTGGGCGACGCAGTTGCTGGAGGACGTCAAAGCCGCGGACAAGGCGGCCCGCAGGGCCGGGAAACCTGACCCCGTGGACGACCAGGAGGCGGCCGATGCCGACGGAACGCGAGAAGAACCGCAGATTTGATACGAGCCACCCCGGGCGGTGGTGCCACAGGTCTGCGGGGTGTTTGGACTTACGTCGCGGCTCCCGGGGCTGCGTTGGCGGGAACGTCGCATTTCATCACAAATGCGACATTCGCCGGGCCGCCCTGTGGGCCGCCGGTCTGCTGCCCGTGTGCTGGGCTTCGGCCCTGGCGCCCGGGGCCGTTGCGGGAGGCGCCTGGCGGGACCTGCCGGGTGTCGTCGCCCACGTTGGCCCAGGGGCCGCCGGTCGGCAGGCGCTGGAGACCTGGGTCGCGCGGGTGCAGAAGGTCGCCCCCTGGGCCGCGGGGGGCCGCCCCCGGGCCGCGGTCGAGCCGGCCGGCGATGCCCTGGCCGCGGGGGCGCCGGAGGACGCGACGTGGGTGGCGTGGGCCGCTCGTGGGGTCGCCCTTTTGGGCGCGCCGGGGGCTGTGGCGCGAGGCCCGTTTTGGGCGTCTCCGGGGGCCGTCTCGACCGTTGTGGGAATGGCCCTGCACCGCCCGGAAACCCCATGGATGTCCTCCTCGTTGACCGTCGGTGGGGGGATCGATCCGGAGGCGGTTTTGGGGCCCTCGGCGGACGGGTGCGAAGGCGTGGAAGAGTTTTTTTACCGGAATTTCCACGACCCTGCCCGGCCCATCGCCAAGCTGGCGGGGGTGCAAGGGTGTTCGTCTTCGACGGTAGTGTCTGGTGTGTGTGGGAGGGTGTCGCGGGGGTCGGCTGCGGGCTGGGGTCGCCAGGTCCGCGGGGGGGACGGGGTTACGGCTTCTTTGGCGTGTGGGCGCGTCCGTGTGCCTGTGCTGTGCTTCTCCAAGGTCAGCTCTCTGGGCGGGCGCCCTATGCGCTGCCAGCTCCCGCCCTTCATCCTCACTCCGCCCGAAGAGGCACCGCCCCAGACGGTCGCGCCAGGGGCGGTGCGAGGCGGGCCGGCAGGCTCAGCAGAGGGCTTCGAGGGCCTCGGCGAGGGCTTCGCTTGGCTGATGGGTGTAGCGCACGGTCGTCGCGATGTTGCGGTGCCGCAGGGCCTCCTGGACCGTGCGGAGGTTGCCCGTGCGCTCGAGGAGGTGCGTGGCGAACGTGTGGCGCAGGCCGTGGACAGTGACGTGCTTGGCGATGCCGGCCCGCCCGAGCCAGTCCTCCACCAGGACCTCGGCCTGGCGGACGGAGAGCCGCTCGCGGCGGTTGGAGAGGAAGAGGGCCTGGGATTCGGCGAGGACCCCCTTCCGCTTCTTCAGGTAGGCGGCCAGGCGGGCGCGGGTCCTCGCGTTGAGGAAGACCTTGTGGGTCTCGCCGCCCTTGGCCGCCACGGTGACGTGCTTCTCGGCTACGTTGAGGTCAGCCAGGTCGAGGCCGAGGGCCTCCGAGACGCGGAGGCCGGTGTTGAGGATGAGGTCGAGGAGGGCAGCGTCTCGCTCGGCCTTGGGGCCGCGGGTCTGGTCGATTGCCTTGACCAGGCGCCGCTTCTCCTGGGTGGTCAGGACGTCGGGCGCGGGGCGCCGGCGGTGCCGCAGCCGGATGGCCGCGGCGGGGTTGGCCTCGGCGAGGCCGGCCCCGTGCGCCCAGCGGAAGAAGGCCTTGAGGCTCGTCTTCACCTTGTCCACCGAGCCGGGCGCCTTGGGCGAGCCGTCGGGCTTCTGCGTGACGGCGACGCCCGTCAGGAACCGGGCGATGGCGTCTGTCGTGATGGCCTCGAGCTCGGCCTCGGGGCCGAGGGCGGTCGCCAGCAGCCCCAGGTCGTGGAGGTAGCTTCCGATGGTGTGGCGTGAGTGGGCGTTGGCTTCGAGCTGGGTGCGGAAGCACTCAATTGCCAGGCTGAGCTTCATCGGTCGTGGCCTCCGGCTGCTGGGTCTCTTGTGGTGCGGCCTGCTGCTTGCGGCGGCGCTTGGGCATGGCGTCCTGGGGGAAGGCAACCGATGCGACGTGGCCCTGGGCTTGCGCCCACTCGAGGAGCATGCGCAGGACGCGGACGATCTGCTCGATGGTCGGCTTCGCCCGGTCCGCACCGTTGGGCTTCTTGAGGAGCGCGTCGCTCTTGAGGAACCGGCCGACGTCGGCGGGGCGGAGCGCCTTGAGGGCCTTGGCCTCGCCGAAGAAGCCGGTGATGGCCTCGAGGGCCTTGCCATAGGTCCTGATGGTGTGCTCGTTCTTCCCGGCCGCCCGCAGGTGCTCCAGGTACTGCGGAGCGGCGTCCTTGAGGGTCAACTGGCTGGGCATCGTGGCCTCCTTTCGGTTCGAGTGCCCTTGCCTTGGCGGCGGGCCGTCCCGCTGACGGCCCTCGTGCCGTCCGCTCGTGACACATACGGGCATAGGTTCGCCAGGAAGTCAAGGGAAAGATGGCAGGAATCCCGAATCTTTCTGAGGAGGCGTGACGTGGCGAGGGTGAGCGAGAGGAAGCGGCAGCTCGCGAGGCAACTCCTCGACCCCGTGGCCTGGGGCGAGCGATACCTTCGGAACCGCGACGGGTCGCAGCGGAACTACTGGCCGCACCAGGTCGAGGACCTGCGCTGCCCCAAGACGAGCATCATCCATCTGGACGGAAGGGCGGTGGGCAAGACCTGCGCGTT
>Ga0101944_10000930_pt1 | contig 73141 bp, 60 predicted proteins | sample DewCreD2012metaG_FD_75245 | JGI IMG/M metagenome (GOLD analysis project Ga0101944, IMG submission 75245) | Hot spring sediment bacterial and archeal communities from British Columbia, Canada, to study Microbial Dark Matter (Phase II) - Dewar... ... | reverse complement strand
GCGGGCCTTCACGAAGTTCGGAATGGCGATCGCGGCCAGCAAGCCAATGATGGCCACCACGATCATGATTTCGACCAGGGTGAAGCCCGATTTACGGGTGTTGTTGATACGCATACTCTCTATCCTTTGGTTGTTGTTTTTCCGACATGCGGCGTGAACCAAGGCGCAGGGCGGTTTATTACTAGAACACTGTTCGGTCCACTTATTGCCATACGCCAACCGCAGCATTGATAGGAGCAAATAGCGTGCCACTATCAGAACGGAAAATTCTGGTTGTTTTCCGTTACCGTTTGTGCGTTACTACGGCCATTCATGGAACCAAACAAAGCCATGATTGCCGCGCCGCCCGGCCCGCTGTCCGACAGCCAGCGCCAGGCGCTGCTCCGTTTGCTGGCCGACGAAGATGCCGCCGTCCACCAAGCGGTGCGCGAAAAACTGGTGTCTTATGGCCATGAAGCCCTGGAGTGGCTCAACCCCTGCCTGCTGAGCAATGACCCCGTGTTGCGCCGCCGCGCCCGGTCCATTATTCATCAGCTAACCCAGCAGGATGCGGACAACGAGTTCCTGGCGTTTTGCCTGCGGCAAGGGGATGTTTTCAGCCTCGAAGACGGCGTTTGGCTGCTCGCCAAAACGACCTATCCCGCGATCAATGTCCTCGGCTACCAGGCGATTTTGGACGGTTTTGCCCGCGACCTGGGCCCGCGCATGGCCGCCGGCGGCAACGCCTCCCAATGGATGGGCGCGTTGGCCGATTTTTTATTTCGCGAACAAGGTTTCGCGGGCAACGAGACCAATTATTATGAGGCCGACAACAGTTACTTGAATCGTGTCATAGACCGGCGGACCGGCAACCCCATCAGTCTGTGCGCAATTTTCATTCTGGTTTCCCGCCGCCTCCAATTGCCCGTCACGGGTATTGGCCTGCCGGGTCATTTTATTTGCCGCTACCAGAGCGCCACCGAGGAGATTTACGTGGATCCCTTCAATCGCGGACGCCTGCTAAGCAAGGCGGATTGCGTCAAATACCTGCACGCCAACAACTATGGCTTGCACGAAGAGTTTCTTTGCCCGGTTTCCCCGCGTCGAATGCTGCTTCGCATGTGCTCCAACCTGCACCAGATCTATCAGCAGGAAAAACGGGCGGCGGAAACTTTGCGTCTGCAACGTTACCTGGTCGCCCTGGCCCGGTAACCTATTTGTCTGCGACGACTTCCGCGCGCCGCACCGCCAAGCTATCTCCGCCGGAAAACACCAGCCAGGCCTGGGAGCCATCAGCGCTAAACCAAGCCGGTGGCAGGCTTGCCGACTCGCCGGGGGAGATGTCCCATTGCTCTGCATAGAAGACGGTCGTCCACGGCCCCTACGGCGCCGGGGCGTCGTAAATAGCGAGCCCGCCGCCCTCTGGTTGTCCCTTACGGGGAATGGTTTGACACCAGAAATACCGTTCCAGCCGGGTATGATAGCTGAGCCCGGAACGGTAGCATTTGCCGGGATGCGTCAACACTGCGCCGCGCTCTCGCATATCCTTGCTCCATCGGGGACTCCCATCAGCTTCGGTTTTTACCAGAAACTCGTAGGCTTCGCGCTCGGCCACTCTGTCCTTGGGCACGCGCGCCAAGACGAAGCGGTCCGCCAGGGCATAGGCGCTGTCATGGTCGGGAGATAAAACATAAACAAAAGAATCGCGCGCGCCGGCGTAGTCTGGTCCGCAATTCAAGAAAGTGGGGCAGCCAAAACTGTTGGTGAATCTCCAGTTCGCCCAAGTCCACGTAACGCCCCGGTCAGCCGACCAAGCCAGGCGGGCGTTGGCGGTATTGCGCGCCCACAAGTAAACCTTGCCTTCCACGGCCAAAAGCCCGCTGGCTTTGGGCCCTTTTGGGCCATCGCCCCGGCTTTCGATGGTCGGAGCGCGCAAGTTAATGCCTTCCAGTAGCGGGGGAACACCGCGCAGATACGCCAAGCCCAAACTGAGCTTTTCCTTGAGGAATGGCGCAAAACCGCGGCCATCGCCATACGCCGTCAATAGGGTGCCGTCCGCCAGCCAAGTCATGGGCCAGTTGTCGCTTCCCGGCGCCAAACGAACCACTGTTTCCGGCGGCACCCAACGCCAGGCGCGGATGATCGGACTGGGCGGACACGGGGCGCTGGCGGGCGCTTGGATTGGCGTTGGGGTGTTGGTCGTCCGGGCGGAAAAAGCCGCGGCCAAGGGCAGAAAAAAAGGCGCCAAAACCTGGTAATGATCCGCGTCGGGATGACGCTTCCAGGCCTTTCCCGCCCGGGCCACCACTAAATCCAGACTTGGCACGACCAAAATCAAGCTGTCGCCCAGTCCCCACGACCAAAAGGCGTCTTGGGGAAAACCGGCTATCGCGGCATCGCTATTGTTCCACCACAGCAGGCCGTAATGGCTCGAAGCGCGCCCATAAACCTCCGGCTCATGCACCGGCAGACGCGCCAGCGCCGGGTCCGGCTGCCGAATGGCCTGGATAAAATTTTCCGGCAGTATTTGCGCGTCGCCCCAGCGTCCCCCACGCAAATGCAAATAACCGATTTTAGCCATTGCCTGAACGTTGGCGCTGAAACCCGAGCCGAATTCCCGCCGCCGAAACGGCCCCAGGAATTCCGGGCGATAGGCGTGTTTGCGCCACCGAATCTCCGCCGCGCCAATTCCCAGCGGATGAAGGATTCTTTCCGCCAGCACCTCCTGCAAATCGCGCTGATAGGCCAAGGTAAGACATTCCGCCAGCCAGTTCGGCCCGGCATCGCTGTAATGCCAGCGCGTGGCCGGTTCAAAGAGCAACGGCGAAAAGCCCCCTGGCTTGGCAAAGCCGGCGGTTTGGTCGGCCAACATGCGCAAGGTTATTTTTTCCAGCCAACCGCTGCCGGCGTTGGTCGCCGGCGGCAGGCCAAACTCCGGATGGTGCCGCCGGGCGGGGTCTTCCAGCTTAACTTTACCGTCTTTCATCGCCAGCCCCAGAATCATGCAGCCAATGGATTTGGAAGTGGACTTCAGATCGAAAAGTTCCTGTTGGTTGCCCCAAGCCATGACGCGCTGACCGCGATGAATAACCAGCCCGGCCCCGCCGCCGGTCAGGGCGTAATCGCGAGCGGCTTCCAACTTTCGACTGTCCAGACCCAGGCTGGCGGGATCGCCCAACTTCCAATCAGGCGCCGGCCATTCTTGCGCCGCCGCCATGATGGCGGCGGCCAAAAAAACGCCAACGGCGCCCCGGAGCATCTTGCTGGCACGCATTCGCTTTTCTTTTTCGTTGCTTTTGCTGACCATAGTTTTACCAAGCCGTTGCCAAAGAGCAACAACCGCCGCCCAATTTTCATTCAAAAATTACCCAAGAAGGGCGCTGATCGCTTGCTTTTGGCTTTGTTCTTGCGCAAACTGCCATCCACCGGCGCCGCATGCCGAAGACCGCCCAAGTCACTGGATGAATGGGTGAGAGCAGAAAATAACGAATGAGCCTCCGGCATGGCGGATGACGTGGTTAAAGCCGAGTTATGAACAGTCGCGAACGAGTGTTGGCCCACCTAGAAGGCCGGGCTGTGGATCGCCTGCCGGCGATGCCCATTACCATGATGCTGGCCGCCGATCTCCTCGGCGTTAAATATGGAGCTTACGCCACGGATTACCGGCTGCTGGCCGAGGGACAAATCCGCGTTGCCGAGGAATTCGGCTTCGATTATGTCAACACCATGTCCGATCCCGCCCGCGAGGCCGCCGACTGCGGCGCCAAAGTGCAATACTTCGAGCACCAGCCGCCCGCCTTGGTGGAAGACCAGGCGCTCCTGGCCGACAAAACAAGCCTGGCCCGGTTGCGTCTCCCCGATCCTTTGGGCGGCGGCCGCATGCATAATGGCGTTCGCGCCGTGGCCCTGCTGAAAGAGCGAGTGGGCCGGGAGTTGGCGGTCGAGGGGTGGATTGAAGGGCCTTGCGCCGAAGCCGCGGACTTGCGCGGCATCAACACCCTGATGCTGGATTTCCATGATGACCCCGCCTTTGTGCGCGACCTTTTCGAGTTCACCGTGCAGATGGAACTGGCCTTTGCCAAGGCCCAAAAAGAAGCGGGCATGGACCTGGTGGGGGTGGGTGACGCCGCCGCATCCCTGGTAGGGCCGCGCATTTACGAGGAATTTGTTTGGCCTTATGAAAAGAAATTGGTGGATGGCCTGCATGCCCTGGGCATCAAAGTGCGCTTGCATATATGCGGGAACACCCGGCGCATTTTGAACGGCATGGGGCAATTGCGCTGCGAGTTGGTGGACTTGGACTCGCTGGCCCCTGTCGCGGAAGCCCGCCAGGCGATGGGCCCTGAGCAGGCCATCCTCGGCAATATCAATCCCGTAACCGTTTTGCGCAATGGCACGCCCGATACGGTCACTGCCGCCATCGCCGAGTGTCATCGGCAGGCCGGGCCCCGGTTCTTTGTCGGTGCCGGCTGCGAGGCGCCGCGCGACACCCCGCCGCAAAACTTGCGGGCGCTCTGCCAATACGCCCACGAACACGCGCCCGCGCTTGGGTGACGAATAACCGCTGTCTGTCGCATGTCCACTTCCACATCTCCAACCCGCTCCGACACGGAAATTTTTCGCAGCGAAGCCAAATTTCGCGCCATTTTTGAGCAATCCGCCGTCGGCATAGTGCGGGTGGACGCCCAAGGCCGTTTTCTCGAGGCCAATGGGGCCTTTGAACAACTGGTGGGCCGTTCCACGGCGCGGCTGCAAACCCTCTCGGTGGCGGATATTACCAATCCGGAGGACTATCCACAGGAAGTGGCGGAAGTGCGCGGCATGGTCAAGGAGGGGCGCCGCTCCTGCACGTTCGAAAAGCGTTTCCGCCGGGAAAACGGCGTCGAGGTTTGGGCGCGTGTTTCCGTCACTTCCGTGCGCGATGACACGGGCAAGCCCCAGTATTACCTCGGCATGTGCGAGGACATCACCGAGCGCAAAAAAATCGAGGCGGCCTTGAAACTGGAGGAACAGCGCCGGGCGGCCTTGCTGCAATTGTCCCAAATGTTCAGCGCCAGCAAGCGGGAGCTGGTTTCCTTCGCCTTGGAGGAATCGGTCAAGCTCACGGGCAGCGAATATGGTTACCTGGCATTCACCAGCGAAGATGAAAGCGTGCTGCACATGTATGCTTGGAGCGGCAAGGCGAGGGCCGATTGCCGGATTCCCGAGCCCAAGCTCGATTACGTGGTGAGCGAAACCGGTTTATGGGGTGAGGCGATTCGGCAAAGAAAACCGGTCATGACCAACGATTACCCGGCGGCCAATCCCGCCAAAAAGGGATTTCCGCCGGGGCATGTGCCTTTAATCCGGCACCTGAACATTCCGGTTTTTGACGGTTCGCGCATCGTCGCGGTGGCGGGAGTGGCCAACAAATCCGAGGATTACGATGAATCCGATGTGCGGCAATTAAGCCTGATGATGGATGGCATGTGGCGGCAAATTCAGCGCACGGAAGCGGATTTGCGGCTGCGCGAGTCCGAGAGCCGGTTCCGCAACATCGTGAAGTCCTCGCCCATGGGAATGCATCTTTATGCCGCGGAGGGAGGCGACCGCCTGGTTCTCCAGGAAGCCAATCAGGCGGCGGATCAAATTTTGGGGTTGGACCACCAGCGCCTTGTTGGTTTGGATGTGGAAGAGGCTTTTCCCGGCTTGCGCGGCACCGGGCTCAAGGAAATTTATCTGCGCCTCTGTCGGGAAGGAGGATACTGGCAAACCGAACAATTCGACTATCGCGACCACCGCCTTAGCGGGGCTTTCGAGGTGTATGCCTTCCAGACCTCGCCCGATCATCTGGCGGTTATGTTTCTGGAAATTTCCAGCCGGCTGAAGGCCCAGGCGGACCTGCATCTGCTTGGCTTCGCGCTCCAATCCGCCGCCAACGCCATTCTGATCACCGATCGCGGCGGCAAAACGGTCTTCGTCAATCGCGCTTTCAGCCAACTGACCGGCTGGAGCATGGAGGAAGCGCAGGGGCGCAATCCACGCTTCCTGAACTCGGGCGAACAGCCGCGGGAATTCTTCGCGGAAATGTGGGAGACCATCCTTGCGGGCCGGGTTTGGTGCGGGGAACTTTGCAACCGCCGCAAAGACGGCGGGTTTTACATGCAAGAGCAGACCATCACCCCGGTTCGCAGTCCCGAAGGCCAAATCACCCATTTCATCGCCATTCAACAGGACATTACCCAGCGCAAGCGCATGGAGAGCGAGCTGCAAATCTCCCGCGAGCGATTTCAAAAGATTTTTCATGGCAGCCCCGTCGCCATCGGCATCTGCACCCTGGCCGACAGCCGTTTCCTCGATGTCAATCCCAGTTACCTCAAAATGGTGGGCTACGAGCGGTCGGAGATCATCGGGGAAACCGCCTCCTCGCTGGGGCTGTGGGTGACGCCCGAGCAGCGCGCGCGGCTGGTCGAAGCCATTCGGCAAAATGGCCGGGTTCACAACCTCGAAATCCAGTTGCGCACCAAGCAAGGCAAGATCATTGACGTGCTGACTTCGGTCGAAATGATGCAACTGGGGCTCGAGCCTTGCCTGCTTTTCATCAACATTGACATCACCGAGCGCAAGCAACTCGAAAGCCGAATACGGCAGGCGGCCAAAATGGAAAGCATCGGCACTCTCGCCGGCGGGGTGGCCCATGATTTCAACAACCTGCTGACGGTGATGCAGGGCCGCGCGGAGTTGTTGTTGTGCAATCCCCAGATTCCCGCCTCCGCCAGGCCCGGCTTGCAGGAAATAGCGGGCGCGGTTGAGCGGGGCTCGCGCCTCACCCGGCAATTACTGATGTTCAGCCGCAAAACGCCCATCAAGCTTGCGCCCCTCGATCTGACGGAGGCGCTGGCCAATCTGACCAAGATGCTGCAGCGCATTATCGGCGAAGACATCGCGCTGGAAGTCAACTACGCGCCCGGCTTGCCGCCGGTCCTGGCCGACCTGGGCTTGCTTGAACAGGTGGTGGTCAATCTGGCCAGCAACGCCCGCGACGCCATGCCCGATGGCGGGCGCCTGACCCTCTCCACCCAAGTCGTTAGGCGCGCCGACAAATCCTTTCCAGTCGCTCCGCAAAGAGTCCCCGGTCTGTTCGTCTGTCTCAAGGCGCGGGACACCGGCTTGGGGATACCCCCGGAAATACAACCCCATATTTTTGAGCCTTTTTTCACCACCAAAGAAGCGGGCAAAGGCACGGGGCTGGGGCTCGCTACTGTCCACGGCATTGTGGAACAGCACCAGGGTTGGATCGAATTTGACACCCAACCCGCCCACGGCACGGAATTTCGCGTTTTTCTGCCCGTGTCAAGCCAGCCGGTCGCATCCCCAAACGAGCGCTCCAGTCTCGCCAAAGTCAGGGGTGGCACGGAAACCATTCTGTTGGTCGAAGATGAACCGGTGGTGCGATCTCTGGCCCAAAGCGTTCTGGCGCTGCACGGCTACCGCGTTCTGGAAGCCGAATCCGGGGTTGCCGCGATGGAAGTTTGGGAAAAGCGCGCGGCGGAGATTCATCTCCTGCTCACCGATGTCATCATGCCACACGGCGTGGATGGCCTTACCCTGGCGCGCCAGTTGCGGCGGCAAAAACCCGGCCTCAAGGTGATCTTCACCAGCGGTTATGCCAGCCCGCGCGGCCTGCATGAAACGCTCTCGGACAAGGAGAAACGCTGGTTCCTGCAAAAGCCGTATTCGCCAGCCGACCTCGCTCGCTTGGTTCGCCAACTGCTCGATGAGCAAGACCCGTTTTAGAATCTGATCCGCATGGCCTCGCCCAAATACCGGATGACGCGCACCATGGACATGGACGGTCGCTTGGCGGCCCGTTTTCTTTGTTTTTGCGCCTTGGTCATCGGCTTGGCTTACCCCGCTTGCCCGACCGAAAATGCGCCAGCCGCAACAACCAATCAGCCCACCAGCCCCGCGGCCATCGCCACCAGCAAGCCGCTGGGAGCGCTCGGCCTGATGGCCGCCATGAAAAAAGTGGTTGCGCCCCGCGAGCAACAATTGGCGGAAGCCATCAAAAAGGCGGATTGGCCGGCGGCGGAATCACTTTGCCGGCAACTCATCAACGAAGCGCCTTTTTTTCCAAACGGCTATTACAACCTGGCCTGTGTCATGGCCCGCAAAAAGCGGCAGGAGGAGGCCTTTCAATTTCTCCGCGAGGCCGTGGAACGCGGTTTTAACAACGGCGACCATTTGGAAAAGGACCCGGACCTTGCCGGGCTGCGGGATGACCCGCGTTTTGTTTCCCTGCTGACCCAAGCCCGCGCCGCCAAAGGTCTCAAGCCGGGCATCGAATTTGCGCCGGGCATCCCCACGAACGGCGTTGCTTGGGTGGCCGACGCCAACACCATTCCCACCGACCGCGGGCTGTTTCGCGCCGTCTTCAAAGCCGACCGCCAGGGCGCGGCGCACCAGCCCATCACCACGCTCAAGGACGCCACCGGCGATCTCCTGCGCCAATGGCAAAAGGAGGGAACCGCGGCCGGCCTGGCGGGTGATTTTTACGACAACCGCGATGGGGACCATTCCAACCTCAAGCGGGAACTATTTCCCCAGCTTGTTTTTATCGAATACTCTACCGAGGCCAAGGACCTGCAACTGCATTGGGGATTGCCGGAGCAACTGGTGATTGAAGGCGGAGTGGTCCTGGGCAACGCCTCCGTGGCCGCCACCACGTCGCCTTTCTGGCGGAGCATGTCCCGCGCCGCTTACACCAGCGCCCGTCCGTTGGGCTTGCTGCAGTTGCAATACTTTTCCAATCAAATCTACCTTTACCCCTGCCACAAGGATCACAGTCCCGGACGCGACGGCAAACTGCCCGGCGGCGAAAACGGCGGGCACGGCGACGTTTTCCCCGCCAACACCCCCTACCTCATCACCACGCAGGGGTCGTCCGGCTCTGACCAGGTTTTTCTGCAAGCCCTCGCCGCCACCCTGGCCGCCTTTCGTCCGGAAGTGAAGGAGTTCCTCGTCGAAAAACGAGCGTTGATGCCCTGTCTGCAAATGATCTTCCGGTTTGGCAACAAAGCTGTCAGCCGCCCTGAGGATTATCTGACTGGCGCGGCCCACCCGACAGTATTCAACGGCCAGCAGATTGACCGGCTGAAGATGGCGCAAATGGCGCACGAAATCCCCCTGCTGAAAACGCCCCCCATCGTCCTGCTGAAAGTGGAGGAGGAGGACAAGCCGGCGCCTGGACGCGACCTCTTTTTTCCAACGCCCAGCGAAGAGCTGTTCACCACTCCCTGCGCCATTGCCCGGGTGATGCATTCGACCAAATGCTGGCGGCGCCTGGTGGTCAGCGCGAAAGACAGCCGGGACCTGAACGATCGCGCGCTCACTTGGCATTGGGCCGTGCTGCGCGGCGACACCAACCGGATTCGCATCAAGCCGCTAAACGCCGAAGGGTCCCGCGTGGAAATCCTGGCTGCCTGGCATCCGCGCCGCCCCATCCAGCCGGGCGCCGACCTGGAGTCCAACCGAATTGACGTGGGCGCCTTTGTTCACAACGGCGCGTATTACTCCGCCCCGGCCTTTGTCACTTGGTATTGCCCGGACAACGAGGAGCGAGTTTACGACGCGCAAGACCGCCCCCTCTCCATCACCTACACCGGCGCCACTGAAAAAGGGCATTATGTGGACCCGCAAGTCGTGCCGCCCCGCAGTTGGCGCGACGAATATCATTACGATGAGCAAGGCCGACTCACCGGTTGGACGCGCCGGCGCGGGGATAAATCCGAGGATTTCACTCCCGAAGGCCGCCTGATCCTGAGCCGGGACGCCCAAGGGCGCCCCGCGGAAACCGTCGCGGTCCGGTATGTCCTGCAACGCCGCGCTGCCAACCAGGCGCCCATCATCGAGCAGGTTATGGCCTATTAGCGGATGACTCAGGGCTCCGGCAGAAATTCGGCGGCGGTGATCTTGAACGAATAGGCATGGCGGCAAGGGGCTTCATCCACCGCCAGCGACGGCGTCTCGATCACCAAATCCCTCCCCGCCGCGCGATGCCGCAAAGTCCCCTCCACCCCCAACAGGCTAACGGCGGCGCCCGGCTTGGCCCGCAGGTTGCGAATCACCAGTTCCTTGCCCGGCCAGCCGGCGGTTATCGCGTAAAGCGTTTCCCCTTTGCGCGTGAAAAACATCTGTTTCACCGCCAGGTCGCCTTTGGGCTTCTGCCCCACCTGTTCCAGAAGGTTGTATTTGATCATGAACTCGCCGTATTGCTGTCCCGGTCGCTTGCCCGCGGTCCATTGGCAATCCCGTCCGGCATGGCGCGTGCCGTAAATCGCCTCGCCGTTGACTTTAAGCCAGTCGCCAATCTCGATCAGCCGCTGCTGCATGATAACCGGGATGCGCCCGTCGCCGGTGGGACCGATGTCCAGCAGCAGGTTGCCGCCCCGGCTGACCAGGTCGCATAGCACCAGGATGAACTCGCGGGCGGTCTTGTAATCGTCCAGCTTCTCCGCGCGATTGTAGCCGTAGGAATGCGCCATCCCCCGGCTTTCTTCCCAGGGATGCGAGGCGTCCTTCAGGCCGGCGGCGTATTCGGTGGTCCAGTATCCACCGTGCTTGTGGCGGCAGTCCTTGCCCCAGCGGTCGTTGATCACCACCTCGTCCTTGCAGGGCGATTCGTTGAACAGCCACGCCAGCAATTCCTCGCTGCGCCAATCCTTCGAGGGCATGTCCCATTCACCGTCCGCAAAAATGATCGCCGGCCGGTAGCGGGTCACGGCATCCTTGAATTGCGGAATCATGTGTTGGTCCACGTATTTTTTGCGATCGGCAAGCCAGAGGGGATTATACCACTCATACAAGCTGTAATAGAACCCGTATTTGAGCCCGCGCTGGCGCACCGCCGCCCCGAGTTCCCCCAACAAATCCCGTTTGGGCCCCACCTCCAGGCTGTTCCAGGGGCGTCCCCAGGTTTTGCTGGCCTGCGCGTTCGGCCAAAGGCAATAGCCCTCGTGGTGCTTCGAGGTGGGCACCACGTATTTGGCCCCCGAACGATAAAATACGTCCGCCCATTGTTCCGGATCAAACAACTCGCACCGGAACATCGGCGCAAAATCCTGGTAATCGAATTGGTCGCCGTAGTTTTTCACATGAAACTGCCACCAGGGATTGTCGGCCTTCCGGTTGTGCATCCGGTTCCAATACCACTCCGCATACTGCTTGGGCGCGCCCCATGCCGGCACGGAATACACCCCCCAGTGGATAAAGATGCCGAATTTGGCGTCGAGAAACCATTCCGGTGTGGGCCGCTGGTCCAGCGACTCCCATTTAGGCTCGTAAGCGGACCACGCCGCCGGTCCGGCCAGCAGCAGGCCCAGCGAGAATAACAGCCCCGTTCGGCTTAATGTATCGGTTTTCACAGTTTTCCTGGCCCGACACTACGCAAAGCCCGGGGTCTTTTCAAGCGGCTGATTCGCCGGCGCGCGAAGTCGTCGGGACCCTCGCCATTTTATGGCGACCACGCCGCCTTTGGGCGTTAGTGCAGGCTGGCGGCGAGCAGGTCGAGGATGGCGGAAGGGGCGAGACCCAGCGCGACCGTGCCGATGATCAGCAGCCAGCACAGCAGGCGGGTGGAGGCGTCCAAGACGATGGGGGATTGGCCGGCGGTGTCGCGGGCGAAGGCCTCGCGGATGACGCACAGGTAATAGTAAACGGCGATGGCGGTGTTGATGACGGCGATGATGACCAACCAGAGGTGGCCGCGCGCCAAAGCAGCTTTGAGCAAAGCCAGCTTGCCCATGAACCCGACAAACGGAGGCACCCCGGCCAGCGCGAAGATGCCTACCAGCAGGGTCACCGCCAGCAGCGGCGAGCGGTGGTGCAGGCCGGCCAGGTCGGACATCGCGACGTTGACGCCGTCCTTCGATACGCGGGCAATGACCACGAAGCAGGCGAGCGTCATGAACAGGTAGCCGGTGATGTAATAGAGGGCGGCGGTATAGCCGGCCCCATCGAGGGCGACAAAGCCGACCAGGGCGTAGCCGGCATGAGCGATGCCGGAGAAACCGAGCAGGCGCTTGAGGTCGGTTTGGACCAGGGCGATCAGATTGCCATAAAACATCGAAGCGACCGCCAGGCAGGTTAGCAGCATGGCGATGGCGCGGTTGTCGGGCGCGGCCAGGGTGGCGAAGCGGATCAGGATGGCCACCGCGCCGATCTTGGGCAGCGAGGCGATGATGCCGGCGCTTTCGTGCGAGGCGCCTTGGTAAACGTCCGGCGTCCAGAAATGGAACGGGAACACTGCCAGCTTGTAAAAGATGCCGGCGAAAGTCAGCGCCAGGCCGGCAACCGCCAGCGGCGAGCCGGCGAGCGTTCCAAGCTTGGCCATCATCACCGGGAGCGAGGTGCTGCCGGTCAGGCCGAACAGGTAGCTCAGGCCGAACAGGGTGACGCCGTTGGCGGCGATGCCGAACATGACGTATTTAATGGCCGACTCCATCTGGACCCGCTGGCCTTCGCGCTCGCGGCGCATGGGGACCAGCAAGTAGAGCGGAAAGGCGGCGGTTTGCAGCGCCACGAACAGCGTGATGACATCTATCGAACTAACCAGCATAAACAGGCCGGCGACGCTCAAGGAGAGGAACAGGAAGAACTCGGGGCGGATGTCGCCGCGGATGTCGGGCAACTCGCCGGCCAGCAAGATGGCGAACAGGAAGCCCAGGGCGAAAATTAGTTTGAGAAACTGCGAGAAAGCGTCCACGCGATACGCGCCGTCAAAGAGCGTCGCGTTTTCGCCCAAGCAGAGGCCGCAAGCCAGCAACACCGCCAAGCCGCCGAACAAAGCGGCGCGCCGGGCGGCGCGCAGGCGGTTGTTACCCAGGCAAACCACAAAGAGAGCCAGGGCCGTGGCCAACAAAACCAGTTCGGGAAGAAAAGCCATGAGCGCAGCGGGGATTATGGGGTTTGATTCGGGGTTAGGACCTCGGCCAGCGCCCAAGAGGCCCGGTTGTTCGGACGGCCCGCGCTGTCGCGAGTTGGATCGTTGGCCACCATTTTGGCGGGGGCGCCATTGACCTGCTGGAGCAGGTTTTTCACACTGGCCTCCATGATCCGGGCGATGGGCGCGGGTTTGAGGCCGATCCAGAAGACCAAAACCAGCAGCGGCGCCAGCGCGGCAACCTCCCGCAGTTCCAAGTCTTGCAGCCCGTTGTGGCGGGGATTATTAGTGCTTCCCCAAGTGACTTTTTGCAGCAGCCGCAGCATGTAGGCGGCGGCCAGCACCACTCCCGGCGCGAGCGCGAGGGCCAGCCAGGGCGACCAGGCCAAGCCGCCGACCAATACCAGGAATTCCCCGATGAAACTGTTGGTGCCCGGAAACGCCATCGAGGACAGGCAAAAGACGCCAAAGAAGGTGATGAACACCGGCATGAACTTGCCCAGACCGGCCGCCTGGGACAGTTCGCGCGTGTGGAGGCGCTCGTAAAGCAAGCCGACGGCAATGAACAAGGCGCTGGTGGTCACGCCGTGGTTGATCATCACCAGGATGGCGCCATCCAGTCCATCCTTGTTCAACGCAAAGATGCCCAGGGTGCAAAAGCCCATGTGCCCGACACTCGAGTAGGCCACCAGCTTTTTCAGGTCGCTTTGGGCCAGGGCGGTGAGGCCGCCATAGAGGATGCCGATGAGAGACAGGGCGATCATCCAAGGGGTGAAAAGGTGCGTGGCCTGCGGAGTGATGGGCAGACAGAACCGCAGGAAACCGTAAGCGCCCATCTTCAGCAGCACGCCGGCCAGCAGCACGCTGCCGGCGGTGGGCGCCTCGACGTGCGCGGCCGGCAGCCAGGTGTGGAACGGGAACATCGGCACCTTGATGGCAAAAGAGAGGAAAAACGCCAGGAACACCCAGCACTGGAAATTCTCCGAGTAAGGGCGGCCCATCATTTGGCGGATGTCAAAGCTGCCAACTTGCAAATAGAGCGCGATGATGGCCACCAGCAGCAGCACCGAGCCGGCCATCGTGTAGATGAAAAATTTGAGCGCGGCGTAAATTTTGCGCGGCCCGCCCCAGACGGCGATCAGCAGGGTCATGGGGATGAGCATCGCCTCCCAGAAAACAAAGAAGAGGATGAAATCCAGCGCGCAGAAAACGCCAAGCATGGCCGTTTCCATCACCAGCAGGCAGATCATGAACTCGCGGACGCGCGCCTTGATGTAGCGCCAGGAGCAGAGCACGCACAGCGGCATCAGCAGGGTGGTGAGCAACACCAACAGCACGCTGATGCCATCCACGCCGAGCGTGTAGTTAATCTTCAACCAGGGGATCCAGGCGGCGTGCTCCCGAAACTGGAAGTCCGCCGTGCGCGCGTCGAACTGCCAGAACAGCGGCAGCGAGACCAGGGCGATGACCAGCGTCGAGAGAAAAGACCACCAGCGCAGCGCGCGGTCGCTGCGGAGCAGGACGGCGATCACGGCGGCGGCCAGCGGGCTGAAGATCAGCGCGCTAAGGATCGGAAATTCGGATGGATAAAAGGGGGTGGGCATGAGCGCTTTTTACCAAACAAGCCAAAGCACAATTAACAAGGCGGCGCCAAGGGCGAACGCCAGGGTGAGATTTTCCTGAACCGCTCCACGCTGGACCGGACGCAGTCGCTGGCCCAATTTGCGCACCGCTTCCGCCAAGCCGTCCACCACGCCGTCAATGACGCGGCCGTCAAACCAGCCGGCCAGGCGCGCCGAGCCCATCAAACCCGCGATGCCCCCAACCCGATAAAATTCGCCCAGGCAGTTGTCCGCAAACTGCACCGGCTTTTGGGCGAGCCAGAGAAACATGCGCCCGCCCTTGCGATAGGGCCAGTCGAGGTCGAGGCTGATCGTGGGCTCCGGTTCGAGTTTCTTGAGGAACAAGAAAAAGCTTACCGCCGTGAACAGCAGCATCTGCAGGGTCTCCGACAAATGATAGGCGGTGTAAGGATGATAATGCACGGGATGCGGCAGCAGATCATACAGGTAGGGAGTGTAGCAGCCGACGAAAAGGCAGAGGAACGCGGAGATCGCCATCGCCGTCATCATGTTCCACGGCGGTTCGGCGGCGCGCTCCCACGTCTCGGGCCGGCAGTGGTTTTTGCCGAAGAAGATGAAATACGGCACCTTCAGCCCGGTGTGCAGGAAAGTGCCGACCGACGCCAGCATCAGCAGGAAAGCCGCCCAAAGATTGTGGGCCTCGAAGCCGGCGGCCACGATCATGGACTTGGCCACAAAACCGGCGGTCAAGGGGAAGGCGGAAATGGAAAGTCCCCCGATCAGCGTGAGCAGAAAGGTCCAGGGCATTTTCTGATAGAGTCCGCCCAGCTCGGTAAATTTGCTTTGACCGGTCATGTGCAGCACCGCGCCACAGCCCATGAAGAGCAGGCCCTTGTAAAGGATGTTGGCAAAGGCATGGGCGCAAGCGCCGTTGATGGCCATCTCGGTGCCCAAGCCCACGGCGGCCACCATATAGCCGACCTGGCTGATGATATGGTAGGCCAGCAGGCGGCGGCTGTCGTTTTCCAAAACGGCATAAACCACGCCGTAAAGGGCCATCGCCACCCCCAGCGGCACCAGCAGGTCCAGCCCGGCGAAACCGCGGCACAGCGCGTAAACGGCGGTTTTGGTGGTGTAAGTGCAGAGGAAAATAGACCCGTTGAAAGTGCCCTCGCCGTAGGCGTCCGGCAGCCACGCGTGAAAGGGCGGCACCGCGCCGTTCACCAGGAAGCCGATCAGCACCAGCCAGGACGCGGGGGTCATTTTGCTCACCTCAAAGGCCTCGAACGCAAAGCTGCTGCCTGGGGTGCTGGCGTGCAGCACGATGCCGGCCAGCAGGCAAACCCCGCCCGCCATGTGCACCAGCAGGTAGCGGTAGCCGGCCGCGGGAGATTCCTTGCGCCGCCGGAACCACACCAGGAACACCGAGGAAAAAGCCATCATCTCCCAGAACAGAAAGAGCGTCAGGAAATCGCCGGCATAGACCGCTCCCAGCGCCGCGCCGGCGTAAATCCAGGCGGCGATATGCTGGGCGTCCTCCTTGACGTGCAGGCCGTAGAGCGTGGCCACGATGCTGATCAGGCTCATGATGTGGCCAAAAACGCTCGCCAACCGGTCCACCCGGCCAAAGGTCAGCGTCCAATCCAAAAATTGCCATTGGCCGTGAACCCCCGGCGGCATGATGGTATTCAGGGCGAAAGCCGCAATGGGCACGGCCAGGAGCCAGACCTTTTTAAGCCGGGCGGGTATCAGCGGCAGCAGCAGCGCGCCGAGGATCAGCGCGCTGGCGGGATGAAGCCAAAGGTCACTCATCGTAGTAATCCTCCCGCGTCATGATGCCCGCATGGCCAAACGCTTTTGACAAAATAATCAGGATGGCGCAGCCGATGAAGCCGAACACCGCCCAGAATGCCGGCCAATGCTCGGGCGCGGTGTGCGCGTGTTCCTTGTCCACCACGCCGGGGATCGCGTCCACCACGACTAGCAACGCCAGCAGCGCCAGGCACACCCCCACCGTGGCGCGGAGCCGCGCCCGGAAAAATTCGATGAAGCGCAAAAGTTTCATGACAGCAAAGATTTGATGAAGCCCATGAAGAAATCAGGGTAAAACCCGATGAGGACGGAGATCGCCGCGGTAATGCTCAGCGGGAGGACCATGGCCAGCGGCGCCTCCTTGCCATGCGGCGTCCGTCCGTCGGGCGGCTTGCTGAAAAAGGCATGATAGACGACCGGCGCGAAATAGGCGGTGTTCAGCAGAGTGCTGGCCATGAGGACCATGATGATGAGCACCGAGCCGGCGTCCAAAGCTCCAACCAGCAGGTGCCATTTGGTGACAAAACCGGCCACTGGCGGCGCGCCAATCATGCTGAGCGACGCGATGGCGAAAGCCCCGAAGGTGAAAGGCATCACCCGGCCCAGGCCGGCCATTTCCGAAATCTCTTTTTTATGGGTGGCCACGTAAATTGCCCCCGCGCAGAAGAACAGGGTGATCTTGGAGAAGGCATGGTTGGCGATATGGATCAGCCCCCCTTCAATCCCCTTCGGCGTCAGCAACGCCACCCCGAGGATGATATAGGAGAGCTGGCTGACTGTGGAATACGCCAGCCGGGCCTTCAGGTTGTCCTTGCTCAAGGCAATCACCGATGCGGCAATAATCGTGAAGGAGACAAAGTAGGCCGTCGGCAGACCAAGGTTGAAGGCGTCCATTTTCTCGACGCCAAAAATATAAAGCATGACGCGCACGGTGGAAAAGACGCCGACCTTCACCACGGCGACGGCGTGCAGCAGGGCGCTGACGGGTGTGGGGGCCACCATGGCGCCGGGCAGCCAGTGGTGCAGCGGCATTACCCCGTTCTTCGCAAAGCCCAGCAGACAGCAGACGTAAAGCGCGGTTACCATCCCCTGGCTCACAGTGGAGGGGAAAATGCCGGTGCGGATGTTGTGGGCGAAATCAAGGGTGCCTGTGAACACGTAGATCAGCACCATCGCCGGCAGGATTAATCCCTTGGCGGCGACGGTCAGATACACCAGGTATTTGCGTCCGCCCTCATAGCCTTCCTCGTCCTGGTGGTGCGCCACCAGCGGGTAGGTGCCGATGCTGACGATTTCATAGAACAGATAAAGGGTGAGCAGGTTGTCCGAAAAGGCGCAGCCCAGGGCGCCGAAGAGGGCCAGCGCAAAGCAGGTGTTGAACCGCGTCTGGGCGTGCTCGTTAAGGCCCCGCATGTAGCCCGCCGAATAGAAAACCGTCACCACCCACAAAAAAGACGCCGACAACGCGAAGATCATCGAGAGCGCATCCGCCCGCAAGGCGATGCTCAGGCCGGGCAGCAGGGTGAAAATCGTGTAAAACAGCTTCTTGCCGGCCCGCACCTCAGGGATCAGCGAAACGGTCAAACCGAACATGATTAGCGCGGCGACCAACGACACCCCTTCGCGCAAATTCGGTCGGCGCCCGGTGGCCATCACCAACCCCGCGCCGAGGAGCGGGGCCAGTATGGCCAGCAAAAGACGCATATCGGAGGAGCCTTCCATGGTCATTCCTTCAGTTCCGCCGGCGTGTGGGTGCCGATGGAACGGTAATTGCGATAAATCGCAATAATGATGCTCAGGGCCACGGCGACTTCCGCCGCCGCCAACCCCATGATGAACAGCACAAAAATCTGGCCGGCGGAGGGGTCGGGCGCGAAAAACCGGTTTAGGGTGAGGATGTTCAGGGCCGCGGCGGAGAAGATCAGTTCCCCGGCGATCAACATCCCAATCAGCGTCCGGCGGCGAACCAGGCCGTACACTCCCGCCGCGAACAGGAATGCCGCCAGCACCAGGTAAACGTGGGGTTGATGGTGAAGCCCAATGAAACTCATGCTCTGCTCCTTCCGCCGCGCGCGACCGCCAGCGCGCCCAAAATAGCCACCAGAATGGCCAGTGAAATCAGTTCAAAGGCCATGCTGTAAGTGGTAAGCAGGGATTTGCCAATATCCTCCACCGTGCCCTTGCCCTGCCACGTCACCTCCGCCGGCCAAGCGCCGGTCAGCGAAAGGTTCGACAGCCCCCAAAAAATGGCCACTCCCACCACCAGGGCCGCCCCGCCCCAAAACCAGGCGTTGGCGCGGCTTTCCGCCTCTTTGGCCTCCTCGGGCTCGGCCAGCATGACCGCAAAGATGATGGTGATGCAAACCGCGCCCACATAGATCAGAATTTCCATCAGCGCCAGGAACGGGCTGTGGAGAAAATAATAGAGGCCCGCCAACCCAAAGCAGCAGAGGGCCAGTCCGCATACCCCCCTGATGATGATGGTGCTCAGCACGGCCAGCAAAGCGCCGGCGACGGTGGCCGCCGCCATCAACAGAAAGAAGAGCGAGGCCAGGTATTCCAAGCCGGGAAAGGGTTTCATTTGGCCTCCTGCGCCTCCTTTTCCAGCCGCTTGAACAAGTCCATGATGAACTCCTCCTTGCTGGTCGCGGCCAGGTTGTATTGCTTGGAGAAGCGAATGGCATTGCTCTTGCAAGATTCCACACACGAGCCGCACAAGCTGCAGCGGGTGAAATCAAGCCGAAACTCAGTCACCGATTTGCGCTTGTCGCCCTCAAACTTGACCCCCTCCACGGAAATGCAATCGCTGGGGCAGGCTTTCTCGCAGATCTTGCAGGCGAAACAGAGGGGCTTGCCCGTGGCCGGATCGCGCACCAGTTCGATGTGGCCGCGAAATTTGGCGGGCATTTTGAGCGACTCGTGCGGATATTGAACCGTCACGGTCGGCTTGAAAAACTGCACAATGGTTACCTTCAGCCCGACCAGCAGGCTCTTGAATCCGGCGACGAGTTCGAGCAAGGATTTCTTCATGTCAAAAGATTTTCATCATGGCGCCGGTCAGCAGCAGCGTGAACAGCGAGATGGGGATCAGGATTTTCCAGGAGAGGTTGAGCAGCCCGTAAAACTGCGTGCGCGGAAAGGTCCAGCGGACCCAGACCACGGAAAAAATCACGAGATAGAGCTTGAGCAGAAACCAGAAAACCCCGGGCAGGATGCCGATGGGGCTTTGCCAGCCACCCAAAAAAAGAATCACCGCCAGGCAGGAGCCCACCACGATATTCGCGTATTCTCCCATGAAAAAGACGCCGAAGCCCATGCCGGCATATTCGGTGAAGGCGCCCGCCACCAGTTCGCTCTCCGCCTCCGCCATGTCGAAGGGCGCGCGGTTGGTTTCGGCCAGCATGCAGATGTAAAAAACCACAAAGGTCACCGGCATCAGCGGGTTGGCCCACAATTTGAATAGATTCCAGTTCCAGAAGGCGCCTTCCTGCTGTTGGACGATCTCGCGCAGATTCATCGTGCCGGTCATCATCAGGACGGTGATCACCACCAGCAGCATTGGGATTTCGTAGGCGACATTTTGGGAAACGACCCGGGCCGCGGAAATGATCGCGTATTTGTTGCGCGAGGACCAGCCGCCCAGCATGATGGCCATCACGTTGATGGACCCGAACGCGAACACCATGACCAGTCCCAAGTTCAAGTTCCGGGCGGCCAGGGTTTCGCTGAAGGGGAGGGTGGCGAAGCACATCAACGCCGGCGCCATGACCAGCACCGGCGCCAGTCGGAACAGCGTGGCGTCGGTTCCCGGAGGCACGATGACCTGCTTGGAGAGCAGTTTGAGGGCGTCGGCGATCGGCTGAAGCAAACCCGCGTAGCCGACCTCGGTCGGTCCCGGTCGGCGTTGGAAGCGGCCCGAGCCCTTGCGCTCCACCCACACCAGGTAGGCCGCATTCAGGCCGACGAACGCCATCACGCCGCCAAGAAACAGCAGGAGCCGGTATGGTTCAGAAATATTCATAAGCGCCGGCTATCCTCCTATTTGTCCACATCGGGAATGACCAGGTCGAGGCTGCCCAGCAAAGCGACCGCGTCCGCCAACATCATTCCCTGGCTGGTTTCCTCAAAAAGGCTCAGATTGCTGAAGGACGGGGTCCGCCAACGCACCCGGTAAGGAATTTCCTTGCCGTCGCTGACAATCCGCACCAGCAACCGGCCCCGCGCCGCCTCCACCGCCATGCAGTAATCACCGGCCGGCACCTTCAGGCCGCGAGGATTCACATTGGCCTGGAAAGGACCTTCCGGCAGTCGGTCCAGCGCCTGCTCGATAATCCGCAGGCTTTGCGCCATCTCCTCCATCCGCACCAGATAGCGCGCCATGCAGTCGCCCTCGGGAAAAATTGGTATCTCGAAATCAAACTCCGGATAGACCGAATACGGCTCGTTGCGCCGCACGTCGTAGCGCACACCGGAACCCCGTATGACCGGTCCGGTGGCGCCGTATTTCCGGCATTGTTCCGCCGAAATGGGACCGATGTTTTCCAGGCGCTTGCGCAGGATGATGTTGTCGGTCACCAAGTCCTTATACATTTTGAGCCGCGGACGCATGTAGGCCACAAACTCCCGGCTGCCGCGAATAAACGGCTCGTCAATGTCGTTGCAAACCCCGCCGAAGCGATAATAGCAATAGGTCAGGCGCGCGCCGCAGATGCCTTCCAGCAAGTCGAGAATCTTCTCGCGGTCATCGAAGGCGTAGAGCAGGGGAGTGAAACCGCCCAAGTCCATCACGAAGGCGCCAAACCAGACCAGGTGGCTGGAGATGCGATTCAGTTCCGAGGTGATGACCCGGATGTATTCCGCGCGGGGCGGGACCGCAATTTTGGCCGCGCGTTCCACCGCCCCCACGTAGGCGTGAGTGTAGGTCATCGCCGACAGGTAATCCACCCGGCTGGTATTGGGAAGATACTGCGCCCACGTTCGATTCTCGCCCATCTTTTCGTGCATCCGATGGATGTAGCCGGGCACGGGTTCGGCGCGGTTGATGAACTCCCCGTCCATCGTCAGTTTGACCCGCAGCACCCCGTGGGTGGCCGGATGCTGCGGACCCAGGTTCAACACGAAGGTCTCCTGCGGCTGGCCGTCCGCGGTTCTGGGAATTTCAGGGATCACGCGCTGAAATCCTTTCGCAACGGGTGGTAAGTGGCATCCTCCGGCAACAGCAGAGGGCTAAGGTCCGGATGCCCGATGAAATGAATGCCGAAGAAATCGTGGGTTTCGCGCTCGTGCCAATTTGCGCCAGGAAAGATCCCCGAGATGCTGGCAATCTGCGGGTTATCGCGCGGGATGCGCGTTCGCACGACGGCCCGGGCCGTCAAAACCGGGTGAAAATAGTCATAAACCACTTCCATCTGGCCGGCGGCAATCCAGTCAACGCCGGTAATGACGTCTATCGCGAATCCATTGCGATCCAGCAACTCGGCGGTCGCCGTCACTTGGTCTGGAGCGACAGTAGCCTCCAGGTGATAGCCCCGGCTGGCATAATCGCATATTTGAAAACAGGGCTCCGCGGTCGGCTGGCTTGGTGCGGCTTCGCCGGGGGCCGGGGCGGCGGCAGTCGCCGGCGGCGGCGCGGGCCAAAGCGCGTGCGGAGCGCCGCCAAGGCTGTCGGCTTGCCGAAGACGTTCCGTGAGTTGTTCAAAGGTAAGGTTCATTCGGGTTTCACCGTCGGCCACCGGCGTTTGCCGGTTAGCTTCTTTTCCAATTCCAGGATACCTTCGATCAAGGCCTCTGGACGCGGGGGACACCCGGGAACGAACACATCCACGGGAAACAGCTTGTCCACCCCTTCCACCACCGCGTATTGGCCGGGATAGACAAAGGGACCGCCGGAAATGGCGCAATTCCCCATGGCAATGACCCATTTGGGCTCCAGCATTTGGTCGTAAAGCGTTTTGACCGCCGGCGCCATTTTCTTGTTAATGGTGCCCGCCACGATCATTACGTCCGCCTGTCTCGGGGAAGGGCGGAACACCTCGGCGCCAAATCGCGCGATATCAAAACGCGAGGCGCCCGCCGCCATCATCTCGATGGCGCAACAGGCCAGGCCGAAGGTCAGCGGCCAGAGCGAGTTGGCCCGCCCCAGCGCCAGCAGATCATCCAGTTTGGCGAATTTTACGATTTGGTCGCACTGGACTTGCGTGTCCATTCAAAAACACCTTTCTTCCATGCGTAGATGATCACCAGCGACAAAATGCCGGTGAAAATCACCAGTTCCACAAAATCGCGCACCGCGAAATGCCGGTCATAGACCAACGCCACCGGCAGCAGATACAGAACGTCCGCCGCAAAAGCGACGAAGACCAGCGCATAAAGGTAATAGACGGCGCTGTAGCGAATCCACGCGTCCCCGATCGGGTCCACCCCGCACTCCACCGCCTGCCCGGTCTTGTTGATGGTCTGGCGCGTGCGCCGGGCGGCCAAAAGATGCACCAGCACGAACGGCCCAACGGCGAAGACCAAACCGCCCACGCCGAAGGCCAGAACATAAACCAAATCCGTTATATAAGCTTCGTTACTCAATTGTATAAACCTACCTAACTTCAACTGACAAGGCAACTTAGCGATATTCCCCCCACCGATGCAAGCACTTTATTTGTTATATCATGCAGACTTATTATTGCGTTGTTTTGCTTGCGATCCTCTAATTCATGGCCGCATCGCCGGCGCTGGGCGACCTTCGCTCGCCTGGTCGCCCGCAACCGCGGGCCGCCCCTCGCGGCGAGCGTCTATGGCGTCATGCGCCGGGAGGAGGTTAAGGAAAATATCGCGTTTATGCCCGCAGGCAACCCCGGGCACGTCCCGCGCCCGCCAAGCTTCCGCGGCCTGATGGGACGGCGCGTTAATGTGGATGTAAATTATGTCCTCGGGACCCTTGTGGCAACTTTGGCGCAGCTTCGCTCCGCGTCAAAACCCTCGCCTCCCATTAACCCCCGGTGACGGACGCCCACCAGGAATAGTTCGACCATCCGACTGGGTTTTTTCGAGGCGTCATCGCAGAAGCACCACCTTCAAAAGCCAGCGGGATTCCACCATGCGCTGGAAAGCGCAGGCGTGACAGCCTACAGCTTCAACCGCCATGAAATGAAACACTCTCCCCCTTAGGAAACGCGGATTTATTATTCAAGGCACAATGGTCTGAAAACCCAACAACTCAAAATCAGCCGGGTTCGAGGTGAAAAGCCGCTGGATTCCGGCCGTCCAAAGTGTGGCCGCAAGTTGGGTGTCGAGGATGCGTTTGCGACCCAAGTGATGGAGCCGAAGCCATTCCAAGCTCAACCGGGTTGAATCGTCGGTCGGAAAGATGTGACGAACCTCGGTCGAATTCCACCAGAAGCTGGCCTTGGCTAGCGCTTCCTCCATGGTCAAGGGAGTCTGGAATCGTCGCGAATCGGTAACGATATGCACAAATTCAGCCAACACCTGCGGAACCAAGGCCAACGGCCTATGGCTCTCCAAGACCTCCAGGCGCAACAATTCATGCGCCCTCTGGTGTGCTGGAGCTTCGATCAATTCGAGTTGAACCAAGAAGGTGGTGTCGGCTCCGATCATGAATGTGACCCGATCATTTCCCCAAGATAGTCGCCTTCAGGGTCGGGGAACGGACGCAAAAACGCTCCCACGGATTGGGGGGCGATCTCACGCAAAGATTTACGTTCCCCGATGGGCGACAGCTTAGCGACTGGCCGGTCGGCATCGGTAATCACGATTTCACCATTGCGCGCAAGGCCGCGCACAAGCTCTGCCAGACGCTGTTGTGTTTCCGTTAATGTCAGCGTTTGCACGGTGTTAATATCCTCCCGCCTCGCCCAAATGCCAAGCAGGAAAATAACCGCTCCGCGTCCGGTGAGGAGGAAGCGCGGTGTTCAGAGCAAATGGTTATCAGTTCGGGCGCTCGACCGCACCTGCTCAACCTTGCGCGACCTGATGGGACGGCGCGTTAATGGGGGCTTGCAATACGTCCTTGGGACGCTGTTGTGACTTTGGAGCAATTCGGCGAGATTCAAGATTCAAGTTTGCTGCAGTTTTTGCTTGAAAAAGACCGCCGCCGGCCTGATATTGGCAGTGCCATTCGGTGGGGGGCGTACTGGTTTCGACCTGGTTGACTCGCCGGAAGTGGCATGCCGAGGATGATCCGTTGGCCTCGTTAATCATCGGGTCAAACAAATAAACGCTAACGACGAGTTGGCTCTCGCGGCCTAATAATGCCGCGACGTCCGCCTCCGGACACCTGCTACGGGGGATGGACGCCACAGCAGGCATGGGCGGGCGCGGAGCGGGCGCGCGCCGGCCCGAGAAAAACACTGCCGGCTATGCCGCCGGATTCCGGCCGAAAGGTTATCCGGCGGAAGAAAATCGCTTTCGGCTAAGCATGTAGTCGCGACCGGTTGGCTGGCCAGGGACGCGGGTTCAACTCCCGCCGCCTCCACCAAGCTTGGCCCGGAGCGCCGAAGGCGTCCGGGCGGTTGGTCCCCGACACTCCCATTGACCGCGCTTGCCAATCCGGCTTGGGCAGGGCCACTATGGCGGGGGCTGTGGAAAAATACTGGCACATCATCACTATCGGCATCCAGAACACCCTCGTTTACCGGGTGAACTTTTTGTTTCGGGCCGTATTTGGGCTGGTGCCGCTGGCGGCCATGGTGCTGCTGTGGCAAACCATTTATGGCGGCCAAAAGGGGGGCGCCGGAAGCATCGGCAACTACCGGTTGGCCGAGATGATTTCCTATTACCTGTTGGTCACGGTAGTCAGCGCCCTGACCTCTGTCACGGAGGATGATTGGCAAATTGCCGCCGATATTAAGGACGGTTTGATCAGCCAGTTTTTGCTCAAGCCGGTGGATTATCTCGGCTACCGCTTCTGCCTCTTCGCGGCCGGCCGGTTGATCTATAGCCTGGTAGCCCTCGTCCCGGTCACCCTGTTCATCCTGCATTACCGCGAATATTTCCTGCCGCCTCCCAGTCCGGGCGCGTTCGGGCTTTTTTTCCTCTCCCTGGCGCTGACCGCCCTGTTGCAATTCCTGATGTCCTTCACCATGGCGCTGCTGGCTTTTTGGGTGCTGGAGGTCGCTACTTTCATCTTTATCCTGTTTGCCTTTGAATACCTGGCCGGCGGCCACCTGTTTCCCATAGACATCCTGCCGCCATTGGTGGTGGAGGCGCTCTTTTACACCCCGTTTCCTTACCTGCTTTATTTTCCGATCAGCGTTTACATGGGAAAAGTGAGCGGCCCGGCTCTCTGGCAGGGATTGTGCATCCAGGCCTTCTGGGTGGGGACCGCCTGGCTGCTGGCGCGGGCGGTCTGGGCCCGGGGGCTGAAACATTACTCCGCTGTGGGAGGGTGATTAAATGGGCGAGCCGCCGACCAAACTGACCGAAGGGCCGACGCCGCTGCCATGGAGCCGGTATCCAGCAATTTATGCGGCGATGTGGAAGAACTCGGTCACCCGCGAGATGGGGTTCAAGACCAACTTCCTGCTTTGGATCGTGGTGGAACTGCTTTGGTTCGCCCTGCAACTTTGCTTTTTCCTGGTGATTTACGCGCACACCGAACAAATCGGAACCTGGACCCAATGGCAGGTGGTGATGCTGGTGGGGGCCAGCCATCTGATCCAGCAATTGTTCACGGCGTTTTTCCTCAATAATTGCGTGCAACTATCCGAAAATGTGCGCACCGGGCGGTTGGATTTCATGTTGCTGCTGCCGGTCAACACCCGGTTCCTGGTTTCGCTGCGGCATGTGGACTTGGGCAGCTACGTCAACGCCGCGTCCGCCCTGGCGGTAATTATTTACGCCGGCCGGCAATTAGGGCTTTCACCCGCGCCCGCACAAGTGGCCGGCTTTGTGCTGCTCGTGATCGCCGGCATTTTGATTCATTACTCGCTGATGTTTATCCTGGCCAGCATCAGCTTTTGGACCGTGCGCGCGCAGGGCGTTGTCTGGAGTTACTACAATCTGTTCAACATCGCCCGCTTCCCGGACGAGGCATTCCGCGGCTTGTTCAAGGTCTGCTTTACTTTCGTGCTGCCCATGCTGCTGGTGGTCAATGTGCCGGTCAAATTGCTGGCGGACAAGCTGCGGTCGCCAATGGAAATGGCGCTGCTCCTGGTTATGGCGGCTGTCTGCTTCGCCCTTTCCGAGTGGTTTTGGCGGCAATCTTTGCGGCGCTACACCAGCGCCAGTTCCTAGGCGGTCTTCAGGGCATCTTTAATTCGATGGTCCCCTGCTGGATCGTCACAAAGCTGCCGCGGCGGCGAGGGATCACCACTTGCAGCGAGACGGTTTCGCCTTTTTTGCGGAAGTGAAAAAAACGGCCTGCGGCCACCAGGTCGCCGGGCGGCTCGCCGTTGAGCGCCACAATCAGGAAGCCCCGCTCCAGGCCGGCTTTTTCGGCGGCGCTGTCGGCATCCACGCCGGCCACCAGCAATCCTTCGGTGCCGCGCAATCCCATCCGCTCGGCCAGTTCAGGCGAGAGTGGCTGCAACGACGCGCCAATCCGCTTCTGAATCAGCTTTTCGTTAAAAAAGGAGTTTTCCGGCACCAGTCGCACCTTCTTGGTCAGGGTGGCGCTGGCACGGGTGATTTTCAGGCTCAGCTCCCGGTTGGGGCCGGCGGCAACCAACGCGCGGTTGAACTCGATGAAGCTGCCCACCGCCTGGCCGTTGAGCTCGTTGATTTGGTCGCCCGTTTTCAAACCCGCCAAGTCGGCCGGGCTAAATTCTTCCACGCTGGTGATGGTCAAGGGCGACTGGCCGGGTTTGACCCGGGCCCCGAACCAGAGGGACTTGAGCCCCTCCGGGGTGAAGCTTTCGGCCAGCGCTTCGGAAACCATTTTTATGGGGATGGCAAAACCGATGCCCTGGCCCTCGCGATAAACGGCGACATTAATGCCAATCAAGCACCCGTCGAGATTGACCAGCGGCCCGCCGCTGTTGCCGGGGTTGATGGCGGCGTCGGTTTGGAGCCAGTCCGCCACATCCAGCGGTTCGTTGCCGGAGAGCGGACGCCGGTTCTTGGAGCTCAGAATGCCTTTGCTTACGGAACCGCCCAAACCGAACGGGTTACCCAGCGCGATAACCGTCTCCCCCAGCAGCAAATCATCATCCCGCGCAAACGGCACGGCGGCGAATCTCTCTTTCGCGCTCGTTTTGATTTTGAGCAGGGCGACATCGTTGCGCGCCGAAGTGGCGACACGTTCGCAGTCGAATTCCCGGCCGTCGGCCAACCGCACCGAAATCCGGCTGGCGCGGCGCACCACATGCTCGTTGGTGAGCACGTAGCCTTCCTCGTCAATAATAACGCCGGAGCCAAGGCTGTATTGGCGTTGTGGCTGCCGGCGGTAATAGGGATCGTAAAACTCCCGCAGCAGCTCCTCGAGCGGATGGCGCGAGGGCACAATTGTTTCGGTGGCGATGTTCACCACCGCCGGCATCACCTTCTCGATGGCCGTCACGGTGGCATCCCGCCGGACCTCGGTCGCTCCCATGGCGGCCGCTGCCACCGCCAGCGCCACCCATCCGCCCAGAATCTTCCTCATGCCGTCAATCTACCTAAAAGCCCCCCGTTTAACAATACCCGGCTATCCGGGCGATATCCGACCGGCGACAAAACCAGCAGCTAGCCTGCGAAGTTTGCTTTCATGGATTGCGCCGGTGGGCAGGATTGGCGTAAGTTGCAAAAGGATTAGCAAAAAGAAATCCAGATGGACTGGCTAATGAGAAGTCGGGAGGGCAGGGGACGCATGGGCTGGGCGCTGCTTTTACTTTGGCTGGCGACGGCCAAGGCCGGATGGTGCGCGGGGCTGAACATCGCGTTTCACAACGGCGCCACCACCGGCGGCGCGATGGCGCCGGAGGCCGCGCCGACCACGGCTGGTTCGGTGGTGGATACCGCCCGCGATTATTGGAATAACGTGATCAATACGGGCGGGGTTGGGCTGACGAATTCCGGTTTCGTTTTGCGGGATGCCGGCGGGGTGGACGCCGGGGCGACACTGCATTTCAAAGCCGGTTTCTCCGGCTACAACACCAACGGCTGGGCGGGCAAAGACAAGGATTATGTGATGATGGAGGGGTGGTATGGTTTTCGGGCCGGGGAATTCCTGGCGATCAGCAACCTGCCGCCGGCGCTGACGGCCAACGGTTACAAGGTCATCATCTACGGCGACGCGAACAATGCGCGGACGATGAATTATTATATCGGGTCGGAAACGCGCGCGATTGTGGACGGGACATCGAATTTCAGCGGCAATATGGCGCCGTTCAGCGCGGTGTTCACCGGGCTGACGAATGCCGACCTGGTGATTACCGGCAATCCCAACGCCAGCGATAGCCGTTCCGCCATCAACGGCCTGCAGATAGTGCCGCTGGCCGCGCCACCCCCGGTCATCCCCGGCCTTTTGGGCGTGAATTTTCATTACAGCGCCACCGGGGCTTTGGCCGCGCAGGAAGTCGCCGGCGTGCTGCCCATGTCGGGCTGGAACAACTTGGATGTGGGGAATTTTGGCAATTTCACCAATTACCCATTCGGGGAAACACCGCTGACGCTGGCCGACGGAACACCGACGAGCGCGCGGGTGAATATTTCGCTAGTCAGCGGTTACAATGGCAACGTGCGCTGCGGCAACGCCACGGGCGACCGGACGTTGATGAGCGAGTATATCAGTTGGGACCCGGTGGACGGGAGCGGGCCGGAGGACCCCGGGCAACTGCGCGTCGAGGGCCTGGGACCGGAGTTCACCACCAACGGCTACGATGTGCTGGTGTATTTCGACAGCGACAACGCCAACCGGACTTTCACCGTCAGGATTGGCGACGTATCGTTTGTGGGGGCGGATAACGCCGCCTTTGCCGATGTCTATACCTTGGCGGCGGATGGCGGGCCGGCCAATTACGCCTGGTTCCGGGGATTGACGAATAGTTCGTTCAGCTTGGAGATGGATTCGGACACCGGGCGGGCGGCGGTGAATGCGCTGCAAATCCTGCCGCGCGCCTCGGCGCCGCCCAGCTTGGCGATCACTGCCTTCCGGGCATCGCCGTCGCGTGTCGCGCCGGGTGGCGGCGCGCATTTGATGTGGCAGGTCATGGATGCCACCAGTCTGCGCTTGGATCCAGGTGGCGGCGAGGTTGGGTCCTTCACCACGAACGGCTTGGGCGGCCTGACGGTTCATCCGGCGGTCTCGACCACCTATACGCTTATCGCCAGCAACGCCCAGCTTGGCGTCAGCACCTCGGCGGTGGCCACGGTGTTTGTGGGGCCGCCCGCGCCCAATCTGCTGTTGTTTCTGGTGGACGACATGGGATGGCAGGATACGTCAGTCCCTTTTCACTATGCCGGCGGCGCGCCGGTCACCAATAGCCTTAACCTGCGGTACCGCACGCCGGCGATGGAAACCCTCGCTTCCCGCGGCATGAAGTTCACCGCCGCGTATGCCGCGCCGGTTTGCACGCCGACGCGGACGGCCATTATGACTGGCAAAAACACCGCCCGCCACCGGGTCACTAATTGGACCACCCCCACGGGTGTCGAGCCCGGCGGATCGAACACGGCCGACCTGCGCCCGCCCTCGGAGTGGCGGCGAACGGGCATCGCCGCCAACGAGGTCACGTTGCCCCGGTTGCTTGCCGACCACGGCTATCGCACCATCCATGTGGGCAAGGGCCATTTGGGCTCCGCCGGCAGTTTCGGCCAGTGGCCGCAAAACCTCGGCTTCCAAGTGAACATCGCCGGATCAGAAATCGGACATCCGGCCAGCTACTTGGGCACGCAAAATTTCGGGACCGGCACCCATCATGTCCCGAACCTGTCCAGCTATCATGGCCAGGACATATTCCTGACCGAGGCCCTAACGCTGGAAATGGCCAAACAATTGGAGTTGTGCGCTAATGAAAGCACACCGTTCTTTGCCTACCTGGCCCATTACGCGGTCCACAGCCCCTTCACGGTGGACCAGCGGTTTGCCGCCAATTATCCCGGCCTGACCGGCAGCGCTTTGGCCTTTGCCACGATGATCGAAGGCATGGACAAGTCGCTGGGCGATCTGCTGGACAAACTTGAGGCCTTGGGAGTGGCCGAAAGCACCCTGGTTGTTTTTCTTTCCGATAACGGCGGCGATTTGGTCAACACCCCGTTGCGCAACAAAAAGGGCACCCTCTATGAGGGCGGCGTGCGGGTGCCGCTGATTATCTCCTGGGCGCGCCCCAATCCGGCCAATCCTATCCAGTCCGCGCTGCCAATTGCGCCCGGTTCGGTTTGCCACCAAAGCGTGCTGGCGTGGGACTTGTTTCCGACGCTCCTCAATCTGGCCGGCGCGGCGTGGTCGCACGCCGTGGATGGCCAAGACCTGCGCGGCTATCTAATGGGATTACCCGGCGAGCATCGCCCCCAGCGCTTTGCGATTCATTTTCCCCATCACCGCGACAACGGCGCCGCTTCGCAAAATCCCGGCACCATCTGGCGCGATGGGGAATGGAAGCTGATTTATGACTACCAAACGGGCGCCGCCGAACTCTTCAACCTGGCGGAGGATTTGACGGAAACCAACAATGTGGCCGCCGCCCAGCCGGAGCGGGTCATGGCCATGTCCCGCGCGATGGCCCGCGAACTGAACGGGCTGGGGGCCTTGTTTCCAGAGTATCTCACCAATGGCGCGCCGCGCCCGCCCCTTATGCCCGCCTTGCCGGCGATGGATCTCGATGGCGATGGGATACCGGACTTGCAGGAAGACACCAACGCCGATGGCCTCGTGAGCTCGGGCGAAACGGACCCCGACCTGGCCGATAGCGATGGCGACGGCACGCCGGACGGCGCGGAATACCGCACCGGCACCGACCCTTTGAATCCAGCCTCCCGCTTCGCGCTTTCCCTGGAGCGGTCAAATCACCAGTTCGATCGGCTTTCCTGGCCGGGCAAAAGTGGCGCCTTGTATCGCCTGGAGGCCAGGGTCTCCTTGGCCAGCGGCGCGTGGCAATTGATCGCGGATGATATTCCCGGGCAGGATGGCACGACCAGCTATGGCCCGTTGAATTGGGGCGTCAACCAGGACGCGAGGTTTTATCGCCTCCTGCTCAAGTAATCACGCCAGGGTTGCCGTCGTCTGTCCGATGCCCGCCGCCCTCAAAACGGCAGCCGCGCGCGCCCGGTGCCGGGCAGTTTTTTGCTATGATGCCAGCCGTCCGCCGTATTATACTCGGCGCATGAGAAATCATATTGGACGAAGAGGCTTTCTGAGGAAGTCGTTGGCGGCCTCCGCCGTTGTGCCGTTGGTTGCCAGCCTGGAGGAACAGGCCCTGGTCACGCGCGCCAGCGCCGCCCCGGCGCCCGAGGCGGCTCCGAAAATCCCCTCCGCCAGGAACTGGTTCGGCCAGATTGGCAAAGTAAAGATTGGCCGCCTGATCTGCGGCGGCAACCTCATCAGCGGTTACGCGCACAGCCGCGATCTCATCTATGTATCCAAGCTGCTCAAGCACTATTTCACCGACGAGAAGATCATGGAAACCTGGCGGCTGTGCGAGCAGCATGGCGTCAACACCATGGTGGCCTATCCGGGCGATCCGCACGCGGTGGCTGTTTATAAAAAATACCGGGAAGCCGGCGGACGCATCCAATATCTGGCGCAAATCAATCCCAGCAAGGAAGACTTGAAAACCGCCGTCAAGGAAGCGGTTGAAGCGGGCGCTATTGGCGCCTTTCTGGTCGGCAACCTGGGGGACAAATGGACCCGGGAAGGCTCCACGGCGCTCATAGGCGAGTTGGTGAAGATCATCAAGGATCATGGCCTCATTGCCGGGGTGGCGGGGCATGAACTGCGGACCCCGGCCAGCGTGGAAAAGGCGGGCATTGCGCCCGATTTCTATGTCAAAACCCTGCACAGCACCAACTACTGGTCAAGCCGCCGGCCCGACCAGAACAAGGAGGTCATAGACAATTACGCCACCGACAATTATTGGTGCCTGGACCCGAAAGAGACGATTGGTTTTATGAGCGAATTGGGCCGGCCGTGGATTGCCTACAAGGTGCTGGCCGCCGGCGCCATCCCGCCCAAGGCCGGCTTCCGCTACGCCTTCGAGAACGGCGCGGATTTTGCCTTGGTGGGCATGTTCGATTTCCAAGTGGCGGAGGATGTCGCCATCGCCAATAGCGTCCTGACCAGCCCCTTGGATCGCCAGCGCGATTGGTGCGCCTAGTTGGGATGAAGCCTCCGAACGCCTTTCTTTCCGACATGGCCGGCATTTTTCACGGGCGCCGCCGTGGTGGGTTCCTAGCCCTGGTTGTGGTGACGCTCGCCGGCGCGTCCGTGGCGGCGCGGGCGGCCGCTGAGCTTTCGCCAGCCGCGCAATTGCGGCAAAAGGCACGCCTGCCCATGCTGCATTTCACGCTGGGTTTCCATGTCAGCACGCGGCATGGCATTCTCCTCATCCAAAGCCGTCCGGAACTGCAATCGGAAATCGCCGCCCTGGAGGCGCAATTGCGGGGGAGTGACGCGGATGCCCCGCTGCTGGGGCGCCTGGCCCGGTTGCATGAACAAAACGACTCGCCCGCCAAAGCCGCGGAAGCCGCGCGGAAAGCCGCCGCCCTCTGGCGCAAACGTCTGGAGCAGCAACCGGAGAATGCCGAAGCCCTGCGCCAACTGGGGAATTGCCTGACCATGATACAAGAAACCGCCGAAGCCGAGGTCATGTTGCGTCGCGCCGTGAAGGCCGGCGCCACCGACTGGCAGGCTTGGGCGGACCTGGGACATTTTCTGAGCGGCCGGGCCTTTGTGGAGCTGGTTCGGCACCTCCCGGAGAAGGAGCAAACCAGTGTGCTGTGGGACATGGCAACCAAACTGCGGCAAAATCGTCCTTCTGCCGTTCAGATGGCCCAGTTGGAGGTGTGGTTAAAGGAGGCGGAGTCATGCCTGGACAAGGCGGTTGCGGCCGCCCCCACGCTGGCCGAGCCTTACTTGCGGCGCAGCGAGGTCAAAAGCATGAACGAGGTCACCCGTTTCCATATCGCCAGTCTCGAAGCGGAAAAATTCGACGTCCTGGCTTTTGGCCGGGTGCTGGCGGCTCCTGGCGCGCGCGAAGATTTGCGTCGGGCCACGGAACTGGACCCAAAAAATTTTCGCGCGGTCACGATGGCCGCCTTGGCGGAGTTTTTCAGCCTCGGACTCAAGCAGGGAAGCAATTCGTTGGAGACGCTTTTGGCAGGCAGTTTTTTCCCCAATCTTGCCGAAGCGGAAAAGGAAGTCATCCGCGCGCAAATGCGCCGCCTGGCGGCGTTGGGGGAGGAGGCCAATCCCACCCGGGCGGCGGCGGCTTTGGAAATCCTCGGTTCCTTGCAATTGCTCATTCGCGATTACGCGGGGGCGGAGAAGAGCTTGCGTCGCGCCATACAGCTTCATCCCGCGCTGGAAACCGGCTGGGACGCCCTGATGTCCCTGCTGGTGGATCGCGGGCATTGGCCGGAGCTGGTAGCGCTGGCCGAGGCGCGGTTAAAGGCCAAGCAAACCGCGCGCAATGCCGTGGCCTTGGCCAAGGCGCTGGACCGCAATGGCCAGGCGGAGGCGGCGGTCGAGGCCGCCCGCCAGGCGGTGGCCCTGGACCCGAAGTCCTTCTTGGCGCAGCATGCTCTGGCGGCGGCCTTGACCAAGGCGGCCAAGGACGGCCAAGCGCAGCGGCAAGCGCGCCTGCCGCTTAGTGCCGCGGCCGAGCTTATAACCGACCAATTGCCGATTGAGGACCGCGTGCATTTCGGCCTGACCTGTGCCATCCACAATGCCCTGGTGGGCGATTTCCAAGAGGCGCTGGGGGCGGTCGAGGCCATCTTGAAAGCGCAAAAAGATAATCAGGAAGCCCGCGAAATTGAACTGCTTATCCGCAAACTTGAACGCCTCCGCTGAACGGCCCAGCCTGGCGGGTTTGGCGGCTTTCGGCCTGACGGCCTTCGCCGGCGCCTTTTTGCTCTTCCTGGTGCAACCCTTGATTGCCCGCTTCATCCTGCCCTGGTTCGGCGGCAGTCCGGCGGTCTGGACCACCTGCATGCTTTTTTTCCAGATGTTGCTGCTGGCCGGCTATGCCGGGGCGCACCTGATCAGCACTCGCTTGCCGCTGCGCCGGCAGGTCGCGGTCTTTCTCGCCTTGCTCGCGGTCGCGCTGCTGCTCTTGCCCATTATTCCCGGCGACCATTGGAAACCGCCGGATGGCGCGGTGCCCGCCTTGCGCATCCTTCTGCTGCTGGCCGCCTGTCTTGGCCTGCCTTACCTCGCTCTTTCCGCCACCGCCCCGCTGCTGCAGGCTTGGTTTAGCCGCGTGTTTCCCGGTGTTTCGCCCTACCGCCTTTACGCGCTCTCCAACGCCGGCTCGCTGCTGGCCCTGGTCGCCTATCCGCTCCTGGTGGAACCGCATCTCTCCCGTCACGCCCAGGCCTGGGCGTGGTCGGTTGGCTTGCTGGCTTTCGTCCTGTTGGTTGCCTGGTGCGGACGCTTTGCCTGGCGCGCCAGCGCCGCCGCCTCAAATCACGCGCCGCCCGTCGCGCTTGACGAAAACCAAGCCCAACCGGCGGCATCCGCTGGCGCGGCCGCAAATCGGGCGCTTTGGCTGGCGCTTCCCGCTTGCGGCGTCATTCTCCTGCTCGCCGTAACCAACAAAATCTGCCAGGATATCGCGGTGATTCCTTTCCTGTGGGTGCTGCCGCTGGGCCTATACCTGCTTTCCTTCATAGTCAGCTTTGACAACCCCCGCTGGTATTGGCGTCCATTTTGGCTGCCTTTGCTGGCGGCCAGCCTGGCAGGGGTTCTCTGGGTGGCCCGCCGGGACCCCGAAATGACCATCCAAATTGCCGTGCTGGTTGCCGCCATGTTTGTCAGTTGCATGATTTGTCACGGCGAGCTTTTCCGCCTTCGCCCCGGCCCCGCTCAACTGACCAGTTTTTACCTGGCCATCGCCGCCGGTGGCGCGCTGGGCGGCTTGTTTGTGGCCTTTGGCGCCTCTTTGCTCTTTCGCGATTATCACGAATTTCAGCTTGGTTTTGCGCTGGTCGCCTGGCTGCTGGTGGCCGTCCTGGCGGCGGATCGCTCGCCATGGTCCGTCCGCGCGCGCCCGATCTTTGGCGCGGTTTTGTTGCTGTTGACCGCCGCCGGCGCGGCAGCGGGCAGCCTGTTTCTTTATCGCGACGCCCGCGGCACCTTGACCGACGTGCTGGAAAGCCGCCGCAATTTTTATGGCGTGCTCAAGGTGATGCGCTCCAGCGGCGGCGGGTCTGAATTCCAGGTGCTGGAGTTGCGCCACGGCAACATTACTCATGGCATCCAATACCTGGCCGAAGAAAAGCGGCAAACCCCCTGTTCCTATTATGTCTCCAGCAGTGGCGTTGGTCGGTTGATGGACAATTTTCGAAAACCGGGCGGTCGGCGCGTCGCGGTGGTGGGATTGGGCGCCGGCACCATGGCGGCCTGGGGACGCGCGGATGACTTTTTTCGTTTTTATGAAATCAACGAGGCGGTCGAACAAATTGCCCGCGCCCATTTTTTTTACCTGGCCGACACCGCCGCAAAAGTGGAGGTGGCGCCGGGGGACGCCCGGCTAACACTCGAGCGCGAGACGGACGAGGGATTCGACATTATCGTGCTTGACGCCTTCAGCGGTGATGCCATCCCGGTTCACCTGCTGACGCGCGAGGCGTTCGCCATTTACCTGCGCCGGTTGCGGCCCGGGGGCGTCATCGCGGTGCATATTTCCAACCGCTATCTTGACTTGGAGCCGGTGGTGCGGCTGACCGCGGAGCATTTCAATCTGCGGGCAACCCTCATCAGCGACAACGGTGCCGGCCATGAGGACGAGGAATTCGCCGACGGCTATGACACGGAGAACCAATATAACTCGGATTGGTTCCTGCTTTCCCGCAACCGGCAGTTCCTGGAACTGCCGCAAATAGAAAGCGTGGCCAAAGCCGCCAAGCCGATCCCGGCCGGTTTTCAACTTTGGACCGATGACCGCAGCAGCCTGCTGCATGTTTTGGTGACGGAAACCAACGGTTTCTGGGGTCGCCTGTTTCGCTAGCCGATGGCGGTTTTTCAGGGCGCCGCCCGGAATCCGCGCGCCCGGAAATTTGCGCCCCAAGGGTTGGCATCGGCCATCCCGGAACTTTCGATCAATGCACGCGCGCCAGACATTCCATCCGTCCGGCCAGGAAGTTCCGCACGTTTTGCAAGGCAGCTTCCGCCATCCTTCGGTTGGCCTCACGAGTGTTGGAGCCAATGTGCGGCGTCAGCACCGTGTTCTCCAGCCGGCGCAGGTCTTTGTCCGGATGCGCCGGTTGATATGGTTCCTGCTCGAAGACGTCCAGGGCCGCGCCAGCCAAACGGCGGTGCGCCAGGGCATCGTACAGGGCCGATTCGTCCAGTACCGCCCCGCGCGCGGTGTTGATGAGCAGCGCTTCCGGCTTGAGCCAGGCCAGCCGTTCCGCGTTCAGGTAATGCCGCGTGCCTAAATCCGAACGAAGATGCACGCTTAGGATGTCGCACTGTCGAAAGAAAGGTTCCGCCGCGGTCGTGTATTCGGAGATGCCGCATTCGGCAAGCCCCGCCACAGCCGCGCGCCGGCCACAGGCAATCACCCGCATCCCGAAACCAAAATGCGCCATTGCCGCCACTCTGCGGCCAATCGGACCCGGGCCCAGGATGCCCAAGGTTTTGCCGCGCAGCTCCGCGCCGGCCTGGCTGGAAAACGCGCCGTCGCGCAACCGCGCGTCCAGCGCGGCGATGCGCCGTGCCAGGCAGCCCATCAGCCAAAGCGTGTGTTCCGCCACGCTTTCGTCCAATGCGCCCGGCGTATTGGTGACCACGATCCCATGCCGCCGCGCCAGCTCCTTGTCAATGCTGTCGTGACCTACGCCAAAACGCGCAATAAGGCCGCCGCCTTGCTTGCCCAAAGCCTCATACAGGGGGCCGACATAAGGGGCGACGCCCACGATCACCGCGCGCGCGGACGCGCGTTCAAGGTTTTGCGCCAGCGCCTGTTCTTTCGCTGGCGCGACCACGCAGCGGAAATCGCCGGCCGTTTGAAAAACCTCTTCCGCCTTTCGATATTCCGGCTCGGTAATGAGGATGGTTTCCATATTGGCCTGCGGTTGCGCTCCGCCGCTCATGCCTCGGCCTTGGTTCCCTCCAGCATCTTCCGGCAGCCTTCCCGCACGAAAAGCGTGTCAATGCCGCAGGGGATGAACCGGAATCCTTCTTCCACGCGTCTCCAGACTTCCGCCGGATCGGGCGCCACCACATGGATTCCCGGCGGGACCTTATGCCGCTGGCAGGCCTCCAGGATGGCCCGTTGCGCCGCGCGCACTTCGGGGTGATCAAGCTGCCCGGCCAGGTTCATGGAGGCGGAAAGGTCGTAAGGACCGACCAAGGCCGCGTCCAGCCCCGGCGTGGCCAGGATGGCATCCGCCTGGTTCACGGCCTTGATATGTTCCAGCATTACCACCACCACGACTTCGCGGTTGTGCGCGGCGAAGTATTCCGGGAAATGCTTGCCATATCCTGTCGCCCGGCAAAGCGAGGCTCCGCGAATTCCCGCCGGCGGAAATTTGGCCATGGCGACCGCCTGCGCCGCCTCGGCGGGAGTGTTGACCGAGGGCACGATGATGCCCGCTGCACCCAGGTCGAGCACCTGCTTCGCCAGCACCGGGTCGCACGAGGGCAGCCGCGCAAGCAAGTCGCAGCCGGTGCCCTTCAGCGCCAAGGCGATTTGCTGGACGCCGTCCAGTTGGGTTGCGGTATGCTCCATGTCCGCGCCGAGGAAATCAAAGCCCTCCCCGGCCATGATTTCGGCCACGATCGCGCTGCCCGTCATCAACCAGCCGCCAAAGACCGGTCGGCCTGCCGCAAGTTTAATTTTGGTGTTGCTCATGGTTTTTCGTTGTTCAAAACCCGGCTGCGCACTGACCCGAGGTCCACCAGGAACTCGGAGCCGGAATTACTATTCAGATAGTCCACTTCAAAGCCGTCGCCCAGATAGAGGCGCGGAGTGGGGTTGGCCAGCGGATTGGGAAATGATTTTGGGGGCTGGTTTCCCACCTGCACCCTGAAATTGTTCTCGCCGACGGCCAGGCGAACCGAATGCCATTGGCCCAGCGGGAACTCGGCGACCGGCTCCCATTGGTTGCGGCTGTAAGCGTAAAGTTGGCCGGGGCGGTTGGCGGGCATGCCGAGGCGGATGGGGATGCGGTCCCCGAGGGAGCAAAAAATCATCATGCCCAGCGGCTGCAGCCGCACGGCTTGAGCCGTAAACCGGAATTCCACAGACTGGCCAGCGGCAAAATTCACCGGATCAAGGTCCACCCCCGCGCTGGCGCGACCGGCAAATTGAACAACCTGTCGCCCTTCCGCTTTTTTAAGCACCGGCAGGGCGGTGCGCGCATTGGGATTGCCGCGGACAACGCGCTTCTTTCCCGCGTCATCGCGGAAATCCAGCATCTTGATTAATTCTTTGGCGCGCGGCCAAAGATAAAAGGATCCGGCTTTCGGCGCCGGGATGACCATCGCCCCTTCAATGCCGCGCGGCTGGTCGCCGGGGCCGACAGTGTAAGCCAGGTAAATATTGCCGCCCTGGGCAATTCCCTGGGGATAGGCGCTGATCACGTTGGCGCGCGACACCGGGAACGCCGCCACAAAATCATCCGCGCCAGTGCGGCTGAAGTGCAGCGCCAGATTTAGACGGGTGGAGTAATCCCGGTGATTAACCCAGGCATCCTGCTGCAACAGGCAGTAGCGCCCGCCCTCGAGCTGGAACACTTGCGGGCGGCAATTAGCGGTTTCCATGAAGGAATAAACCGGGTCATCGGGAAAATTCAACGCCGCCCCCTTCGCCGCGCCATCGCCAACGGTGGTCAGGCGCCATTGATTGGCGGGCGGAATGCCCTTGGTGAAGTTGCGCATGAACGCGCGGATCCGTCCGTCGCTTTGCGCGTAAAAAAAAGGCTCCCATTGTCCTTCGGGTTCTTCGATTGAGCTGAGTGGGTTGGAACATTGCCAGGTCACGCCACCGTCATCAGTGTAAAAACAGGCGTTCCAGCGTAGCACCGCGCTGTGGGTTGGGTGGCCCGCCCCCGCGTCATGTTTGGGATCGCGCCGGGTAAGCGTCACCGGAGCCAGGACTCGTCCGGAGCGCAGCAGCACCGGGTTTTGGCTGGCGAAAATGGCGCAAGGCTCGCCATTGACCGTTTGGCGCCGCTGAAGGCGCCGATGTTTCCAATTCAGGCCGCCTTTGTCGAGGGTGCTGAGATAGAGGCCGTCAAGATCAGCGTTCTTGCTATTAAACGACCAGACGCACCAAAGCTGCCGGTCGCCGTAATTCAGCAGGTTCGGCTGCCACTGGACGCACTGCGGATCGAGCGGCAAGGCGCCTGGGCCGGTGTGGGCGAGGCTTTGCGGAGCGCTCCAGCGCTCGAAATCCGCGCTGGTGGCCCAGACATTGACCTGGCCCGGTTTGCCTTCCAAATGGGTTTCCGCGTGCGCGCCCCAAACGCAATGAAAGCGTCCATCGAACCACTCCACCGATGCCATGTGGTTGTAGGCATAGTGGCCCGGCGCAAGTTTGCCCTCATGAATGGCGACATGACGGATTTGCGGCTTATAAAAATCGTAGGTCCGCTCGCCAACCGCAGGGTTCGGGCTTGTTTCGCTGGCGATCAGCCGGCTAATAGCCAGCGCGTGGGCGGCCATGATGCCAGTGATAAACCCCCATTTCGGATTCCTCGGCATTTTCAGTGGCCTAGCAGGATGGGAGTCCAAAAGCCTGGCGTCGGGTCGGCAATTTTCGCGCGTGCCCTCCTCCGGCCAGCTAGCCGCGAACCTGCGTAAAATCACTTTACCGGCAGGAAATACCGAGGGGGCTTTTTTCATGCGCTATTGGTTGTTGTCAACGACAGGTTCATTTTCATGGGCTTGCATCTCTGGAAAAACGCAGCGGGTATCCGCCGAATTCATGGCAAGCGCGGACCATCGCGATGAAGTTCTCCGGTTTGCACGAGGAGTGAATGCTGTTGGACGACGTAAGGATGTAGCCGCCGCCGGGCGCGGCGTCGGCAATGGCTTGGCGCACCGCCTCCCGCACCTGTTCCGGCGTGCCGTGCGGCAGCAATTGGCCGCAATCAATGTTGCCCGTGACACAGACCCGGTCCCCCACCAATCGCTTGACCGTCTTTAAGTCCATGCCCGCCACTGGTTCGACCGGGTTAATGCCGTCCGGACCGGCGCTGACAATGTCTTCAAGGAGGGGATAAAGATTGCCGTCGGAATGCTTGATGCAAAGCGCCCCTTCCTGATGGATCAGGTCCACCATCTTTTCAAGGCGCGGCCGGATGAACTGCCGAAAATGCACCGGGCTCATCATGGGGCCTTTGTTCCCGGCGTAATCGTCACCCAGGACGATGACTTCCGCTCCAGCACGAATCGCGCGCTGCACGATCCGCAGGTTGCAGGCCAGTACTTTGTCCAGCAGCACCTCGGCCAGCTCCGGTTCGGCAAGGAAACTGAGCAACAGGTTGTCCAGTCCTATCAGGTAGGCGGACCACATGAACGCGGCGCGATGGTGAAAACAAATCGCGCGCCGGCCTTTGTAGCGCTCGACGAGTTCCGGCAGCTTGCCCAAGCGCTGCGGCGCGTCTGGATCGGGGGGCTGATAACGGCGCGCGTCCGCCAACGTCTTTACCGGGCCGTGATGTGGGTGCGCGACCGCTTCAGGGCTGGGCAGGTAGGTGACACCCCACTCATCCACATAGGAGGCATCGGAATGTCTTTCCACCACCTCGAACCTGGCACCGCAGCCAACGGCGTCCATGTCCAGGCGATCCATGCAATCGGCCACATCACGGCAGCCCGGCACGGCGGCGCAGGCGACTTTTTCATCCACCACAAACTCCATGACCGGCACCCGGTCGGGCTGGCCGCGCTTCAGGGCCGTATGAACGCGTTCGACGGAATTCATGGCATGCTGGCGCGATAATTTCCCACCGCCTCGCTGGTACGGAGCGCGCGATTATAAATCCGCAGCGATTCAACGCCCGACGCAATCTTCAGCGGCGCGGCGCTGGAGGGGGTTCGCAGCGTCGGACTAAAACGGCCCCAGCCGAATTGCCGCTCGTCGCCGCCATCGCCCAGCACGCCATCCACAACGAACAGGATGATCTTTGGCCCGCCGTCCACGATGGCCGCGACATGATGAAGCTTGCCGGTTTGCAACAGGCCGCGATCACTGGCCCAACTGGCTTCCTGACGGCCGTCGTTTAGAATTATGCGAACCGCGCCCCCTTCCACCGTGGCCAGCAGGATTCCCTTGCCGGAGCTGTCGCGGCTGTCCAAGAGCGCCTGGCCGGCTGCCGGGGATTCGAGCTTGAGCCAGAGGTCAAAACTGAAACCGGCCCGCAGGTCTTTGAGCCCATGATCCGGCCGCTGGTTGTCCCGCTGGTTGAGAGCGGGAAGCCGGGGCATGGGAACTTCGGAGGGGATTGCCTTTCCCGCTGGCAGGTTGAGCGTCAAACCGTTGGTAGCCACGCGCCGGTTCTCCCATTGATTGAACAGCCCCTCGACCAAAGCCTTGGGAATCTCATGGGTTCGGCCCACATGTTTCTGGGTCTCGGTGACGTAGAATTTGCCGCCGTCCTCAACCAGGTCGGGGTAGCTCATGCGGATGTAGGGATCATCGTCGTATAGCAAGATTTCCGGCTGCGACCACTCGATCATCAAGCCCTGCGGCGTTTTGATCTCGCGCCCCGCCATCAGCCAGGCGGGATTTCGGTCGTCGTAAGGGCTGCGCCCGTCCTTGCCGTCGGCGCCCAACTCGCCCACGAACCGTCCGCCGTGATTGTGGAACCAATAGAGGAATTTTCCGTTTAAGCAGTTCCAGGCAAAATTTGCCGCGCGCGGATGTTTCACCCGCCGTCCGCCGGGCGCATAGGTTTTATAGGCGGGTGTCGTCCAGGTATGCCCGCCGTCCCGGCTGTAAGCGCTGGCGGGCCAGCCGTCAATTGTGCGATAGACGCAATAAAGCGAGCCATCGCTGAGCTTGATGAGGCTTTGCTCTTCCGCCACCCGGCCGCCGCCCGGCGGGGTGCGCAGGCCGATGTCCCCGTCCGGCAGGGTCTCGAAGGTAATTTTCGCCGGATCGCGTTCGGTCAGGATGTTTTTGCTCTTGATAAAGGCCCCTTCCGACTGCGAAAAAAAGCCTGCGCCCATCGCGCCGACCTTGTGAATCACCAGGATGGCGTCGCTGCCCACGATCAATGGCCGGCCCACATTCCAGAAAAAGCGGAGTTTGCCTCCATAGACGTTTTGGCGGTCGCACTCGAACTCACGAATCGGCACTTCATATCGCTGGGGAGACCAAGTCCGGCCATGATCATCACTGTATTTGAAGACGTAGTGGCCGAGCGAATCCACGCGCTTATAAACGCCTTTGTCCTCGCGTTTTACCTCCGGCACGCGGTCGGTGTTATGGTTGTAAAAGGCATAGATTCGGCCATGCGGGACCTTGAGTAACACCGCATAGCTGGCCTCGGGGCCGTCCGCCGGCTCGATGTCCACCGGTTTTTCCCAAGTGCGTCCCCGGTCAGTGCTGCGCATCGAAACCACATGTTGCCCGGTGGCGCCCTCGACTCCCTTGCCGGTGGTGATTACGCAGAGCCAGGCGCCATCGTCCGTTTTTACGATATAAGGCTGGTCGGCGTATCCTTCGCTGGGGATGTTCCAGCCATTGCGGATGTGCCGCGGGTCCGGGATGGGCGCGGCTGTTGCTTCGCCGGCGCGAAGTGGCGCTGTGCCCCAAAAAGCCGCCACCAGGACAAACACGCGACAACTAACCGACCTTGCCCCGCTAACCAGTGCGTGCGCCGAGGTCACGAGGCTCCATATTTTCATCCTGTTTCTGCTATTCATAGTTTATTCAAAAATGCGTTGATTGGGATTGACGAAGCACCAGCCCACCGCGCCCATCAGGAAGAGGCCCCCCATCAGGAAGATCGGGGCGTTCCAATCGTGGTAGGTCTTGTGCAGGAAGGTGACCACCATCGGGCAGAGCAGCGCGCCGATTTGCCCGGAGGTGTTCATGGCGGCGCTCACTACCCCGGCATGGGTGCCGCCGATGTCCTGGCAGGTGCTCCAAGCCGCCCCCAAGGTGAACATGCTCGCGCCCAGCGCCACCGAAATCAACACCGCCGCCAGCACCGCCTGACCGGTCACCGCCGCCCCCAGCATCGCCGCCCCCGCCACCAGGTAGGCCCCGCCTCCCACCGCCGCCCGCCCCAACCGCAATCCAAATCGCCGCGTCACCGCATCGGTGGTGAAACCGCCGAATAAATCGCCCAGCACGCTCAAAATCAGCGGTAAGCCGGCAAACAGCGCCAAAAGCGTCGTGTTGAACCCGTGTTTTTCGTTCAAATACGTCGGCAGCCAGGTGATGCAAAAATAGAAAACGAAACTGTTCGGAAAATACATAAAACACAACGCGGCGATATTGCGATGGCCGAATAGTTGCCGCCAATACTTCCAACCCGCTTGGTGGCCCGAGGCCGGCTCCCGCTCCGCTTCGATCAAGGCCCGTTCCGCCACGTTCACTGACGGGTGCTCCGCCGGTTCATTGCGAAACCACCGATACCAGCCCAGCGCCCACACAAAACCAAGCAGGCCAAAGATGACAAACACCATCCGCCAACCCATGAAACCCAGCATGAATGCCACCAGCAGCGGTGTTAGGCCGCCTGACAAATGCGCGCCGGCGAAAAATATGCCCATGATGGTTCCCCGCTCGCGGCGCGGTATCCACCGGGAAAACGTCCGCGCCACCCCCGGCCACGCTCCGGCTTCACCCGCCCCAAATAGAAACCGCGTCACCACCATCGAGGCGAAATTCCACGCGGCGGCGGTTAGCAGGGTGAAACTTGACCACCAAATCACGATCCGCGCCAGCACCCGCCGCGTACCGGTGCGATCCGCCCACCAGGCGGTTGGAATCTCGAACAGCGCATACGCCAGCGCGAAGGCGCTGAACACCATGCTCATTTGGGTTTCGTCCAGCCCGAGGTCCCGCCGGATATGCGGCGCCAGACTTCCGATGCAGGCGCGGTCCAGGTAGGTCACCATCGCCAGCAATATCGCCATGCCGGCCACGCGGTAGCGAGTGCTCGTCGGTTGTGCGGATGTGGAACTCATGCGCGGCGGCCTTTTCGGGCACGGGGTGTGGATGGCGCGCCCGGCGGTCTCTGCCGCAGTTGTTCAATCTGCTGGTCCACATTGAACCGCACATGCCGGCGCATCGCGCTTTCCGCCCGGTCGGCGTCGCGAGAGGTCAGCGCCTCCACCAACTGCTGGTGCCAATGGCGGGGTAATCCTCGCACCGCGGCGGTGTGGGTGTTGAGCAGCATTAGCCGGCGAAACCAGAGTTTCTCCAGCGCCGCCGCCAATCCGCCGTAGCCGGTCGCGCGCGCGATGGCCAGATGAAATTCCAGGTGTTTCTCCGCATGTTCCGCGCTCGCCGGCGCTGATTCATGCAGCGCATCCAATTCCGCCGCCAAACGGGCCAGCCGCTTCAGGTCGTCCGCCCCGGCGCGCTCGGCGCACAAACGCGCCGCTTGACACTCCAACGCTTCCCGCAGCACATGATCGTTGGCGACCGCCTCGGCCGTCATCAGCCGCACCCGATGCCCATACATCGGCTCGCTTTCCACCAGCCCGTCCCGTTCCAGCCGGTGCAGCGCTTCCATGATGGGAAGGGGACTCACCCCCAGCCGCGCGCCCAGCGCGCGCCGCACCAGCCGCGTCCCTGGGGGCGTTTCGCCCGCGAGAATCTCCCGCCGCAGCGTCAGATACACCCGTTCCGTCAGGGTTTGAAACGGCCCCTCCGGCGCGTCGTCATTCACCACTGTGGAGTTCACAGACATATTTGATATATCAGAAATATCATTACCCTCCCCATTGCGTCAAGCCTCTTTTTGTCCGGCGCAAAAGCGGCCTCAATTAAGGTGCACAACGTCGGGCTTGGGATTTTCGCGGGCGCGCGAAGTTATCGGCCGCACTGGTTGCGCCGAGCGCGCCAGAGAAAATCCCGCACCGCCAATTTGTCGCGCATGTTGGCTGACACCTTATCGAGGAACCGGGGCGTTTTATTTTTTGCCGGTGACGCGGCGGATGTAATCCACCTCGGCTTGCAGGTAGGGGGTTCCGTCGCGGCGAAAGATGTCGTGAAACCAGAGGGGCGGCTCGGCGGTGTAGGATTGTTTCCAGGAATCCCAGGGATAGATGGTTTGGGTTTTGCCGTCCACAAAGCCCCAGTTGTAAGCGGCGACATTCTGCTGTTTGAAGTAACCAAGGATGGGATCGAAGGTGTTTTGCTGGGGGCGGGCCATGTATTCGGTGCAGAGAATGGGCCGGCCGTAGCGGCGGAGGTTGTTCACCCGCAGCTCGGTTTCGCGCAGGTTGGTGTAGGCGTGAAAGCTGATGACATCGGATTCCTCGAGGCAGAATTTTTCCACCGCCGACAGCTTGGCGGGGTCGCCCCAGTTGCCGATCCAAACCCCCGAGGTGATGGGCTGGACGGGGTCGGCTTCGCGGGCCCAGGCATAGGATTTTTTCAAGAGCCCCAAGGCCAACTCGGCCTTGTTGGGGGGCTCGTGGCGGCCGTAGCTGCTGTTATTGCGGTTGTCCGGCTCGTTGAAGAGATCCCAGACCTGCACGCGGCGGTCTTGGCGAAAATGGCGGACCACTCCGAAGACGTAATCGCGCAGTTCGTCGTGACGCGCGGGCTTGGTGAGGATGTCCAAACCCGGGCATTGGACCCAGCCCGAGTTGTGGAGGTGCGGCTTGGGTTCGCGCTGCTTGCCGGGCTTGGGAAAGGGATCCCAGCAACTGTCCAGCAGAACGAACATGACGCCGATTTTATGGCGGTCGGCAATGTCCAGGAACTTCTCGATACGCTGGCGGAAGGCGGCGGCGTCTTGCTGCCAGGGCAGGTGGTGGAGGAAAACGCGGATGCTGTTGAAGCCGATGGATTCGGCCCAGGCGAGCTCGCGGTCAATGGTGGCGGGATCAAAGGTGTCGGCCTGCCACATTTCGAGCTGGTTGATGGCGGAGCTGGGGGAGAAATTGCAACCGACCAGCCAGCCGGTGTCCCGTTGCCAGGCCTTGGCCTTTTCCAGCGTCCAAGGGGCGGCGCGGACGGCGGAGGCCAGGAGCAAGGTTACTGAAAATGCGGCGAGCGCCGCCGAAGTCGCAGGATGAATCACTTTCATGCGCGGCCACCTTACTGTATGGTCTCCGGGATGCAATACACAATCTGTCACCGTGGGCGACGTTCTCCCTCTCCCCCATTGGGGGAGAGGGCAGGGTGAGGGGGCGCGTGTCGTTTATCCCAAGCACTCACCAGTAACTGGACGTGACAAGGTGGACAAGCGTTTAACCAGGGTCAATGGTGGCAACAGGATTTGGCGCCCGGAACAGACAAATCCGGGCTGAGGTAGGGAATACCGAGCGACAGACCACGCAGAATCAAGAGAACGGCGAGCAGGAAGACCGCGGCGGGAACCGCGGCCGACAAACGGGCGCGCACGGCGGCGGGGAGCAGGCGTCCGGAGAGCGAGAGCCCCAACATCATGGGGACCGTGCCGAGGCCGAAGGCGGCCATGTATTCCACGCCGGTGCCCAGCCCGCCGGTGGCGGTGGCGCCGGCGCAGGCCACATACACCAGGCCGCAGGGCAGCAGTCCGTTGAGCAAGCCCAGCAGACCCAGGGCGAGGGTTGAGCGTTTTTTCAACAAGCTCCCCATCGCCCCTTTGAGCCGGGCGACCAGCCGAATGACCGGCGCCGCCAGCCGCAGCTTGTCGGAAAGAAAAAGGCCGGCCAACAGGGCCGCCCCCACACCGATGGAAATCCAGCGTTGAAAGCCGGCCAGGAAAAGCGTTTTGCCAAGCAAACCAAAGCACAACCCGAGCAGGCCATAGGTCACCAGGCGGCCCAAATTATAGGCGAGCCGTCCGGGTAAATTAGCCAGCAACCCGGCGCCTGTAGAGGGCAGGGCCAGCGCCAGCGGGCCGCACATGCCGGCGCAATGCAGACTGCCCACCAACCCCAGTAAAAAAGCGGCGCTGATTTCCATAGGCTCCTATTTTTCCGGGCGGGCGGTTTCGATGGTTTCGCGCCCGCGCGGCGCGACAACAAACTCCCGCTCCATGAGGAATTCCTCCGCGCCCAGGTTCCAGGCGACGCGCGCTTTCCAGAGGCCGGGGGCGAGCAGGGCGGCGGACACATTCTGGCGGCCTTGGGCATCCAACGCCAAGGGGAAATGCTGATCGAGGCCGGCGGCGGACGGGCGATAAAGATGAATGGCGCCGGTAGCCTGGCCGAGCGCATGGGCCGCCGGGATGCGAATCTGCAATTGCGCGTTCGCAGGGTGGTAATGCAGGCCGGCGTCCGGCAGGGTGGCGGCGCGGCGAAGCCGTTCGAGGTGCTTTTCGTAACGCAATTCCTGCTCGTAATAATCAGCGGCCACCAAATCCAGGCGGTGCGATTGGGCGATGACCACCAGCGTGGCCATGCCGGCGACAAAGGCGGCCAGGACCAGCGCAATGCCAGCCGGCCAGGGATTGAAGGTTTGGGAAGTTGGTTTCATGGCTTGGATTGGGGGGGCAGGTCGTGGCGCGGCCCCATAAAAACGGTCTTAAGCTTTTGGAGACGCCGGCCCTCGGCATAAACGCCCAGGAGCAGCGGCGTGCTGGCGCCGCGCAGTTGGGCCGGATCGAGCTCAACCAGGACCGACGCCTGGCTCAATTGGCCGGGCGCCAGCCGCAGGGGCGGGCCAAGCACGCTGACCTTGCCGGTCAGGTTTTCGAGCCGCAACTCGGCATCAATGGGGCGCGAAGTCTTATTGATCAACTTAACGACGTAAAGATTGCTAATTTGGCCGCCGGGCATCTGCTGGAAGAGGGCGCCCGGGGCGCGCAGGAAGGTGGTGTCCAAATCCGAACGCGTCAAAAGCAGGGTGGTTTCGAGCCCCACCAGCAACAATAAAAGCAGGCTGTAAACCACCATGCGGGGGGTCACCTTGAGCTTTTGTCCGTGCAAGATGCCGTTTTCCGAGGCGTAGCGGACCAAGCCGGCAGGCCGGCCGATTTTGCGCATGATCTGGTCGCAGGCATCCATGCAGGCGGTACAATGGACGCATTCCATCTGGGTGCCGTTGCGGATGTCAATGCCGGTGGGACACACGGCGACGCATTGACGGCAGTCAACACAATCGCCCAGGCCGGCGGCGGCGCGCGCCTCCGCGCCCTGGCCGCGCGGCCAGGGACCGCGCCGCTCGCCGCGCTTGTAATCGTAGGCGACGACGATGCTGTTGTCATCCAGGAGCGTGGACTGGAGGCGTCCGTAGGGGCAGATGAAGGTGCAGGCCTGCTCGCGGAAACGGGCGAAGATCCCGTAGAAAATCGCCGTGAACAACAGCATCAGGGCGAGGCCCTGCAAATGGCGGCGGGGGTCGTCCGTGATGATTTTGAACAGCTCGTCCGCGCCGATGATATAGGCCAGGAGGGTGTTGCCGATGACAAAGGAGAGACCAAAGAAAACGACGTGCTTCAACAGCTTGCGCGTGAGTTTTTCCAGGGTCCAGGGCGGGCGCGCGTTTTCGCGCTGCTGCCGCGGTCCGCCTTCGATGGCATACTCGATTTTGCGAAAGACCATTTCCATGAGGACGGTTTGCGGGCAGGCCCAACCGCACCAGAGGCGGCCAAACGCGGCGGTGAAAAGGACAATCCCGGTAATAAAGGCCAGCAGACCCACCGCCAGAATGAGAGCGTCTTGCGGCCAAAAGACCTGGCCGAAGATGACGAATTTGCGCTCGACTACGTTTATCAGCAGGAGCGGATTGCCGTTGATGCGGACGAACGGCCCGACAAACATGACCAGCAGGAGCAGATAACTCAGCCAGGTCCGGGCGCGATACCACGGCCCCTCGGGCTGGCGCGGGTAAATCCACTGGCGCCGGCCTTCGGCGTCCGCAGTGGCCAAATGATCGCGAAAGTCATTACGGCCCGCCCGGGCGGCCGGCGCGGCTTTCGTGGGAGGCCGGTTGCTGTCGAGCGAGATATTCAACTTTATTCAAACTCGCTGGGGCCCGTTTGCGCCGGGGCCTGGTTTTCCGGCGGCTTGGGATTCGGCGGCTTCGTGCCGCGGAGGGTGTGGATGTAACTGGCCACCGCGACAATCTCGCTCGGCTTGAGAACGCCCCGCCAAGTCACCATGCCTTTGTCCGGCACGCCGTTCAAAATGATCTTCACGTTATCCGTGAAGTTGGAGCCGTGAATCCAATAGTCATCGGTGAGGTTCGGCCCCACCAGCCCGCCGCCGTCCGGGCGATGGCACGGCGCGCACAACTTGACGAAAGTCTCCTTGCCGCTTTCCAGCGCGGCAGGGTCTTTGCTGGGGGTTAGCGTTGCCAGGCCGGACTCAAATTTGGCCAGGGCGGCGTTTTTGATTTTGTTGCCGGCCTCCATTTCCTTTAGGTACTCCGCGGCCATCAGGTCGCCCGCCTTGAAAACGTGAAAATAGAGCAGGTAGGCGAAGGCGAATAGAATGGTGCCATAGAACAGCCACAGCCACCAGCGGGGCAGTTGGTTGTCGAGTTCGCGGATGCCGTCCACTTCGTGGTCCAGCAACAGCGGGTCTTGGGGGGTTGGTTGTTTATTCATGGTTTTGGGCGGTTTGAGTTTCCGGACGGATCGCCCCGCTTTCCAAGGGAAGAGCGCTCATGCTTTCCACGTGGGAGGGCTTGAGACGCCAGGCCCAAACGACCACCCCCAAAAAGCAGGTGAAAAAAATGGCGATGGAAATCACTCCATAGACTTCCACGCCGCCGATATGGGTTAGCACATTTTGAATCATACGGTTTAATTGGTTTTGGCCGGCGCCGGCTGGGCCTCGGTTTTGATGTCGGTGCCCAGACGCTGCAGGTAGGCGATGAGGGCGATGATTTCACGGTCAGGCGGCGCTTCCACCATGCCGGTCTTGAGGTTCGCCACGATTTTGGCCGCCTGTTTTTGCAAATCGGCCTGCGCGGTCTGTTCGAACCCGGCGGGGTAGGGGACGCCCGTCTTGCGCAAGGCGGCGATGCGCGAGGCCAGCGGGGCGGTGTCCAGCTTTTGCGTCAGCAACCAGGGGTAGCGCGGCATGATGGAGCCGGGCGAAACGGAGCTCGGCGAGTCCATGTGGTTGTAATGCCAGGCATCCGGGTATTTGCCGCCGACACGGTGCAAATCGGGGCCGGTGCGCTTGGAGCCCCACAAAAATGGGTGGTCATAAATGTATTCTCCGGCTTTCGAGTACTCGCCGTAGCGTTCCGTTTCGGAGCGGAAGGGGCGGACCATTTGGGAGTGGCAGCCCACGCAGCCCTCGCGGATGTAAATATCGCGCCCCAGCAATTCCAAAGGCGTGTAGGGCTTGACGCTGGCGATGGTGGGCACATTCTCCTTGATCAGGTAAAGCGGCACGATTTCGACCAGCCCGCCGATGACCACCGCCACAAAGGCCAACGCCGTAAAAGTCACCGGCCTGGCTTCGAGCAGGCGGTGCAGCTTTTGCGGTTTTTTGTCTTCGGCGGCGGTCAAGGGCGCCGCCTGGGCCTCCTCCTCGGCAAGGAATTGGCCGGCTTTGGCGGTTTTGTAAAGGTTGTAGGCCATCAAAATCACCCCAGCGATGAAAAGTGATCCTCCGATGGCGCGCATCACATACATGGGCACCAGCCGCAGCACGGTTTCCAGGAAGTTGGGGTATTGCATGAAGCCTTCCGCGGTGAATTGCTTCCACATCAGTCCTTGGGTCACGCCGTTTACATACATCGGGATCACATAAAACATCATGCCGAGCAGCCCGATCCAGAAATGGTAATTCGCCAATTTCACCGAATACAAGTTGGTGCGATACAACCGCGGGATGAGCCAGTAAAGGACGCTGAAGGTCAGAAAACCGTTCCAGCCCAGGGCGCCAGTATGCACGTGCCCGATGGTCCAGTCGGTGTAATGCGACAGGGAATTGACGCTTTTGATGGCGAGGGTGGGGCCCTCGAGGGTGGCCATGCCGTAGGCGGTGACGGCCGCCACCATAAACTTGAGCATGGGGTCCTGCCGGACCTTGTCCCAAGCGCCGCGGAGAGTGAGGAGGCCGTTAAGCATGCCGCCCCAAGAGGGCGCGACCAGCATCACGGAAAACACCATGCCGAGCGATTGCGCCCAATCCGGCAAAGCGGTGTAGAGCAGATGATGCGGGCCCGCCCAGATATAAATGAATATGAGCCCCCAGAAATGGACGATCGAGAGGCGGTAGGAAAACACGGGACGGTTGGCGGCCTTGGGCAGGTAGTAATACATCAGGCCGAGGTAGGGGGTGGTCAGGAAAAAAGCGACCGCGTTGTGCCCATACCACCATTGGACCAGCGCGTCCTGCACGCCGGCGTAAATCGAGTAGCTTTTGAACCAGCCGGCGGGGATGGCCAGCGAGTTGAAGATGTGCAGCATGGCCACCGTGACGGCGGTGGCAATGTAAAACCAGATGGCGACGTAGAGATGGCGCTCGCGGCGCTGGAAAATCGTGCCGAATAGGTTGACGCAAAAAACCACCCAGACAGCGGCGATGGCGATGTCAATCGGCCATTCCAGTTCCGCGTATTCCTTTGAGGTGGTGAGGCCCAGCGGCAGCGTGACGGCGGCGGCCACAATGATGAGATTCCAACCCCAGAAATTGATCCAGCTCAGGGAGTCGCTAAACAGGCGGGCCTTGCAAAGCCTTTGCAGGGAGTAGTAGATGCCGGCAAACATCCCGTTGCCCACAAAGGCGAAGATCACCGCGTTGGTGTGCAATGGGCGGATGCGGCCAAAGGTGGTGAACTGCAAGTCCAGGTTCGCCGCCGGCCAGAACAGTTGCGTGGCGGCCAGCAAACCCACGCTCATGCCCACAATGCCCCACACGATTGTGGCGATGGCAAACGCCCGCACAATTTTATTGTCGTACTTAAATGTTTCGATGTTCATGCTTGGTTATAGTTTCAGGTCCTGGTTTTCCGGCCAAAGGGAGCGAAGAAGGCCCATCCTCCGTCAGCACGCGCAAGGAGGGGGTTTGGGTGTCATCGAATTGTCCCGAGCGCACCGCCCAAACGAAGGCCGCCAAAAAAAGTCCCGCTAAAGAAAGGCTGGCTAGCACGAGTATCAGAATAACGCTCATAGGGCAGCCCTCCCGTCATTGGATATTGACGCCGAACCCTGACTTGCCACTGGCAAGATGCCGGCGCGCCGAGCGGCCCAGGTGGCGCCGGTGGCGGCGAAAACCACCACCGTGACAGAGCTCAGCGGCATCAGGATCGCGCAAATCAGCGGCGACAGCAGGCCGGCGGCGGCCACTGAAAGCCCCGCCAAATTATAGGCGGCGGAGATGGCAAAACCAACGCGCACCAGCCGGGCGGATTGGCGGGCATACGCCAGCACACGATCCAGGCGCCCAAGCGCCGTCCCGGTCACAATGATGTCGCTGGCGGGGGTGAAGGCGCCGGATTTTTCCATCACGGCCACCCCCACGTCGCTCTGTTGCAGAGCGCCGGCGTCATTCAGGCCATCGCCCACCATCATGACTTTGCGGCCTTCCCGCTGCCGCGCATGTATGTATTCCAGTTTTTCCAAGGGAGATTGATTGAAACGCAGGGCGGCTTGCCCGCCAAAAAGCGCCCGAAACCGGGCTTGCTCGCGCGGCTGGTCGCCACTCAGCAGGGCCAGCTGGTATTGGCCCTTCAGCCGCCGCAATAAAAGGGGAATTTCAGGCCGCATTTCGTTTTCGAGGCCAAAAACCCCGCGGGCCTTTCCATCCAGGGCCAGGTGCGCCACGCTGCCGGCGCCCGGGGGGGAGACCGGCGTTGCCGTGATCCCGTGGGTTTTCAGCCAGGACGCCGAGCCAAGCAGGATTTCATGGCCGTCCACGAACCCGCGCAAGCCCTTTCCCGGCTGCTCGCAAAAGTCAACCACCGCCGCGGGGCTTTGGCCGGCGTCGGTGGCGGCCGCGATGCGCGCCGCCAAAGGATGCAGGGATTGGCGGGCCAGCGAAAACACCAACCGCTTTTCCGCGGGATTCAAAGGCGGACCGTAGAAGGCGGGCGGGGCGGCCTTGCTTAGCGTGAGGGTGCCGGTTTTGTCGAATACCACCAGTTGGATGTCGCTTATTTTTTCCAGTACGCCGGTGTTTTTCGCGAACACGCCCGCCTTGGCAAGCCACCGCTGGGCGGTTCCCAGAGTCAGCGGGGCGGCCAGGGCCAGCGCGCAAGGGCAGGCGACGATCAGGACGGAGATAAACGCCTTGCCGGCGGTGGCCGTGTTTCCCTTCAGCAGCCAGAAAAACGCCGCTCCCAGGGCCACCGCCACCACCGCCAAGGTAAATTTCCGGCTGTAACGGTTGATCAGCGAATGGCGCTGGTCCTCACGGTCTTTCCCGAAGGCCGCGTGGCTCCACAGCGACGCCAGGTAACTTTGCCGCGTCGGTTTTTCGATGGCCAACTCCACCATGGCGCCCGTCAGCCGGCCGCCGGCGTAAACCGGCTCTCCGGGCTGGCGGGCCACCGGCTCGGACTCGCCGGTGACAAAACTGTAATCAATCAGGGCGACGCCCTCAGTCACCCGGGCATCAGCGGGAATCAGTTCACCATGCCGCAGCAGGATGCGGTCGCCAACCTCGAGTTCCGTGATCGCCACCGCTTCCTGCCGTCCGCCCTTTCTGCGGGTGACCGACAGGGGGAAAAAACATTGGTAATCGCGGTCGAAGGCGAGCCGCTCATGGGTTTTCAACTGGAACAGCCGGCCGCATAGGAGAAAGAAAACCAAGCCGGTCAGCGAATCGAGATAACCCTCGCCGGCGCCGGTCAAAATTTCAAAGGCGCTTTGCCCAAACAAGGCGGCCAGGCCGGCAGCGATGGGGACCTCAAGGGTGAGCGTTTTTTGGCGGAAAGAAACGAGGGCGGAGCGCCAATAGTCCCGCGCGCTGAACAGCAGCACCGGCAACGCCAGCAGGAGGCTCAGCCATCCGAAAAGGCGGTGGAACAGCGCGCCGCTGAAGCTGTCCAGCCCGAAATACTGCGGCAGGCTGAACAGCATGATGTTGCCGAAGGCGAAGCCCGCAACCCCGATTTGCAGGTGGAGACGGCGATGGACGGGCGCGACGCCCTTTTTTTCCAGATGCCCCAGGGAAAGGGAGGGTTCATAGCCGAGGGTGGCCAGCAGAGCCGCCAACTCGCTGAGTTTTATCCGCCGCGGATCAAAGGTGATCGCCGCTTCGCGCCGGGCGAAATTGGCTTCCGATCGTCCGATACCCGCATGGAGCCGCCAAAGGTTCTCCAACAACCATACGCAGGCGACACAATGGATGGCGGGCAGATGAAAAGTGATCCGGCATTGGCGCTCGCTGCTGAAATCAAGCAGTTTTTGCCGCACTTCGGGCTCGTCCAGGCAAGTCCAGCGGGAAGCGTCGTTGCCGGCGGTGGATTTGCGCCCCGGCTGCTGGTTGAGCTCGTAAAAACGGCCAAGCCCGTTTTCCGTCAGCAACTCGTAAACCAACTCGCAGCCATTGCAGCAAAAGTTCCGGCCGTTTTTCTCCGCCGGCGAACCCCGGCAGGGGTCGCCGCAGTGGACGCAGCGGACCGTTTCGGCGCCGGGCGGTGGACCTGCTTTGCCCGTGGCCGCGCTTTCGGTCAGGGCAGGCGCATCGGCGGTGGGAGCCGGAGTTGGCGGGGCAAGGCTAGTCACGACGTTGCCGCAACCTCCCGGCGCCCAGCTAAGCGCCAACCATCCGGTTTGGCGGGCCGGCTGGCGTGCCTCAAGGCAATCCTGTTAAACCATGTTCCGTTCAATTTGTCGGACCATAAAATGGCAGACCTCAGGCCGTTCGTCAAAAAAACCGCTAATCTTTGAAAAAAACTGGCCAACGGTGATTAGCTTGGCTTTAATCCGCCCAACAAATTGGCGCGAACTTATGCAAAGAAACCTGTCTTATCTGGCGCTGGCGGGCCTGGTCCTGCTGGGCGGATGTTGTTGCCTGAAAAACGGTCCTGGTTCCGCGGCCGTCAGCTTGTTCAATGGCCGGGACCTGTCCGGCTGGAAATTTCACCTGGCAGATGCCACGGTGCCGGCGGAAAAAGTCTGGCAAGTGCAAGACGGCGTGTTGGTTTGCCGGGGCGAGCCGATGGGCTACCTTTATTCGGAGCAATCCTTTAGCGACTTCATCATGAGCGTGGAATACCGCTGGGCGCCCGGCCAGAAGCCCGGCAACAGCGGCCTGTTTGCCCGCATTAACGGCCCCCACCAGGCCTTGCCTCGCTGCTACGAAACCCAATTGAAGCATGGCGATGCCGGCGACCTTTACGGGTTTCATGGAATGGTCCTCAAGGGTGATGCCGCTCGCGCCAAGCATGTGCCCAAGCACGATCTGGCGGGGGAGATTCATGGACTGAAAAAGCTGGCCGGCAACGAAAAGCCCGCCGGGGCCTGGAACACGGTGGAAGTCCAGGTGCGCGGACGCGCCATGAGGGTCAAGCTCAATGGGCGGCTCGTCAACGAGGCCACCGATCTCGAAATTCTGTCCGGCCCGGTTGGTTTGCAGTCGGAAGGCGGCGAAATCCATTTCCGCAACGTGCGCCTTCAGCCGCTTTCGGCTCCTTGACCCCGATAATTGTTGTACGGACGGAAACCGTCCGCGCAATGGGTGAGCGCCAGGGCAGCGGAAAACAATTTCACATGCCGGTTGCTGCTGGTAAGCTGGGCGAGGAGAGACCCTATGAGCATGTTCGACACCGTGGGCAGGGCAGGCGACCAGGCCGGACGGCCGGATAACACGCTGCGAAAGCTTGCGAGGATGAACGCGGCGCTCCGCCACGAGGAGCCGGACCGGGTGCCAATCAGCGATTTTTTCTGGGGCAGTTTCACCCGGCGCTGGCGTTTGGAGCTGGGTCTTCCCGACGATGCCAATCCCTATTACTATTACGACCTCGATTGGATCGTGACCATCCCCAACATGGACCCTTGGATCCGGCCGTTCGAGACGCTCAGTGAAACACCCGAGGAGGTGACCGTGAAGACCGGCTTTGGCGCGATCATGCACAAGCATTTCAACTTTCCGATGCCGGAAATGCGCGCCTGGGAAACCGACACCTTCGAGAAACTGGAGCGGGCGGAGTTCGACGATCCCCGCGACCGCCGGCGTTTTTACGAGGCCGGCGACAACCAGATTGCCGGCGTGGGCGACGGTTTCCAGCGCAACTCGCCCGCCTGGATCGAAACGGTGAAGTCGCTGCGCCCGGATTTCCCGGTCTATGGCAGCATGATGGAGGCCAGCGAGTGCCTGACCCGGCTGGTCGGCCAGGAACACATGCTGCTGTGGATGGCCGAGGAGCCCGAGCGCATGGGGGCGGTCATCAATCGCATTGGCGCCTATTACCTGGAAATGGCCAAGGCCGAGATCGAGGCGGGCGCGGGTCTGTTGGATGGCTTTGTGGTCTGGGGCGATGTGGCCTATAAGAAATGCACCCTGATGTCGCCGCGCTACTGGCGCGAGTATTTCAAGCCTTGGGTCGCGCAGATGACCGCGCTCGCCCATGCCCATGGACTGCCCGTCATCTACCACGGCTGCGGCAACGTGAAAGCGATCTTTCCCGATTATGTCGAAATGGGCGTGGACGCCTACAACCCGCTCGAGGCAAAAGCCGGGATGGACGCTGTCGAGCTGCGCCGCCAATACGGCCACCGCATCGGCTTCTGCGGCAACAGCGACATCCAGGTTTGGGAATCCGGCGACCGCGATGCCATCCGCCGCGAGGTTCTGCGCAAGCTCAACGCCGCGCGCGGCGGCGGGTATATTTTTCAGTCGGATCACTCGGTCACCAGCTCCGTCTCCGGGCATACCTACGATTACATAGTGAAGCTGGTGCGCGAATACGGCCGGTATCCGCTCCAGCTAGGGGAATTTGAGGAACCACTGTAAACCGCCAACCGTCCAAAACTACAAGAACATGAAACGCTACGGAATGGTGATCGGGGTGCGCCCCGAAAAAATTGACGAATACAAAAGGCTGCACGCCGCTGTTTGGCCCGACGTGCTGCGGATGATCAAGCAGTGCCACATCCAAAACTACTCGATCTACCTGCGCCGGCTCGACGACGGCCGACATTATCTGTTCAGCTATTTCGAATACACTGGCGCGGATTTTGCCGCCGACATGGCCAAAATGGCGGCGGACCCGGCCACGCAGAAATGGTGGGCGGTCTGCCAGCCGTGCCAGCAGCCGCTGGAACAGCGCGGCCCTGAAGAATGGTGGGCCGGGATGGAGGAAGTATTTCACCAGGATTAAACCAGCTCGGAGTCCCTTGAATTATGACCTCGCGCGAACGCATTTTGGCCGCCATCGAGCACCGCCAGCCCGACCGCGTGCCGGTGGACCTCGGCGCCACCCCCAGCTCCGGCATTTCCGCCATCGCCTACGGCAATCTCAAGCGCCACCTCGGCCTCACCGAAGGCGCCACGCGCGTCTATGACGTCGTCCAACAGCTTGCCCAGCCGGAGGATTTCATCCTCGACCGCTTCGGCGTGGACGCGATTGACATCGGCCGCGCCTTTAACCGGGAAAGCTCCGCCTGGCAGCCCACCACCCTGGCGGACGGGCAGGCCGCGTTTTACCCCGCCTGGTTTAATCCCGAGCGTCAGCCTGACGGCTCGTTCATCGCGCGGATGAAGGACGGCCTCGCCATCGCCCACATGCCGGCTGGCGGCACGTTTTTTGACCAGACCTATTTCCCCTACCTGCATGGCTACCCGCCTGACTTCCGGGATTTGTCCGCGGAGATGGGCCGGATTCTCTGGGCCGCGCTCGTGCACAGCCCGTGGGACCATGCCGGCGACCCGGGCTTCTGGGACACCCTGCGCGACCGGGCGTTGGAACTGCGCCGTACGAGCGACCGCGCGCTGATGATTGTCATCGGCTGCAATCTCTTCGAGTGGGGCACCTTTCTCCGGCGCATGGACATCTTCCTGATGGACCTGGTGGCCGAGCCGGAAAAAGTGGAGGCGCTGCTCGACGCCCTGATGGAGCGGCACCTGGCGGCGTTGGAAAAAGCGTGCCGCGCCGTCGGCGATGTGGCGGACATCATCCGCTTCGGCGACGACCTCGGCACCAACGGCGGCCCGTTCATGTCGCCGGCCACCTACCGGCGGCTCTTCAAGCCGCGCCACAAAATCCTGTGCGACTACGTGCACCGGCACACGCGGATGAAAACCTTTCTGCATTCGTGCGGCTCGATTCGCGCGCTGTTGCCCGATCTTATCGAGGCCGGCTTCGACGTCATCAACCCGGTTCAGACCACCTGCAAAGGGATGGAAGCCGAGGGCTTGAAGGCCGACTTTGGAAAGGACATCTGTTTCTGGGGCGGCGGCTGCGACACCAAGGCCATCCTGCCCAAGGGCACGCCTCAGGAGGTCAAGGAACACGTTAAGCGGCGGCTGGAAATCTTCATGCCGGGCGGCGGCTTCGTGTTCAACACCGTCCACAACATCCTGCCCGAAGTGCCGCCGCAAAACATCGTCGCCATGTATGAGGCCATCCGCGAGTTTGGGGGCGCCTGAGCATGTCGCTCTTTCACATCGGAAAACACGACCAGGACCTTGGGCCTTGCTTGGCCACCCTCTGCCCGCATTGCCAGAAGCTGAGCCGGTTCAAACTCGGGCGGAGAAGCGCGGCTTTCATTTTGTTTGGATTTCCGCTTTTCGATTTCGACGAGAATTTTCAATTGGTTTGCGGCTCCTGCTCGTTTCGCAAGGATCTTGCCAGCGAGGATTTATCGGCCGTTTTATCGGCCAAGTCTCTTTTTCAGCAATTGGAGACGCAAATAATCTCTCCGGAGCGTTATTTGGAGGCTCTTAACTCTCTTGAGTTCCCAGCCTATCGCGCCCTTTGCGAAGAGGCGGCAAGCTGGGCCTGTTCCGTTTGTCGTGAAAAGGTGCCGGCCACGTTGAATGCTTGTTGGAAATGCAACTCGCCGCGTCCGGGAATTGCGGAAGCCACGCTGGCGGAGGATGGGCCTCTCCCGCCCCTGCCCAATGCGGTGACTAGGTCGCCCCATCCGTGGGAGTAAGCGGGAGGCATCAAAAGGCGGTTTCCTGCATGGCTGCCACCCTTGCGATCGCGCCATGAAAGGATAGAATTAAAGTGGTGATAAGCGATGCCTTATGAAATTCCAGCGAGCCTGAAGAACCGCTTCAACGAGACGGTGCTGCAGCATTTGGGCGGGCTTTCTGCGCACTCGGATGTCGCGGAGGCCCTGGCGAAGGCCTTGAAGCCCCTGGGAGATGTGCAGTGTTTTTGTCCGGAGCCGCAGCAGTATCGCTACGTGGCGGCCTCCACCCGCGGCATTATCTTCGCCGTCGCCCTGGGGATAAACACCATCGCCTTTCGGCTGGACGACCGCCTGAAAGCCCGTGCTCTGGCGACCGGCGGCGCGCCTTTTCCGGAGGGCGGAAAGGAGTGGGTCTGTTTCACGCTCTTCCGCGATGACTGGCCGAAAGTGGACCTCGAGTTCTGGGCCCGCAAAGCCTACGTCGCCGCCCGCGAGCTGACGGTTTGAGCGCCATGACCGGTTGCTCATTAACACCTTGCTTTAGCAAGGTGGCGGACGGGCTCCCAAATCATCCTAACGGTTTTAACCGTTTTTTTGTTCCATTGACTCAAATTCCATACCAATCCAAATTCACCCTCAAGAAAGGCAATAATCAGGTTAACGGTTGGTTATTGGTTTCCGGATATGACATCGAGCCGACTGCAAGCTGAAATCTCCAAGCCCGGGGCGAATCATGCCGGCGTGGCCCGGCGAGTGGCCGGGCAGCCCCGGTTGATCCCGGAAATCCTGAATGGCCTCGAGGCTGACCAGGCCAGGACCAAATACGGCTGTCTGAAGGTGCTGCGGCTGCTGAGCGAGCAGCGGCCCGAATTGCTTTATCCCCACTTCGATCGCTTCGCCGGCCTGTTGGACAGCAACAATAACATCCTGAAATGGGGAGGTATCATTATCATCGGCAACCTGGCGGCGATGGATTCGGGCAACCAGATTGACCGGCTGTTGGAGCGCTATCTCCAGCCGATTTCCGGGCCAGCCCTCATCACCGCCGCCAACACCATCGTCGGGGCGGGAAAAGTGGCGACCGCCAAGCCGCACCTGGCGGAGCGGATTCTGCGCGCGCTGCTGCAAGTGGAAAATGCGACCTACCAGACCCCCGAATGCCGGAATGTGGCGATCGGCCATGTGCTGAATTCTCTGGCCCTCCTTATTGACCAGGTCTGCGACCACCGCGAGGTCTTGGATTTCGTCCGGCGGCAGACCCGCAATCGCCGCAACGCCGTCAAAACGCGGGCCGCAAAACTTCTCCGAAAACTGGAAAAATCCGCGCCGGGAAAACCTGTTTCCTCCTGACGCGGGATGTTTTATCGTTTCGGCACGATGAAACACCAAATGACCGCTTGGGTCGGTGCGGGCCTGGTGGCCATGGCCGGTTGCGCGGCCGGGGCCGCTGAAAACGGCGAGGCCTCCTTCCGGCCCCTGCTGTATGCCGCCGAGGGCGCCAAAGCCATCCAGCAGTTCGACGACCGCGGCCGGGTGGTTTGGGAGTATCCGGCGGAAATGGCGCGGGATGCCTGGCGGCTGCCCAGTGGCCATGTGCTCTTTTGCTACAACGACCGGTATGATTCCAAGCGGCACGATAATCCCGGCGGCGTCACAGAGGTGACGCCCGACAAGACCGTCGTCTTCCACTTTCAAACCACCGGCCAGGTTTGGTCCTGCCAGCGGATGGCCGACGGCCAGACGATGGTGGGCGCCTCCAGCCAGGGCAAACTGCTGGTGGTGAATCCGCAAGGGAAGGTGACCCGGGAAATCCGGCTGAAAAGCCCGGGCGGCCATAGCTGCATTCGCAACGCGCGCGCGCTGCCGAGCGGCAATTTCCTGGTCGCCGAGGAGGCCGCCAGCACGGTTCGCGAATACAATCCGCAAAGCGAGGTGGTGTGGGAAAAGAAGCTTGATTTCCGGGTTTATTCCGCCGTGCGCCTGCCCAATGGCCGCACGCTGGTTTGCGGCCAAAAGGGGGTCGTGGAGGTGGACGCAAAGGGCGCGGAGATATGGCGGGTGTCGCCCGCGGATATCCCGGAAGTCGGGGTGCGTTGGCTGGCGGGCCTGCAGGCGCTGCCCGACGGCGGCGTGTTCCTGTGCAATGCCGGCGGCAAGGTGCCCTTCTTTGAACTGGGCTCCGACCACAAAATCCGCTGGCAATGCCCGCCGGAAGTCAAGGTCGCTGCCGGACACGGCATCCAGCGCCTGGATATTGCGGGGGCGCCTTGGAAATAGCCGCCGATCTCCTGTCGTTTTCTCGGTGTATCCTCAGGTTGTCGGTGGCGCCTTTTCCCCTCACTCTTGATTCCGCCCCAGGAACCCCTTGGTTGTAGGAGCCGACGTAAGGAGGCTCAAATTTGTCCCCGGGCGTGGTCGCCATGATATCAGAGCCTCCTTACGTCGGCTCCTACGCGGTTCAGGGGTGGCAAGGCGCGAAACCGATTTTCGTGAAAATCTCTCCCTGAGAGCTGGGGGAACCGCGCCGGCGAAAACTCCCAAGGCCCGCATTGCTCACGGTCCTCAACTTGGGAACGCGCGACGTTTTTCTGCGGAATGGACTGGCAAAACGGATCGGGATTACGTTAAGATTTCTCCGGTAAAACATGAGCCAACAAATGTCTGCCGTGAAAAGCATTCTCAAATTGGTTGCCGTCACTCTGCTGATCGCAGCGGACCCGCTCGCGCGGGCCGCCGATACGCCAGCCCGGCCCAATTTCATCTTCTTCATCACCGACGATGTCGGCCGCGATGACCTCAGTGTTTATGGCAACCCGGCCATCCAGACGCCCAACCTCGAAAAGCTGGCGGCGCGCGGGCTGGTGTTCGACAACGCCTACCTGACCATCAGCTCCTGTTCGCCCAGCCGCTGCTCGATTATCACCGGGCGTTACCCCCACAACACTGGCGCGCCCGAGCTTCACACTTCCTTGCCTCCTTCCCAGAAAACCTTTGTGAAGCGCCTGCAGGAGGCCGGCTATCACACCGTCATCTCCGGAAAAAACCACATGGCCAAGCCGGACCAGCTCGGCTTTGATGTTTCCTCGGACAGCCATCCGTCCGGCGCCGAAAACTGGATCAAGCACCTGCGCGAGCGCCCCAAGGACAGGCCGTTCTTCTGTTGGTTCGCCTCGCACGACGCCCATCACCCCTTCACCAAGAATGACAAGGCGCCTGAATACCGCCCCGAAGCCGTAGTGGTCCCGCCGATGCTCTACGACGGCCCGCTGACCCGCGGCGACCTGGCGGGCTATTACCACGAGGTGAGCCGGACCGACTATTACGCGGGCGAACTGATGAAGGAACTCGAAGCTCAAGGCATTGCTGGCAACACCTACCTCATTTACACCTCCGACAATGGCCGCCCGTTTCCGCGCTGCAAAACCTACCTCTATGACAGCGGCGTCAGAACGCCGCTTATCATCGCCGGACCGGGCGTCAAAACTGGGCGCACCGGGTCGCTGGTCAGTTCCATTGACTTTTCCGCGACCTTCTTGGACTTGGCCGGGTTGCCCAAGCCGGAAACCGTGCAGGGCGTCAGCTTTAGTTCTGTTTTGCGCGACCCCGCGGCCCGTGTGCGCGACGTGGCCTTCGCCGAGCGCAACTGGCATGTGTTCCAACTGCATGAACGCATGGTGCGAACCGGCGACTGGCTTTACATCTGGAACGCCTGGCCGGACCGCCACAACGTCTCCGCCGAAAGCGCCGACTTCAAATTTCCCGCCGCGAAGGAGCTTTGGGAAATGGCGGAGCAAGGCAAGCTCACCCCCGGCCAGGCCCTGCTGACCCAAAAGCCGCAGCCGGCGGAGATGCTTTTCAATGTGAAAGAAGACCCCCATCAGTTTGAAAACCTGGCGGCCCAATCCGAACACGCCGGCACCCTGAAACGCCTGCGCGCCTTGCTGGAGCAGTGGAAAACCGAGACCGGCGACACCGTGCCCGCCAATCCCACTGCCGATCGTCAGCCGTTGCACGAGAACAGCAACCGCAATGTCACCCGCGGCGATTTTCCCGGCGCGGCCCGCAACGCCCCCGCCAATAACCAACCCGGGCCGGTCAAGTTGGCCGATCCTTTGCCCTAGCCCTTAATCGAAATCACCGGCGTAAATTCTTCCGCTACCCGGACCAGGTCTCGCTGGCACCTGATGATTTCATGAATGTCTTTGTAGGCTTGCGGGGCTTCATCCAGAATGCTGTCGTCTGCCCGGGACACAATGCCTGCCATCGCCCGAAGGAAATCTTCTTTGGAGATTTGCCGCAGGGCTTTGCCGCGCGACAGCCTTCGTCCGGCCCCGTGCGAGCAGGAATTGAAGCTGTATAAATTGCCCCGGCCTACGACTAGAAATGAACTGGTTCCCATGCTGCCGGGGATCAAGCCGGGGCAATTCTCAGGCACATGAATAGCTCCCTTTCGATGCACATACACTTCTTCGCCAAAATGGGTTTCTTTGGAAATATAATTGTGGGGCTTGTCCACCACGGTCTCCTGGCACCGAGCGAAAGGCATCTCCCTGAGTTGGGGGACCAGTTCTTGAAAGGCATGATAAACCTGCCGCAGGATCTCCAACCGGTTCTCCCGCGCGTACCGCACCGCAAACGCAACATGCGCCAGGTAATCGCGACCCTCGGGAGAATCGGCCTCCAGCATAAAAAGCCCCGGTGGCTTGCCGGGGCGTTGGCCTCGTTTTATAAAAATATTGCGAATGTGTTGTCCCAATATCCGGGATCCGGTATGCACCATTACATTCAGTTCCCCAGCCTCGTTTTTCTGGATTTCCACAAAATGATTGCCGCCCCCCAGGGTGCCCATTTCCTGCTGGCCTCTGCGCGTGTTTTCCTTGTTCAAGATTTCGAGTGCTTCCGTGAACAGAGGCAGGCTTTGAACTGCCTCACTCGGCTCAAGATGAATGCGCCGGCCTGAAGGCACTCGCTCATGAATCCGGCCAAAAAGGTCCCGCAGCATGCCGGCAATGGCGTCGAGCCTGATCGGGAGCCGCATGCTGGCCATGCCGCAGCCGATATCCCCGCCGATGATGTTGATGTAAAGCAGGCGCCGCGAGGGAATGACGGCTCCGTTCACGGCTGATTCGCCAATGTGATAATCCGGCATGATGGCGATGTAAGGGTAAACGTCGGGATATCTGGAAAGCTCGCTGAGACTGAGGAGCAAATCGCGGTCGCTTCGGGCTTCGGGATGCCATACCCGGATTAGCCGGCCATTGAGGACGATGTCCCGCGCCACCGTTTTTTCCCGGTAGCGCAGGTCGCAGCCATGGTTGGCATAGTCAAATGCCTTCTTCCTGTTCGCCTCCTTCGGAGGTTTTCTCCACTTGGAATCGTCCCGCAAATATTTATCAATATCCATAAGGCGAGTTTAATGATTCAGCAGTCTGGGGCTACGCCGTCCTCAATATCCGTCCAACTCTTCCAGGAAAACCAGCTCGCCTTTGGCGCTTAACACCGCTCGCAAGGCTTTATCGTAGGCGAACCGCGCCGGCGGACGTTCCCGCATGATTCCCGCCGGCTTGCGTCCGACTTGGCGGGCAGCCTCGGCCAGCGCGATGGAGGCGATCAGGCGATAGTGATAAACAAAATTCGCTATTGGCAATCCCGGGTTAATAAACTGCACATCCCCGCCCAAACGTTTCCAATCCTCCGCGCCCGCGTCTATATTGCTTTCGTCCGGTATCACCAACAACTGGCGGGGGCCTTCGGCTAACTTGGCCTGGGGCAAAGCCGCCCCCGGTTGTCGGGTGGTAATAATCGCCACGCTGGCATACGCCCCAGGGGTGGATGGGGTGGCCGGGTGCAGGCGAATGGGGTTTCGTCCGCGCCGGGCCGCGGCGCGCCCTTCCGACCGAGTGACGCGGTCGCAGCCGAACCAGACCCCAAAGCGATCCTCCACCAGCGCCCGTTCCCAGCCAAAGGCGCAGGCGGATCGAATAGCGCTGCCCAGTTCCACGTGGTCGGTTCCGCCAACCAGGAGCAGGTCCGGCCGGCTTTTTTCCGGGTGGTTTGCCGTCCGCATTTTTTGGCCGCCGCCACGCGCCAGATAGTAGAGGCCAACCGCGGAGGCCGCCGCCACGTTCAGGCAATTGATCTGCCGCGAAACCATGGGAATTTGGAGCGCATAACGGGCCGCCTTGCCAAAATCAGCGGCAATCCCGCGCCGCTCGTTGCCGACCACCAACGCCGCCGATGGCGTTTGGGGAAGGCGGAACCCGTAAACGTCAGCCGCGCCGGCGGCATTATCAAAAGCGACGATGAGCGGGCAGCGCTCTTTAACCTGGTCAAGCGATACAAGCGTCAAATCACCCCCGGCGCCCGGGCTGGCCGCCTGATTTTGGGCCAGCACACCGCCATCGCGGAACCAGCATTCACAGCCGAACATGCCGGCAGCGTGGATCATGGTCGCGGCATTCAGCGGGTTTTCGATGTTGTCGCCCACCAATGTCAGAGTGTTACTCATCAGGATACAAGCAACTGCGGCAGAGGGGACGATAACACCGGGCGAAATAGCTGGCAAACGCTTCGTGGTCACGGGTGCGGGCCACGCGCGCCGTCCGTTTGCCTTTATGATGCTGAATGAAATGATGGCCGATTTCGTGCAATAACACCTCCAGCAACATAAAATCACGCAGCGTGGTTCCCGGCCAGATGATCCTGGTTTGCAAACCCGAGGTGATTTCTTCGACCACCGCGCCGGCTTTTCGCAATTGCTCCTGCTGCTTTGCCGCCAGCACGCCTGGAACAATCCAGGGGGAAGCGGGCGGGTCATAGACCATAATTCTACCTGGCACCATCAATTTGCCCAGCCGCAGGTTGGCCGCCGCCACTGCCGCCGGCTGCGGATGCAATTCGATGGACCGTATTCCATAGTAGCTTAACGGCCCTAGCGTGGTGAGCACCCGTATCACATCCGCTTTGAAGCCCGCGCGCAAATAGCCGCCGCAGCCGGCGGAAACTATGATTCGGGGCAGGCGGGGCACCGCTGACGATGCCTTCTTGCCAGTCCCCACCCCACCCAGCCCCTGTTCTTTAAGCAGGCGAAGAATCCGGCGCTGATCACGTTGACTGGTTAAGCCGCGCGGAGCATGCGGCGCCCTCACTCTGCGTTCTGCTCGTATTGGGACTGGATCGGTATGTTTGCTTCGGGACATTGGTCACACAAATGTTTCTGGCATCCGGTTCAGGTATAATCCCTTTTTGTGCCGAGCCAAGCGCGAAATTTTAGCACTGGCAGCCGCCTATAAAAGAATATAACCACGTTGCGCGGCAACCGGGTTGCGATTATCATAACCCGGCCATGATGAATCTCAGGTTTCAATTGCAAAAAGCGGCGTGTGCGATATCGGCGATGTGCGCGATGGCGTTGGCCGTGGCGATCACAGCGGCGGAACAGCCTGCCAAGCCCAACATCATCGTCATCCTGGTGGACGACATGGGTTTTGCCGACCTCGGCTGCTATGGCTCGGAAATCCCCACACCGAACCTCGATGCGCTGGCCGCCAACGGACTGCGCTTTACCCAGTTTTACAACACCGGACGCTGCTGCCCCACTCGCGCCTCCCTGCTCACCGGCCTTTATCCACACCAAGCCGGGGTGGGGCACATGACCGACGACAAAGGCGCGCCCGGCTACCAAGGGCGCTTGAACGATTCCTGCGTCACCATCCCCGAAGTGCTCAAGCCGGCCGGCTATTTCACCGCCATGACCGGCAAATGGCACGTCGGCCAGAATTTCGGCGTCACCCCTTGGGGCCGCGGCTTCGAACGCAATCTCACCGCCGCCGCCGGCGGCTTTTTCTTTCCGGAGGCGAAGAACGCCAAATTGTATCTTAACGGCGAAGCCATCGCCAACGATGATCCCCGCCTGCCGAAGAACTGGTATTCCACCGATCTTTGGACCACCTACGGCCTGAAGTTTATTGACGAAGCGCTCGCGGTAAAAAAACCGTTTTACCTGCACTTGTGCCACAACGCGCCGCATTTCCCCTTGCAGGCGCCCGCCGAGGAGATCGCCAAGTTTCGCGGCAAATACAAGGCCGGGTGGGGCGCCCTGCGCGATCAGCGCATCCAGCGCCAGCGGCAGCTCGGCATCGTTGATCCATCGTGGCAAAAATCACCCCGCCCCGACACGGTCAAGCTTTGGAAAGACCTCACGCCCGAGGAGCAGGATCGCTTCGACCATATTATGGCCGTCTATGCGGCAGTGGTCCACCGCATGGACAAGGCCGTCGGCGATCTTGTCGCCGGCCTCAAACAGCGCGGCGTGCTCGAAAACACCCTCATTTTCTTCATGAGCGACAACGGCGGCAACGCCGAGTCCGGCCCCAACGGCCGCAACCAGGGCGATCCCAGCACGGCGGCCTCGAACTGGTTTTGCGGTGAAAGCTGGGCCTTCCTGGAAAATGCGCCCCTGCGAAAATACAAGCACTACAATCACGAGGGCGGCATCGCGACGCCGCTGATCGTCCATTGGCCCGCCGGCATCGCCGCCAAGGGGGAATTGCGGAAGCAGCCCGGTCATCTCATTGACATCATGGCCACCTGCGTCGAGGTCAGCGGCGCCTCCTACCCGCGGCAATTCAAAGATAAGCCCATCCCGCCCATGGAAGGCCGCAGCCTGGTGCCGGCCTTTGCCAACCAGCCCATCCAACGCGAGGCCCTCTACTGGGAGCACGAAGGCAACGCCGCGATTCGCGTTGGCGACCTCAAACTCGTCCGGCTCGGGCGCGCGGGCGCCTGGGAACTTTATGATCTTAAGACCGACCGCACCGAACAGCACAACCTCGCCGCCGACCAACCCGAGAAGGTCAAGGAACTGGCCGCCCAATGGGAGGCCTGGGCCAAACGGGCAAATGTCCTCCCGTATCCCGCGCAAAATGACGGGCAAAAAAAGGGAAGAAAGAAAAAACAGCCATAAAAGGAGAACTCCAACGTGACTTTTACCGAGAACGAAATCGCCGAGCACCTGAAGGTCATCGAGGATGTATTCTGGTCGCGGCGCCGTCCCCCGTTGCATCTGCGCGACAAAGTCCGCGAGGGCCAGCGATTCACCGATCGGGCTATAGAACTCTTCATCGTGCGCCCTGCGTTCAGGCCCCCTGGCAAGCTGATCGAGGAGCCGATAGCCAGGATTCAGCACATGCCCCGTTTGCGAGTCTGGCGCATTTTCTGGCAACGGGCCGACGGCTACTGGCACCGTTACCGGGCACATCCCGAGACGCAATCATTAGCCGATGCCCTCCGCGTGATTGATGAGGATGCCCATAATTGTTTCTTCGGTTGAACTTGCCTCGGTTTGATCTTCCATTGCAAAATTCGGCGTGGCGAAACAGGGTTCAAACGATGTTCCCCCGGTCGTTCGGGCGCGCAGCCAGGGCCTGGCGGCGATGGCCGCCTTCCTCTTGGCGGCTGGTGCGCTTTCCGCCCAACAATTGGCGAACGGCAAGCCGGTCCCCGCCGGCGATCCCACCTTGTTTTTTGCCGAAGGGAGCTACTACATCTTCAGCTCGGGTCCGGGCGCTCCCATCCTCTGCTCGTCCGACCTCTTTACCTGGGAACCCATTGGTCGGCTCTTTGAGAAATCACCGGCTTGGGTCACCGAGGCGCTGCCGCAACATGCCGGCTACATCTGGGCGCCCGACATTGTGAAGATTGGCGGGGAATACCGCGCTTACTGGTCCACCTCCAGCCCAGGCTCGCGCCGCTCCGTGATCGGTTTTGCCAGCAATCGCACGCTTAATCCCGCGTCTCCTGATTATCGCTGGGTGGATCGCGGCAAGGTCATCGAAACCTTTCTGACCAACAATTGGAACGCGATTGATCCCCAGTGCTTCGTGGACCAGGAGGGCAAAGTCTGGCTTGCCATGGGCTCCTATTGGAGCGGGATCAAGCTGCGCCGCCTTGACCGGGAGACTGGCCACCTGTCCGCTGAAGACCCCAAACTTTATAGCCTGGCCCGGCGCACCGATGTGGACCCGCCCGCCCTCGAGGGGGCCTACCTTGTCTGGCGCGACGGCTATTACTATCTGTTTGTCTCCTTCGACCGTTGCCACTTGGGCGTGGAGAGCAACTACAACATCCGCGTCGGACGTTCCCGCCAGGTCACCGGCCCCTACACGGACCGCGAGGGGCGACCCTTGATGAATTCTGGTGGCACGCTGATCTTTGAGAGCCAGGGCGACGTGCGCGGCCCCGGCCATAACAGTGTCCTGCGGCACGGCGGCCACACCTGGATCGCCTTTCATTACTTCAACGACCCCAAGCGCAAACATTCGCGCGTGCTGCAAATCCGCGCGATTACCTGGGACGAAAACGGCTGGCCAAAAGTGGGCGAGCCGGTGCAACCTCCGCGCTGACGATGCAAAGACAAACCGTATGAAAACTCAGTCACTGTTGGCGATAGCACTCATGATTAGCGCCGCTGTCCAAGCCTGGCAGCCGGCACCCGACTCCATGCTCACCGAGTGGGGCGCCAAAGTCACCCCGGCCACCGCCTGGCGGGAATACCCGCGGCCCGCCTTGGCCCGCGCCAACTGGGTTAACCTGAACGGCCTCTGGCAATACCAGGTGACGCCCATCGCCGAAAAGTCCGCTCCCGCCGCTTGGGCGGGCGACATCCTTGTCCCCTTTGCCATCGAGTCCGCGCTTTCGGGTGTGAAGAAGCGCATCACGCCGGACGACGCGCTCTGGTATCGCCGCAACTTTGAAACGCCCGCGCTGCGCGATGGCCAGCGGCTGCTGCTGAACTTTGAGGCCGTGGATTATCAGGCGACCGTCTGGATTAACGACACCCAGGTGGGAACGCACACCGGCGGGAATCTGCCGTTCTCGTTCGATATCACCGCCGCCCTCAAGCCGGGCGCGAACACGCTGACGGTCCGCGTCACCGACGCCACCGACACCGCCTACCAGCTTCACGGCAAGCAGGTGCTCAATCCCCAAGGCATTTGGTACACGCCCGTCTCCGGCATCTGGCAGACGGTCTGGCTGGAAACGGTGCCCGCCGTGCATGTCACCGCCGTGCGGATCACGCCCTCGGTGTCCGGCAAGGTGGCTATTTGCCTCACCACTGCGGGCAGCGCCACACCCCAGGCCACCGTCACCGCCAGCCTCGACGGCCAGCCCGTCGCCACGTCCACCGGCCCGGCGGATAATCTGACCCTCAACATCCCCAATCCCAAGCTCTGGTCGCCTGATTCGCCCACCCTCTACGATTTGCGGATTTCCGTCGGCGACGACACAATCAGCTCCTATGTCGGCCTGCGCGAGACGACCGTGGCCAAGGCTGCCGACGGCCATCTGCGTTTGTTTCTGAACGGCAAACCGCTCTTCCACTGGGGCACCCTCGACCAGGGCTGGTGGCCCGACGGCCTGCTCACCCCGCCGTCCGATGCCGCGATGAAATCGGATATCGAATTCCTCAAGGCCGCCGGCTTTAATACCATTCGCAAGCACATCAAAGTCGAGCCGCGCCGCTATTACACCCACTGCGATCGTCTCGGCATGATGCTCTGGCAGGACCAGGTCAGCTCCGGCACCGGCAAGAAGCGCGGGGAAAAGGGCTCCAGCGCGGTCTGGACCCGCCTCAAGCCGAACCCGGTGGATGCCGAATGGCCCGAGGACGCCCATCGGCAGTTTATGGCGGAACTCAGGATCATGATGGACACCTTGCGCAACCATCCCTCTATCGTCCAATGGGTGCCGTTCAACGAGGCTTGGGGCCAGCACCGTACCGTCGAGGTCGGCAAGTGGGCCGAGGCCTACGATCCCACTCGCCAAGTCAATATCGCCTCCGGCGGCAACTTTTGGCCCGTTGGCCACATCGTGGACCATCACCAATATCCGCACCCAGACTTTCCTTTTGAGATGGGGCAGGGGGGCCGCTTCGACGGGTTCGTTAAGATCGTCGGCGAGTTTGGCGGGCACGGTTATCCCGTCGCCGGGCACCTCTGGAATCCCAACGCCCGCAACTGGGGCTACGGCGGTTTGCCCAAGGACAAAGACGAGTGGCTCGAACGCTACAAGACCTCGATTAACAAGCTGGCCGAGTTGAAAAAACGGGGCATCGCCGCCGGCATCTACACGCAGACGACTGATGTCGAAGGGGAAATCAACGGCCTCATTACTTACGACCGCAAAGTGCGCAAACTGGACCCGCAAGCCCTCGCCGAAATCCACCGGCAGGCCGGTTTGACGCCTTGAAGGGGTTCGGTTGCGGCTATGGCCGCCGCAGGCGTTCGGTTAATAAATAATTGGCGGCCTGCGGGCTGGGGGCTAAACTGGACGGGCCGAAGCCGATGAACGACATCGAGCTGCTCATTTGTCTGATTTTATTGTTCATGGCGGTGCCCGACTGGTGCCACCGCCTGCGACGGCCTGCCTTGCTGTTCCCGTTTTTCATCCTGTTCGGCTTTCTCTTGGGGCCGTTGATCAGCAATGGGGCTGGCGTAATGTTGAAGCAGGCCGGGCAATACGGATTTTTGCTGTTGCTTTTCGAGGTCGGGCTGGAGATTGATCTGCCGAGATTTCGCGAGTTCCAGCCAGCCCTGCGGTTTGCGCTGGGCTGGTCGCTGGTGCAATACCCCCTGGTGCTGGCGCTGGCCTCTTTCAACCAGTTGACTGTTTTGCAGGGACTGGTTTCAGCGGCGGCGCTTACCGCCTGTTCGGTAGGCATGACGCATTCGGCTTGGCAGGCCTACCAGGGCCTCCCGCACGACCGCCGGGATTTTGTGCTGCTGGCGATGGTCGCGCTGGAATTGCTGTCCATCGCCGTGCTGGCCGTTGAAACCCCGGCGCTGGGCAAAGGGGTGAACTGGCTCATCCCGCTCAAACTGGCCGGCATCACTTTTACCGTCATCCTGATCGCCCACTTTGCCGAGTCCTTGAGCGCCATATTTCAATTAATCATTGAGAAAACCACCCATTGGCGGGTGTATTGGCTGGTTTTGCTGATTTTGGCCGTGTGCGCGGTCGGTGAACGGCTCGGCCTGAGCGGGGCCAAAACGGCGTTCGTGCTTGGGCTCTGCCTGAGCCGCGCCCGCCACGACGGTTTGAACCTCGAGGAGTTTATCGCCCCCATCAGCCGGCGTTTCCTCATCCCCTTGTTTTTCGTCGCCTTGGGCACTCAGGTGAGCTGGGGGCTGCTCTTCTCGACTATCGGGCTGACGGCCTTTGGCACCGCCATGGTTTTGCTCGGCGCGCGCGAGATTCTCCATCGGCGCTGGTGGAAGACCGGCGGCGACGCCAATACCTATCTGTTGTTCTGCCCGAACCTCACCATCGTCGCCCTGGCGGCGAACCTGCTGTTATAGATTGTTGCAAAAGTAATTGCATATACAACTCGAGCATGGTAAATTGGTGCTCATGAAGCGCAGCACCAAGTCAAAGCCGCCGCAAAAACCGAAGTTCACGGCGACGGAGGAGGCGCGTTACCAGAAACGCAAGGCGGCGATTGCCGCCGTTGAGCAAGGCGAGTCACCCACGGTCGTGAGCCGGGTGTTACAGGTGCCACGAAGAACTCTCTTCTATTGGCTGGAACTCTATCGGGCCGGCGGCTTCGCCGCCCTGCGCGAGGGAAAACGCTCCGGGCGACCCCGCA